>Ga0193698_1000106_pt1 | contig 11539 bp, 13 predicted proteins | sample L3c1metaG_FD_165512 | JGI IMG/M metagenome (GOLD analysis project Ga0193698, IMG submission 165512) | Soil microbial communities from a riparian zone of the East river system, Colorado, United States - L3c1 | ecosystem: Environmental > Terrestrial > Soil > Riparian zone | place: USA: East River... | reverse complement strand
TCGGCTCCTCTCGTTGGTGAGAAAGGCCAGGACCGTCGGCTACGCAACCAGCAACGGAAATGGCGATTTCGAGATCATGGTGACACCGATTGACTCGGTTCTCGTCTTCGGCGAAGCCAAGATGCCTGGCGAGCCGTTCTATTATGCGAGCAAAGTGGTTCCGGCGACGGGACAGGAAGAGGTCAGGGTGGTACTCCTCATGTGCAGCCAGCAATTGCTCTAACTCTCGCGCATGGGCGCAGTCACCGCTGCGCTGCAGCCTGAAAATTCGGCGGCTTTTCGAGTGTGTCAGCCTTGAACCGCCTTGCCGTCAGCGATGCGTAGATCGCAATAAACGGAAATCTGGGCACAGCCGGCTTGGTCTCGCGGCCAAGATCGATGTGCCAGGCGAACTCCACGCTGTCCGAGCTCACCCACCAAACCTGATTGTAACTGTAGTCGCTAGGGGCCTGCGGTGCGCTCATCGTCGTGAACACAACCGCCGCAGCAGGCCATGAGCGAACAATGCCTCGATCACCGGTCGAGTCACCGCCGACATACGCAATGTGGGACGCGTCGGGACTCAGCTTGACCTCGCTGGCCCAGCCCGAAGCATCGTCGGGAAGTGGCATGTTGGACAGTACACGTGTCCGCGGGTCGTAGGAGTAGATGCCCACATAGTGCTCTTCCATGTCGATGTTCGGTCCATGAAGCGCACGGTCCGAAGCGACGACCGGCATGTCAAAAGTCAGAACACCTGGAATCGTATCAACTCTTCCGGCGAATGTGACTTCGACTCTGCTGGCGTAGTAATGATCGGTCTCAACTGTGTCGACGAGACGCATACCGACTTTTTGGTCAGCCGGAACTCGTGGCACCGCGCCGGAAACGGATTTCACCCCGGTATCGGTCGCGGTGCTCGAGGCGGCAACAATCGTCGTCGAGGTACGCGCGGCTCGTTCCGTCGCCACCAGGGTATCGGTCGTGTTTATTGCCGATTCCACATTCTTTTCCGGCACGCAGGCGGCCAACGTCCAAAGGGACACTGACGCGACGAACACTTTTGCTCGAGACATCACTGGGATTACCGCGGAGTCCATCGCGGATCAGAAGTGAATAGTCCGTCGCTGAAGCCGATCTTGTGGGCGAGGTAGAGTCCGAAAACCAGGCTGACGGCGCCGGACGCGAGGCGGAGCGAGCGTTGTAAGCTCGGCATGTGCGCGGCGGCCAGCAGCGACGGCGCCGCGATCGAGATCGTGACGATGCTCATCCCCACGATCGTGCCCAGGCCGAACGTCAGCAGGTAGAGCGCCGCCCAACGTGGGTCGTCCATGAGGGGCACGATCAACAGCGCCGCCGCCGCGGAGCCCGCGAGGCCGTGTACCACGCCAACGAAAAACGGACGCGACGTGCTCGGCGCTCCCGCCGTCATCTTCACGTCGAAGAGATTCAGCAGACCAAGCACGATCAGCATGAAGGCAACGCAAAACTCCATCGACAGACCGAGTCGGGCGTTGAATCCGATCTTGAATGCGATGATGACTCCGCCCACGAGAAGCAGCGTGATCGTGTGGCCGAGTCCCCAAACGGCGCCGATTCCAGCCGCCTTGGCCACCGATCGCTCGCGACTCACAATCGTCGTGACCGCCACGATGTGATCGGGATCGGTCGCGTGCCTCATCCCCAGCATGAGACTCGTGATGAACGTGAGGAACAGGCTCACGCTCGCTCCACGTCCGTCGCGTCGGCCCCGACTTTCCCGTCGTGCAGCAGCAGCTCGAAGCTCAAGCCGGCCCGGAACTGCCGCGTCGACGTGAGGGCTTGGCCCCTCGGGTCACGGGCGACTGCGTAGCCGCGCGCGAGAGTCGCGAGCGGGCTGAGCGCGTTCAGGCGTCCCGCCGCACCTCCGAGGAGAGATTTCCTGGCTGCGACGATCCCTTCAGCGGTTTGCGTGATTCGCCGTCCCAGACGCTCCAGCTCCTTGTGAGCGTTCTGCATGCGAGAGACAATCACTTCGGACAAATCGCGCCTGGCGAGAGCGAACGCCTTCTCGATCTCTGTGCGCGCGGAACACGCGGCAGCCGCCGCGGCGGAAGGAGTTGGCGCCCGCAGGTCTGCTACGGCGTCGCACACTGTGATGTCGACTTCGTGGCCGACGGCTGAGATCACAGGCACAGGGCACTCGACAACCGCACGCGCGACGCGCTCATCGTTGAACGCCCAAAGATCTTCCTTGCCGCCGCCTCCCCGCCCTACGATCACCACGTCGGCGAGAGCCCACCTAGCAACGCGCCGCAGAGCGGCCGCGATCTCCAGAGCCGCGCCATCGCCCTGGACTTTCGCCTGACAGAGGACGAGCTGCACGCCCGCATTTCTCTTGCGCATCACGGCGACGATATCGCGCAACGCCGCGCCGTCGGCGCTTGTCACGATCGCGACTCGCTTTGGGAACTGCGGAATCGGACGCTTCCGGCCTTCCTCGAGCAAGCCTTCGCCGCGAAGCTTCGCCAGCGTTTGCTCCATCGCCTTGCGCCAGAGGCCGTCACCCACGGCTTCGATGCGTCGAGCTCGCAGCTGCAGATCGCCGCGCGCCGCGTACACGGTCATCTGCCCGTAGACGACGACCTGCATTCCATCGTCTGGTGCGGCGGGGATTCCACGCTGGTCGCTCGCCCACACAACGCAGCGAAGCTGGGCCGAATTGTCCCGCAGGGTGAAGTACCAATGTCCGCTCTTGTAGCGCTTGAAGTCGCAGATCTCGCCGCGCACCCACACCGGTTGGAGCCCCGATTCGACGAGCACCCGCATCTCGGTCGCGAGATCGGAAACGGAAATCGCGTTCTCGCGCGTAATGCCCGGCGCTGAGCGAGCCAGCGGCGAGCCGAGCAGCTCGAACAGATTGGGTTTCACCGGAGCGTCATCTCCGCGGCGCGAACCGTGTTGGACATCAGCATCGCGATCGTCATTGGACCCACGCCGCCGGGAACTGGGGTGATCTTCGACGCGACTTCACGAACGGAATCGAAATCGACATCGCCCTGAAGCTTCGTCCCGCTCTTCGATTTCGGATCCGCGACGCGATTCGTGCCGACGTCGATGACCACCGCGCCCGGTTTCACCATGTCACCCGTCACTATGCGCGGCCGTCCGGCAGCGACGATAAGGATGTCCGCCGTCCTCGTGTGCGATTTGAGATCCGCCGTGTGACGGTGACAAACGGTGACGGTGCAGTTTGCGTTCTCGTTGTCCTGCATCATTAGCGCGGCCATCGGCTTCCCAACGATGTTGCTGCGACCGATCACTACGCAATTCTTTCCGGGTGTCTTCACGCCCGATTCCTTCAGCAGCATCTGAATGCCGGCCGGAGTACAAGGAATGAATCCGTCGCGCTCGCCGACCAGCATCTTCCCGACGTTGACGGGATGAAAACCATCCACGTCCTTGGCGGGATCGATTCGTCTGATGACGGTGTCGGGATCGATCTGTTTGGGGAGCGGCATCTGAACCAATATGCCGTGGATCTTGAAGTCTGAGTTGAGCTCGTCGATGCGGCTCAACAGATCTTCTTGAGTGGTATCGGCCGGCAGACGCAGGTTGAGGCTGTACATCCCCGCCTCTTCTGCCGCCTTTGCTTTGGAGCTGGTATAAACCGCGCTCGCGGGGTCGTCGCCAACCATTACTACGGCGAGACCCGGTCTCAGCCCCTGTGCAATGAGTTTCTTCGCCCGCTCCGCGACTTCCGCACGAACCTTCTGCGCGATGGCGCGGCCGTCGATCAGCTCAGCGGGCAAAGTCCACTGCTCGCGTCTCCCTGATCAGCACGACCTTGATCTGTCCCGGATACTGGAGCTCCGCCTCGATGCGGCGGGCAATCTCTTCGCTGAGCGTTGTCATGCGCGGGTCGTCGACCTCTTCTGGTGTGACGATCACGCGCACTTCGCGGCCGGCCTGGATCGCAAAGACTTTTTCGATTCCCTTGTAGCTCGCCGCGATCTTCTCCAATCCCTCGAGACGCTTGACGTACGTCTCGAACGCTTCTCGCCGCGCGCCGGGTCGAGCGCCTGAGATAGCATCGGCAGCCTGCACCAGGACGGATATCTCCGTCTCGTGCGGCACGTCGTCGTGGTGTGCCGCGATGCAGTTGACGACCAACGGATTCTCGCCGTAGCGCGTCGCCATCTCGACGCCCAGCTGCACGTGAGTTCCTTCGTGCTCGTGCGTGAGAACCTTACCGATGTCGTGCAGCAGCGCGCCGCGGCGCGCCATCGCGACGTCGAGCCCCAGCTCGGCCGACATGATTCCAGCGAGCCAGGCGACTTCCTTCGAGTGGTTCAGAATGTTCTGACCGTAGCTGGTGCGCCAACGCATGCGGCCGATCAGCTTCACGAGCTCCGGATGCAATCCGTGCACGCCGCTCTCGTAGGCGGCCTGCTCACCAGTCTCAACGATCCCTGCCTCGACTTCTGTTCGCGATTTGTTGACGACTTCCTCGATGCGGCCAGGATGGATGCGCCCATCGGCAACGAGCTTCTCCAGCGACAGCCGCGCGATCTCGCGCCGGACCGGATCGAAGCACGAGACGACGACCGTGTCCGGTGTGTCGTCGATGATGACGTCGACGCCCGTCGCGAGCTCGAAGGCGCGGATGTTTCTGCCCTCGCGGCCGATGATACGCCCTTTCATCTCATCGTTGGGAAGGGCCACTGCCGACACCGTCGTCTCGACACTCTGCTCCGCCGCGATCCGCTGGATCGCCAGAGCGATGATCTTTTTCGCTTCGCGTTCGGCATTCCGCTTGGCCGTCTCGCGAATCTCCCGAATCTGATTGGCGGCGTCGGCCTGAGCCTCTTCCTCCATGCGGTGAATGAGCTCGGCCTTGGCATCGGCGGCGGTGATTCCGGCTAGCTGCTCGAGGCGGCGGCGCTCTTCACCAAGAAGTTTGTCGAGCTCCTGCTCGCGCGCGGTGAGAGTGCTCTCGCGGGCCCCAAGAGTCTCGGTGCGCCGAGTGGTGTCACGCTCGCGCTGCTCGAGGAGGTCGTACTTGCGATTGAGCTGTCCTTCACGGTCGGTGACTCGACGCTCTTCGCGCTCGACCTCTTCGCGGCGACCTCGGACTTCGAGCTCCCATTCCTCACGAAGTCGGATGAGCTCTTCTTTGCCAGCGAGAACGGCGGTCTTGCGGAGGCTCTCCGCTTCGCGCTGCGCGTCGCCAACCAGTCGCTTCGCCGTTTCTTCAGCGGTTGTGTGGGCCTGGGCCTGGCGCTTGAGCTCAGTGCGGCCGCCAAACCTTTTTCCGACAAAGAAAAAAACCGCGCTGGCAATTACGAACAGAAATATGCCGGCTGCGGATAACCACGCCGTGTTCGTCATATGAAGATCTATGTTGGGCCCGCGGCAAAGCCACAGGCGGCCCCTATCGCGCCGGAAAGTCGTCGCGTAGCTGAGTTAAGCTAATGATTTCCCCGGGGAGGGGCGAGAGCGGGGTGTGGCTAGTCTTTGCGCTTGGCCGGCGGGAGCCAAGGTCTAATCTCCGCGCTCAGCCGCTTCATGGATCCAGCGAGGTCTTCCCCCGCTTCGCGCGCATCGAACAGCTCGTCGGTGATGCTGAGAGCGGCGAGGATCGCTCCCTTCTGCGCCTCGACGATGTTGCCCGCCCTCATCGTGTCCTTGATCACCTGGTCGACGTGCTCGGCGACCGCGCGCGTCCGCTCCGGACTCTGGTCGCTTCTGATCGAGTATTCGTCGCCGAGGATGGTGACGCGAACGACGTTCTTTTTTGACGTCATCGGACCGCCGCTCCGTCGTGCTGCTGCCGGAGGAACCGAACGCGGTCGATCATCTGCTGCGTCCGCGCCCGCGCTGCGTCGAGGCGAGTGGTAAGGCCGGCGTTCTCCCGCTCCAGAAATTGAACCCGCTCGGGCGAAACTACTCCCTTCACTCCGGTGGACTCGAGGCTCTTGAGCCTCGCCTCGGCCTGGAGTGCGCGACGCCGGAAAGAAGCGAGCTCATCGCCAAGGTGATGGACGAGCTGCTCCAGCTCCGTGAAAGCCGTGATCTCAGGCCGTGCGCTGTCGGACACCTAGTTCTCCTTCGAGTGCTTTGACGATTTTTTCACTTCTACCCTGCACTTCCTTGTCCATTAGTGTGCGCTCGGGGTGTCGGAACGTCAACGCCCACGCCAGACTGCGCGAGCCTTCGGGAATTCCCTGCCCCGTAAACTCGTCGAACAAAGTCAAAGTCTCGAGCAGGTCGCCCGCTTCTCTACGTATGACTGCATCGATCTGCGCCGCCGTCACACTCGTGGGCGCCAGAAGCGCCAGATCCACTTGAGCGCGTGGAGTCGCTGGAATCGCCCGATACGCTTTGCTCGTTGCCCGTACTTGTCCGAACGGTTCCAGATTCAGCTCCAGACCGAATGCCGGCTTGGCCCAGACGGGCGCGTCGAGTGTCAGCCGGCGCGCCTCGCCAACCGTGTGGCCGTCAACCGAAATCTCCCAAAGCGTGTCGCCGGAAGCGGGAATCAGCTTGACCGTGCTCGACGGAAACGCCGCGGTGGCGACGATGTCAGCGAGGTACTTGAGGTCCCACTCGTCGTAGCTCTCGGGCAGCGGCTTCGTGAAGTGAGTGGGCGAGCGCTGCCCCATGACGATCGCCGCGGCGTGCATCTCCTCTCGCGGTAGCGCAGCCCTCTTGGGGCCAGGAAGCGGCGCGGGCTCTTCGCCGGCGAAGAACGCGGTCCCAATTTCGAACAGGCGAACGTTGCCCTGCATTCGCGCGAGATTGTATTCGGCGCGCGAGATCAGTGTCGTCAACAGATCGCCGCGCAGGAATGCTTCATCCTCAGCTAGCGGGTTGGTCACGCGTACGGTCGCGCCCTTTCCAGCAGTCACGAACGGCATCGGGCGCACTTCGTTCAGACCGGCACCAACAAGCCGCTCCTGCACGCGCTTCGTGACGGCCACGAGCGGTGAGTCCGGTACAGCGCTGGCGCGGAAAGGACGCAGCTCCGAAGAGAACGTGTCGTAGCCCCGCAGGCGCGCGACCTCTTCCGCGAGGTCTACGTCGGCGTGCACGTCGTGGCGCCAGCTCGGCGGCGACACCTTGAGGACGTCTTTCGCTTCAGGAGCGATTCTGAAGCCGACCGATCTGAGATTCCGCTCGACCTCCTGCGCATCTACAGGCTCACCGAGGATGCGCGCGACGCGCGGCAGCTTCATTGAAATTGGTAGCGGACGCTTCGGGAGCGGATACAAGTCGATCGGATTCCCCTGCGGAACGCCGCCCGCGACGGAGAGGATCAGCCTCACTGCGTAATCAACCAGCCCCGGAATGGCATCGACGTCCACGCCGCGCTCGAAGCGATAGCTGGCGTCAGTGGAGATTCCCAACTTTCGACGCGTAGCGCGAATGCGCGCGGGATTGAATGCCGCCACCTCGAGAAATATCTGCGTCGTGGTGTCAGATACTTCGCTGCCGCTTCCGCCGATTATGCCGGCGATTCCCTGCGCTCGCTCCGCATCGCCAATCACCACCGCGCCGGGAGGAAGAGTTCTATCGACGCCGTCGAGCGTCTTGATCAGCTCTTCGCCGCGGGTCTTTCTCACCACTACAGTGCCGTGCGCAATCTGCTGGAGATCGAATGCGTGCATCGGTTGACCGAATCCGAGCAGCATGTAGTTCGTCGCGTCGACGACATTGTTGATCGAGCGCGAGCCGACCGACTGGAGTCGCTGAACGAGCCAGTCCGGGCTCGGTCCGACTTTCAATCCGGAGATGACGGCGCCGGCGTAGCGCATGCACCCGTCGGTGTCCTCGAGTCGCACGGTGATGTCTCCGACTTTGCCCGACGTCGCCTTGACGGTGTGGGTGCGGATGACGAACGGCTTCTGCTCGGCGATCTCCGGCCGGTTCACAGTGCCCCCGGTCGCCGCTGCGATCTCGCGCGCGAGACCTTCGTGCGAGAGCAGATCAGGCCGATTGGGCAGCACATCGATCACGAGACGGGTGTCACCGATTGGCATCGCGTCGAGGAACCTGGTTCCGGGCTCCGCCACCAGCGATAGGGCCATGATCCCCTCCTGGTCCTGTCCGAGTCCGAGCTCCTTTGCGGAGCACAGCATTCCTTCGGATGTCTCACCACGAATCTTCTTCTTCTCGATTTTCACTCCGCCCGGCAGCACTGCGCCGACGGGAGCGAAAGGGTAGAGCGTGTTGACGGTGACGTTCGCGGCACCGCACACGACCTCTCTCAGCGTTCCACCACCGGCGTCGACTTTGGTGAGCCAGAGGTGATCCGAGTTTGGATGCCGACCGGCCTCGACGACGCGGCCGATCACGACGTCGCGCAGATCGTCACGCAGCGACACGAGATCGTCGACCGTGGCGCAACGCGATGTGAGCATGTCCCGCAGCTCGGTGGGACTGAGCTTGAACGGAACGAAGGCGCGCAGCCACTCGTACGAGGCGTTCATGGTGTAAGAGCGGTCGAAGGGAGTCGTCGGCGAAGCTTCATTGCGAGATCTGGTACAGGAATCTCACGTCCGAATCGTAGAGAATCCGTATGTCTGGGATGTTGTAGCGCAGCATCGCGACGCGCGCTGGTCCCATGCCGAATGCCCAACCGGTGTAGCGATCGGCGTCGAGTCCCGCGGCGTTCACGACGGATGGGTGCACCATGCCGGAGCCGAGGATCTCCATCCACCCGGTGCCTTTGCAGCTCGGGCAGCCGGAGCCGTGACACAGCTGGCACTCCACGTCCATCTCGGCCGACGGCTCCGTGAACGGGAAATAGCTGGGCCGGAAACGGGTTTTGGTCTTGCCGAAGAATGCATTGGCGAAATTCGTAAGCGTCGCCTTCAGATCGACGAAGCTCACGCCTTCATCGAGCGCGAGGCCTTCGATCTGCGCGAACATCGGCGCGTGCGAGGCGTCGAAGAAGTCGCGACGGTAGGCGTTTCCCGGACTCAGGATTCTGATCGGCGGCTTGAACTTCTGCATCGTGCGGATCTGCACCGGCGACGTGTGCGTTCTCAGCATCACGTTTTCGCCTAGGTAGAGCGTGTCGTGGAGATCCAGCGCTGGATGATCGGGGGGAAAATTCAGGGCGGTGAAATTGTACCACTCAGTTTCTGCTTCCGGCCCGAGCGCCACTGTGAATCCAAGCTCCCGGAATATCTCTTCGATCTCCTCGATCACGAGCGTTACGGGGTGCTTCGATCCGAGCCACTGCCGGCGCGCGGGCATGGTGAGATCGACGGTCCTCTTCGAGGAGCTGGCCGCTTCGAGTTGCCGCCGCCTGTCGTCGAGTCGCGTTTCGAGCTTCGCCTTGACGGCATTGATCAGCGAGCCCGCTTCGCGAAGCTCCGCTGGCGCGAGCGACGGCAGCTGCTTGAAGAGGTCCGGAAGTCGTCCGGATTTTCTTCCGAGCAGCGATGTACGCGCTTCCTCGAGCAATGCTGCTGTGGTAGCGGCATCGACGAGCTTTTCGCCTTCGGCGGCGACGTTGGTGACGAGTTGCTGAAATTCGGAGAGCGTCACGATTCAGGGTGGGGGTGAGCGAAACGCAAAAGGACTCCACCGCGCTGCTTGGACATTAGCGCCGGTAGAGTCCTTTTCAAATACGTGAGCGACGTTACGCGGCGTCCAGGGCTGACCTCGCCTTTTCGGCGAGAGCGGTAAACGCTGCCGAGTCGTGGATAGCGATGTCCGAGAGGACCTTACGGTCGATCTCGATGCCCGCCTTCTTGAGGCCATGCATGAACACGGAGTACGACATTCCGTGCAAGTGCGCGCCGGCGTTGATGCGGACGATCCACAGCTTGCGGAAATCGCGCTTTTTGTTCTTGCGATCGCGGTACGCGTACTTCCAGCCGCGCTCGACGTTCTCCTTTGCTGCCTTCCACAGCTTGCTCCGGGCGCCGAACGCGCCACGGGCGGCCTTCATTACCTGCTTCTTGCGCTTCAAGCGCGCGACGTTCGATCTAACGCGTGGCATTGTCTATATCCTCTAGGCCTGAAGCAGGCGCTTGATGTTCTTGGCTTCGCCCGGCGTCTGAATGGTGGTTGCCCGGCGGAGGTGGCGCTTTCTCTTCGGCGACTTCTTGGTGAGGATGTGGCTCTTGAACGCTCTCATGCGCTTCACCTTGCCGGAACCGGTGATCTTGAACCGCTTTCTGGCTCCCTTATGGGACTTCATTTTGGGCATAGCTTCCCTTCGATATGTAGACTCGCGCTATTTGGGCGCGAGGATCATGGTCATGAACTTCCCTTCGAACTTCGGATCGCTCTCGATCTTCGACACGTCGGCGAGCTCCTGCGCGACCCGATTGACAACCTGACGTCCGAGCTCGGGGTGGGCGATCTGCCGGCCCCTGAACATCAGCGTCACTTTCACCTTGTTCCCTTCGTTCAGGAATTCGCGCGCGTGTCGCGTCTTCGTCATGAAGTCGTGCTCTTCGATTCCCGGACGGTACTTCACTTCCTTGAGGTGGATCACGTGCTGTTTTTTCTTCGCCTGGCGCGCCATCTTCGCCTGCTCGAACTTGAATTTCCCGTAGTCCATGATGCGGGCCACGGGCGGCCTCGCCATTGGTGCGACTTCCACCAGATCCAGTCCCTGCTCGATCGCTGCCGCCAAAGCTGTTTCTACATCCATGATTCCGAGCTGCGCCCCATCGGCGGCAATTACTCTGATGGGACTGATGCGGATCTGCTTGTTGACGCGTACGCGCTTGGTGGTATCCTGAATACGAGCTACCCTTGAAAAAAGGAAACAAAAAACGCGGACCCTTTTGAGGAGCCCGCGCAACCAGAAGCCGCCCTTGTGGGCGCCATCCAATGGCCAGAACTCCTTCAGCACGCCTCAAAGTTCGAGGGCCAGAGGGTGGGGTAATCCGCCCGGATTGCCCGCTTATCGCATTGTCAGAGCGTAAGATAGGACCAACCGGCATGCCATGCAAGGGATCGGACCAACTTCCGGCCTGCTCGAGGATTACCTAGATTCGCGCATGCCCAGGAGCGCAATCGGCAGCAAGGCCCCGAAGCGGATCTCGATCGACGGGATCGGTGGGGTTTTCATCTACGCCAACGACGCGAAGAGCCTCTCCAACTGGTACGCCCATACGTTCGGCCTCAAGCTGGAGACGTACGAGGAGGGAAAGGTCTATGGGACCGAGTTCAAGTACCGGCGGCTCAGCGATTCGTCGAAAGTCGATTCGACCGTTTTTTCCATCTCGCAGTCGAAGACGACTCTGCCTACTGAGCGGCGCGAGGTCGGGATCAACTACAGGGTGAAGGACCTCGCGGCGTTCCTCGAGCAGTTGAAGGCTGACGGGATAGCCATCGAGAAGACCGAAGATTTTGACTACGGGAAGTTCGCGTGGATCAACGATCCTGAAGGCAATCGGATCGAGCTTTATCAGCCCTTGAATTGATCCGGCGCTAGGCGGTAGGCCTTGCCGTCGTGCTCAACTCGGCCCCACGCGATCGTGGCGTCGTGCTCGAAAATGAGCATCCACTTCTCTTCGAGCGCCTGCTTGAGAATCCGGCGCTTCGTCTCCAG
>Ga0193698_1000105_pt1 | contig 11603 bp, 10 predicted proteins | sample L3c1metaG_FD_165512 | JGI IMG/M metagenome (GOLD analysis project Ga0193698, IMG submission 165512) | Soil microbial communities from a riparian zone of the East river system, Colorado, United States - L3c1 | ecosystem: Environmental > Terrestrial > Soil > Riparian zone | place: USA: East River... | reverse complement strand
AAAATGAAAGAGATTGTATGGATAAAAAGAATACCTGAATTATGGGAGAAGGTGATGGGAAGGAATGGTTAGCAGGTTAATTAGTTGACAAGTGGGAGGATTTACCACCTGTTAACTTTTTAACTTGTCAACATACCTACAATTCTTCAATCCGGTAAATAATCATATGGCAATTGATCAGCCACATTCTTCCAGCTCCAGTATCCCTGGTTCACCCAATCCTTCTGGTCATAGTAATAACCATTTTCTTTTATGGCAATTGCATCTTTAAGATCAATATAGGAGATCTGGGTGCTTACATTTTTGGGGAATCCGAATTTTTTCAAATATTCCGGCTCAGGTTTTCTTTTAGTATATGTAACACTGAATTTTCTCGGGTACCAAATTTCAATTTGCAAAGTACTGTCTAATGCTCCATAATAAAGTGTATCATAAGGATCAGTTATTTTATTGAATTTGCTACTATTGTTTTCATCCAGCATATCAATTATATATCCATCCTCAGCAAGAGTGCTGTCATAATAACTGCGCATAAAATGCAATTTTGATCCATAATAAACTTTGGAGCGGTTTGCGGTCCAGGTTTTTTTCAAACTATCATTTCCTTCCATTTCAGTGTACAGGCAATAACCTTTATACGAGTTGATATTAGTAGTATAATAATAAACAAATGAATCAAGCTGGTAACGCATATTATACCCTAATGCATTGTTAGTTATCTGCAAAGCCTCGGAAGCAAGCACTTTAAGCCTGTTAGTGCGTTTATAAAAATAAAATTTCAATACATCATGGTTTAACAGGACACATTGTTTTGCATTGGGAGTAGAACCGATAAAATTCTGCATAAAAAAATCCCCATATTTTTCCCAGCCATCTGTCACTTCATTTGAAGTTTTAAGAACAACTTCGCCAAGACTTATTTCTTCTTTTATTAACAAGATCTCAAGTTTATTATTATCACTGCTGCTTATAGGTACTATTTGTGTTTTGTAACCTGTGTAGCTTATAATAAGATCATATCCGCCGGATTTTAATGCCAGGGAAAACTCACCTTGCCTGTTAGTTGTAGTACCGAGTGTTGTATTCTGGCAAAAGACTGAAGCAAGGTTCAAGGGCTCATGGGTAGCTGAATCTAACACTGTTCCGCGGACAACAAATTGTCCGTTAGCAATGAAAGTAAAAGATACCAGGAATAAGAAAAGACAAAAACGAAGTTTTTTCATAGAAGAAGATTGCTGACTAAAGATACAGCTTGTACCCGGATGGTTGCATAGTGGTTTCTCTGCGACATCTACTTTTAATAATGAGTTTGCAATATCTGAACACGGATGACAAGGGCCATGAAGATAAACCGGGAATTTAATACTAAAATGAGCAAAATTAACAGTGTAAAGTTCAATTCTCATCCACGTTTCCTGGTAAATCAATAATTAAAATAACTTAGCGAATTGGATCTGAGAGGTACTTCTCACAAGCTTTTTTAATTGTCTGTTCAAGTGGTGTAAAAGAAAATCCGGGAAAAGCCTGGAGCAATTTTTCATTTTCAAAAAAGGTGTTACTGTGAGCCACTCTTGCACTTTCTTTGGTTAGCAGTGGAGTATAATCCATGATCATTGATTTTAGTTTTTCCATTCGCCATGCAATAGCAGTTAATAATGGTGTTACTTCTCTTGTTGGATGTTTTTTCCCAAATCCATCGGCAATGGCATCCATTAATTTTTTAAAAGGCCAGGTATCGCCGTTTACAATATAGCGTTGTTCAGTAACATCACTTTCCATTAACATCACTGTTATTTCTGCAACATCCTCAACGTCTACAAATCCATTTGTACCGGGAGGATACCATTTAAATTCTTCATAAATGTTTTTAAAAATTGCGCAGCTTCCTTTTTTCCAGTCACCGTATCCTAATACAGTGCTTGGATTTAGAATAACTCCATTCAGCCCTTCGCTGATACCCCGCCAAACTTCCAGCTCTGCTTTGTATTTACTTTTGGCATAGTGGGTATTTACTTTACTTTCTTCCCATTTTTTTTCTTCATTTACATGTCCGCCATTGGCAGTTCTGCCTAGTGCCGCAACAGAGCTGATATGTACAAAACGGGATACATTTTTTTCCAGGGCTATGTTAACTACGTTTGCAGTTCCATCCACATTTACCTGGTACATTTCTTTGCAATCTTTTTTTATAAAGGAAACAACACCGGCAGCATGAATAACTGTATCTATCCCTTCCATTGCATCCTGCAGCGAAACAACATCCAGCACATCACCATCTACCCATTCCAGTTTATCAATGATATGTTTGGATATAAATGATGGAACCAGGTAGCTACCGGGTTTATTGCTTCGGCGTATTGCCCTAACTGCATAACCTTTTTCCACCAATTCTTTTATAATATAAGTACCGAGAAAACCGGTGCCGCCTGTTATCAGGATTTTTGCTGACAAGTTAATAGGTTGTAAGGATGTTTTGCGGCGAAGATAATCCTTGTTAATGTTTCAAATTTCTAACTTGTTATTAGTATTGATAATAACCCTTGCCGCTTTTTTTTCCCAGATCGCCGCTCTCTACTTTTTCTTTTTGTATAAAAGAAGGCCGCAATCTATCGGGCTGGCCAAGTTGTTCATATACCGAACAGCTTACGGCATAGTTTACATCGTTGCCGATAAGATCCATAAGTTTAAAAGGACCCATTTTAAAACCGGTTGCTTCAAGCAATGCATCAATTTGTGAAAAATCAGCATGACCCTCTTCAGCAAGGCGTAATGATTCAATATAATATGGCCTTGCAACATGGTTCACGATAAATCCAGGCGCATCTTTGCATATCACCGGCACTTTATCCATTTGCCTGGCAAGTTCTTTGGTCATACTTGTTGTTTGCTCATTTGTAAATTTTGTCTTTACAATCTCCACCAATTTCATCACAGGCGCAGGATTAAAGAAATGCATGCCAATTACACGTTCCGGATTTTTTATTTTAGCTGCAATCTGAGTAACAGATAATGATGATGTATTGGTTGCAAAAACACACTCGCTGTGGTTGAGTTCAGCAAGTTGATTAAAGAGAGCTATTTTTATTTCTGGTTTTTCTATTACAGCTTCAATAAATACATCTGCAAGGCAGGATTGTATATCACTGGTAAACTGAAACCTTTGAAAAATCTTTTCTTTTTCTGCGGCTGTTATCTTTTCTTTTTTTACTAATGATTGTAAATATTGTTCAATGCTGATTTTTGCATTTTCTAATGCTTCAGGATTCAGTTCATACAGAAGAGTGGAAAAGCCAGCCTTCGCAGCTACCTGAGCAATACCGCTTCCCATTGTGCCGGCACCGCAAATGCAAATAGAGTTTATGATCATTCCGGACTTATTGTAATTGTAAAGATATTGGTTGTTATTTTTTTGATGGTATAATTCTGGATAGTTTCCTTATCTTGAAAAGGTATTTTTCCAATACAATCTCATATATGAAAAGAAAAGAACTGATAACAGGGTTATATTTTATTTTATTGGCTTGTTTTTTTATTCCATTTATGAAATGGGATTCGTTCGAAATGTCGGGATTTAATTTTATCGTTTCTTCTCATACTCCTGATGCGAAATATATCTTATTATTAATTCCTTTTTCAGCCTTATTTGTTTTTTCAAAAGCAAGGGATGCAAGGCTGATCCGGTATATTCCTTTATGTGCAGCGATCATTGTATTTATTATTTGTTATAAAGAGGCTTCTGAAAAGAATATTTTTAGAGTCCTGGATTATGGTTATTGGATAACCCTGGTTGCTTCTTTAGTATTGATTTTTGTGGAACCATAAGTTAGGCGGGCCTAAAGTAGTCTTGTTTTTTGTTGTGATTTCTATCAGTTTATTTTAAACCAAAATTATATTTATGGACCAACCACCAACTCCATCAACTCCACCAGCGTATGCTGCACCGGCAGCGACTCCCGGAGTTTTTGGTACAAAAATTCCTTCTGTAGTTGCTTTTGCTGCTGCAGTTCTTTTATTTCTACTGCCCTTTTCAGAAATAAAATGTGGTGGTACAGTTTTGGCAAATAAATCGGGTTTGGATATTGCAATGAAAAAAGACTGGAAACCGGTAAATTCCGGAATGTTTGGAAAAAAGGACCTGACTGATATGACAACTAAATCAAATACAGAGGAAAAAGGGATCTCATGGATTTTTGGTATTGCCGCCCTTGGACTTGGTATATTGGGCTTGCTATTATCTTTTTCAAAAGCAAAAGCAGGGATATCTGCAGGCTTAGTGTCGGGTGTTTTATCTGCGGTAGCTTTGATTGGAATGATGATCCAAATAAAAAAAGAATTTAATGATTCTATTGCAAAGAGTGCGATGGACACAACACAACAGGACTCCGATAGTTTAGGGTTTAACAAACTTGGAGATACTTTAAATAATGCAAAACCAACGCTTGATTTTACTCCTTGGTTCTACGTGGCTATTATAGCTTTTCTTGCAGCTGCATTTTTTTGCTATAAAAGAATGCAATCTGTACGTAATTAATTTTGTTCATCCACTCTCTTCACCACTAAAATCAAAACATGAGTAAGAAAAGTTTAGCTATAGTTTTATCGCTTCTATTAATCGTTGCTTTTTTTCTACCCTATTTATCATATGGCCCGATAAGCTATAGCGGATGGAATGTTGTTTTTGGTAACCATGAAGTATCGGGCCTGAGCAGTTCAGGACGATCATTATATTTATGCTTGCTGATCCCAGGGGGTGCATTGTTGCTTTTAATAGGCATCCTTACTAAAGATAACTTCAGTTCAGCCGGTATTATTTATTGGGTACCACTTATCGGGGTTCTGTATATTATTATCATGCTTTACCTGCAGACAACAGGAACCGGTGGAATGTCATTAGGTGATTTTATCAGCGTATTTGGATATGCGCTATGGCTCACATTGATTGCGGCTATTATTTTGCCTTTTACGAGGAGTTGAAATCAATAACCGGCACAATTAATTAAAAATAGTTCCGGAATTATTTTTAAATAGCCGAAGTAAACTGTTTTAAAAACCTCACATCGTTTTCGCTGAACAAGCGAATATCATTGATGCCATACTTCAGCATAGCCGGACGTTCAATGCCCATGCCGAATGCAAAGCCTGTGTACTTATTAGGATCAATATTGCAGTTCTGCAATACATTGGGATGCACCATACCACAACCAAGAATTTCTACCCAACCTGTTTTTTTACAAATATTACAACCAACACCGCCACAGATAAAACAGCTTACATCCATCTCAGCGCTGGGTTCTGTAAATGGAAAATAAGAGGGACGGAACCGAACCCTTACATCTTTACCGTACATTTCTTTTACAAAAAAATAAAGCGTTTGTTTCAGATCAGCGAAAGACACATTTTCATCAATATACAATCCTTCTACCTGGTGAAAGAAACAATGACTTCTTGCACTGATCGTTTCATTTCTGTAAACACGACCGGGATAAATGCCACGGATCGGTAGTTTGCCTTTTTCCATTTCACGTATCTGCACATTGCTTGTATGTGTACGCAATAACCAATCCGGATCCTGTTGCACATAAAATGTATCCTGCATGTCGCGGGCAGGATGATGCTCATGTAAATTCAATGCAGTAAAGTTGTGCCAGTCATCTTCTATCTCAGGGCCTTCTGCTACAGCAAAACCAAGACGTTGAAAAATAGAAACGATACGGTTCCTCATTAATGTGATTGGATGACGGCTGCCAAGCGGCATCGGGTCGCCGGGAAGAGTAAGGTCAGGGTTTGAGGTTTGAGGTTCGGGGTTTGAGGTTCCGTTCCTAAGCTCTTCAAATTTATTTTCGACAAACATCTTGAATTCATTCAGGAGTTGTCCGAACTCCTTTTTCTTTTCAGGTGGCACATTTTTCATTTCACCCATGACGGCTTTTACAATACCTTTTGTGCCGAGATATTTGATGCGGAACTCTTCCACTGCATTTGCATCTGCTGCCTTATATGCTTCTATTTCTTTTTTATGATCTTCTATTTGTTGTAATAATTCTTCCATTCTGACAAAGATAAGGAACGCTCCATAACCTTACCTGTAAGACAAAGAGCCCTATTGAAATGTGAACAGGTTCAGGAGTGTAACGATGCCTTGTTTTTAATGATCACCCGTAACATTGTCGGCAAAACAATTAGCAGTAATGTGGCAGCGCAATAATAAATCCCCCGATAACCGCAATAGCCAATGGTTGATGAAGTTGCGCCCCTGCGCCAATTCCTAATGCCAGTGGCATCAGTGCAATGATGGCCCCCAATGCCGTCATCAATTTTGGACGAAGCCGGGTAGAAATAGAAAAAATAATTGATTCATCAACAGATTTATCATGAAGCGATTCTTTGAATTGAAGAAAAGTGAATATCGAGTTTTCTCCAATAATACCTACTATCATGATCAGGCCGGTATAACTTCCAACATTCAATGGAGTATTTGTAAGATATAAGGCCAGGTAACTGCCGGCTATTCCCAAAACAGCGATCAATAAAATAAGCACAGCTACTTTGATCTGCCTGAATAAAAACAGGATCACTGAAAATACCAACAGGCTGGCTGCGATCAGGATCATTAAAAGTTCTTTGAATGATTTTTGTTGTTCAGCATAAGAACCTCCGTATTCTATATGATAACCCGATGGCAGGTTCATCTGCGATGAAATTTTTTGCTGTATCTCTTTCATTACACTTCCAAGATCACGGCTTTCTAACCTGCCGGTCACTACACCCATTGATTGCAGATTTTCCCGTTGAATTTCTGCATCACCGGCATTAATAATAACCGTAGCTAATTGAGAAATAGGTTTCAATCCCCCGCCAGGCAAAAAGATCCGGAGATTATTGATGTCTGCAATGCTCAATTGCCTGCTGCCGGGATACACCAGCCTGATCTCCGAATACTGCTCTTTTTCAAATAATTTACCTACCACATTTCCTTCGAGGGAAGACTGTAACTGATATTGAAGATTGGCAGGAGTAACACCATACTGTGCCAGCTTAGCATAATCCGGATGAATGGTGATGGATGGCCCGGCGATAACTATGCCATCAAAAACATCCGCTGTTCCATTTATTTTACTTACAATTTCAGATGCCTGTTTTGATAAGTCTTGTAATTTTTTCTGATCATCGCCGAATATTTTTATTTCAATCGGTTGAACTGATGCCATCAGGTCACCAAGCATATCACCGATCACCTGGCCAAAATCTATACGAAGAGCAGGTTGTGTACTTTCTATTTTTTGGCGAAGATCTTCAATCACTTGTTCAGTATTCCTGTCTCTTTTCTTTTTTAACTGGATAAGGTAATCCCCGCTATTGGGTTCGGTAATAAAGAAACCCATTTGGGTGCCTGTTCTTCTTGAATAAGCCTCTACTTCGGGAACGGTTTTTATGATCTTTTCGGCTTCACGTAACATCCTGTCTGTTTCTTCCAATGAAGTACCGGATGGTGAAGTATAATCCAGTACAATACTTCCTTCATCCATTTCAGGTAAAAAGCCTGTTTGTAATCTTGGTAATATAAGCACAATGATGACAACAAGTGCTGCGACAATTATAAAACTGATGTAAGGACGAAGAATGAAAAACGAAACCCATTTTTGTTTTTTTACCGTTTGCTTTTCTTCTTTTTGTTTTCCTTTTTTGCGGGTCTTTATTTTGGAAAACAACAAATAAATGACCGGCAGTCCGATCCAGGTAACAAAGAATGAAGAAACCAGCGTAACGATCATGGTGTTGGTCATTACACTGAAATAGGAACCAGCCACTCCTGTCATTAATAGGAATGGAATAAAAATAACGATGGTACTTAACGAAGAACCTACCATTGCAGGAAAGAGATAATGTATTGCTTTTTGAACCAATGTGGCTGTAGGTTCATCAGGATTTTCCTCATGCGTCCGGTGGATTTGTTCCACCACTACTATTGCATCGTCAATGATCAACCCAATGGCAGCAGCAATAGCGCCAATGGTCATGATATTGAAAGTATAACCCATTGTATATAGCACAATCAATGTAAGGCAAAGTGTGATAGGGATAGTAATTAAAATAGTGGCACTTGCTTTTATTGATCTTAGAAAAATAATAGCCACGATGATTGCAAGAAGAAGCCCTATCCAAACACTGTCTGTTACACTTTTTACTGAATCGTTTACAAAATCGGCCTGTATATAGTAAGGTTTTATGTTTACATCTTTCGGAAGAATTTTTTTCAGATCCTCTATTTTTTTCTCCATCTGTTTTGCAAGAGCAACAAGATTAATATTAGGTTGTTTAACCACAGCCACCAGCAAGCCTTCCTTTCCATTTGCATTGATCTTGATAAATTCAACCGCTTCTTTTACTTCTATCGTTGATATGTCTTTTAATTTTACAATTCGCTTACCGTCATTTTTAATCACCAGCTCTTCAAGGTCGTCTATGCTGTACACGGTTGCATCAGTAACCGTCAGGTATAAAAAACGATAATCTGATAAGAAGCCATTTGATTTTATAAAATCGGTTTGGCTTAATGCAGTATTGATCATGTCAGGAGTAATCGAAAGCGTACTCATCTTCTGCACATTCAGTTGCAGCCAGTATTCTTTGGTTCGGCCTCCGGTAATTCTTATTTCCGAAACACCTTCTACCTGGGATAAAAATGGCTTGACAGTGTAAACAGCTATTTGTTTTAATTCGATCGGTGATTTTGTATTGCTCTCCAGCGAATAACCCATTACCGGTAAAATAGAAGGATTCATTTTTGCCACTGTGATATTTACATCTGCCGGCAATGTGTTTCTTATTTCACTGATCTTTGATTCGATGTGTTGCTGGTTCACATCAATATCACTGCCCCAGTTCATAAAAGCTGAGATCTCGCAGCTTCCGCGGCTGGTGATGCTGCGTATCATTTGCAGATCGGGTACCTGCTTCATCGCCACTTCCAATGGTTTGGTTACCGTCACCATCATTTTATCAACTGGCTGCAAACCTGCATCAGCAATTACTTTGATCTTGGGAAAGGTGATCTCCGGAAAAAGCGATGTCTGTAATTTTCCATACACATAAATCCCGCCCATTATGATGAGTGCAAGAAGTACTGCCAGCGGATTTTTATGTGAAATGAAAAATTTATTCACTCTTATATTATTTTATTGCTGAACGATCTTGATCTTTGCTGTATCCTCTAATCCATAATTTCCCGTCAATAAAAATCTATCGCCACCCGCAAATTGTGGTGTAAGAATTTCAATCCTTCCATTCACTTCCATGCCTTTTGTTACCGGCACTTTTACTGCAGTGCTGTCATCCAACACCTTCATCACCCAAAAATTAGTTTGCGTTTCATCAGATAATACCGATTGCTTAGGCAATGAAACTGTGCTGTTTTTTGCAGTTTTAATTACCCTCACTTTAGCAATAAGATTTGTTGGAAGGGTTTTGTCATTTACTTTTAAAATGATATTCTGTGTTTGCGAAGCGGAATCAACAACAGGCATAGCAGAAGATATGCTGGCGGTCATCGTTTTGCCATCAGGCAAATAAAGATCAACTGTTCCTTTGTTTAAAACATAAGGACGCAGCTCATAAGGAAGATTCAGAATAAAGACAAAACTTCTAAGATCGCTGATCACTGCTAATTGCTCACCTTCCTGCACATAATCACCGGGCTGGTGATTGATCTCTGAAATATAACCGGATGTGCCTGCTCTTATATTTATAATTCCCGAAAATTTAAATGAACTGTCCAGCAGGTTGATCGTATTGCCTATACTTTGGGCTTCCTTGGTTTTTAGTACAAACATCGTTTGCGCAGCTGATATCATTTTTCCCATTTGTGCATTTACTGATGTGATATAACCATTAGAGCTTGCTTTTACATAAGCTTTTTGCAAAAAGGTAGAAGTGGCATTCAGCTCAATGTATTCTGCCATAGGGGCCGTAATGATCGGAGTTACAGAAACCGGCGTGGTGACCTCCGTTTCTTCTTCTTGTGTTGTCTCTGTTGTTTTAGAATGGCAGGATGCCATCACAAAAAATAATAACAGGTATAAATAATTTTTTCTCATAACAATTAATTTATCTCCCCCAATAATTAAGTTGGTTCATTATTTTTAAACGGCTGACATAGTTCTGCGTTACCAGGTTCTTTGCTGTAAAATAATTATTCAGTGTTAATATAAAATCTGTTAACCTTATATCGCCTGTTGCAAGTAATTTTTCATTCACCGTGATCAGCGTTTCAGTATAAGTGATCTGCTTATTGATCTGTTCTATCAGGTTGCCTGTTGCATTCAGCTGCTGCATCAGTTGAAATATTTGCTGGTTATGCTGCCGGATAAAAAAATCCCGCTTATTGATCCTTGTTCTTTCCTGCAGATCAATCTTAGCATATTGCAATCTTTTTTGTTTGCCATCATAAATGGGTATAGTAAGACTCAAGCCAACGCTTGTTCCAAAATTCTTATAAGGCTTGTAGGTTAGCGATGAATTGTAACCGGCGTCTGCATAAGCATTGATCTTTGGGCGATAGGCGAGATCAATAAGTGCACGGTCATTCACCAGTTTTAAACTGTCCAGCACAAACTGTTTATAAAAAACAGATTGAGTAAAATCACCAAAAGCAGCAGTGCTTAATTGCGGATCCTCCAATGATGATATTGTTGTATCAACGATGCCTGCCAGGTAGTTTAACATGGCATAATCGAAATTGTATTGAATCTCTAATTGCAAAGTAGTAAGCAGTTGCTGTTGCCGGGTTACCGTAAATGCGAGATATTCTGATTGTTTGAATACATTATCCTGCGTAAGTTTTTTTAGCAGGCTGTCTTCTTTATACAATAGGTCATTGATGTGTTTATTGAATTCAATTTGTAGTTGCTCACCATAAGCGGTAATGTATTGGTCGGTAATTGTTTTTTTAAGATCCTGTTCAGAGATCTTTATATTGTTGTTGGCTGACTGGCTTTGTACCTGCAGGCTTGCAATTTGAGAGGCGATACTTTTATTGCTGATAAATGATTTACTTACTGAAAGCAAGGCAGAAAGTTGTTGACCATTAGTGATCACTTCATCATAGCCCCAGCCATGAATAATGGGCGCATAGCTATTAGTGCTATTTCCATTCACCTGTGGTTTTAATGCAGCACGGATGATCTGGCTATCCAATGAAAGTGAGAGCCGCTGGTTTTGATAATCTTTCAGCAGGGGGCTATTGTTAATAGCCTGGCTGATGAAATAATCAAGATTGTTTTTTTGTGCAAATGCAATGGCAACGATGTGAAGGCAAAAAAATATACTTACCAGTCTTTTCATCCTTTTGTTTTTATCATATTTTCTTTTTCTATTATTGCCCCACTACCAGTACCTGGAAAGTACCGGGTATCATTTTTGGTCTTGCATTGGGTGCATTTGGATCAGGCTTTTCAAATTCAGCGGTGGGCAGATAGATCAAATGTGTAACTGGATCTGCTATTATAGTTCTTGCACCTCTTTTCGTAGTTATAGTTGCCACCATTTCAATATTGCCATCTGGCTTTTCATGAAATACAGACATCGTGCCATCACCATTGGATGTA
>Ga0193698_1000104_pt1 | contig 11617 bp, 28 predicted proteins | sample L3c1metaG_FD_165512 | JGI IMG/M metagenome (GOLD analysis project Ga0193698, IMG submission 165512) | Soil microbial communities from a riparian zone of the East river system, Colorado, United States - L3c1 | ecosystem: Environmental > Terrestrial > Soil > Riparian zone | place: USA: East River... | reverse complement strand
TCTTTCTTTAAAATACTTGTAAAAATATTTGGAATATGGTGTGTCCGGGCTGTATATTTGTTTTGTCAATCGGAATTTAACTACACTTAATAAATGAAATGTATGCAAACCTCAATTTTTAAAGACCTAAAACAAACGCTTTCAGAAAATGGCTATCATCATAATGGGGATAAGTGGGGCGCAGCTATAGGACTTTTCTTTGATATAGCAGCATTCGTATACGAGGAAAACGATGTGCCTAGAGAATGGAATTACCGCCCCGGCGCATTTGGTAATACAATTGATACTGATTCGTATAATCACGAATGGTTGAATAGCCTGAATGCAGATCAACGCCTATCTATTGGCAATTACCTTTATAGGCTCACTAATATTTTAGAAAAGAATGGCCTTAGTTACTAGTCTCTTAATGTAGCTACAAAAATTAAAAACGTTTTAAACCATCTCTATTTTTAATCACTTATAAGCTAATAAAAATGAAACCTACTAAAGAAACAAATAAGGAGTTTTGGACTGCTCAGGTTTGGCCCGGCAATCCCGCTTTAAATCTAGTTTGCTCGGCTAAAATATTTGTCAACCCGTTTAACGCAAGGAATACCCCGATATTTATATATGGCGGCACAAAAGAGCGTCCAACATTTAGTTTTTGTGTTTCGGCTGGCGCGAAGAGTGATTATTCATACACCGGCGGTATCCCTTCCGAAATATATGAAATAGATAAGGCGGAGTTATTTGTTGATGATCTATACAAACGAGGTAAAATATTCAGTTAACCTATTTAATCACTTATAATAACCACAATTATGACAACTACAAAAAAATTGATTGAGTGCAGCCTGACTTCTCTAATTGGACTTAATATAAATGGCGTTATGGCTCAAGTCCGCAATCCTATTTATATCAATAGTCGCACTCCCCCAAAATGGAGAAAACTAATAAAAGTGGTGCAATTTAAAGAGAACGGTAAAAATTGGATTGAGCTATTCTGGGAGCCAACAGAAGATGATAGCTGTAACTTTACCGGCTGCACCGTAGAATCTGATACGTGTCGCATTCAATTTACTCCTGAAGAATTAAAGAAAACGCTTAAGTCTTAATCCCCTCTTTATTAAACTAATTTTAAAACCACATTATGAAGCACATTAAGCCCATCTTCTTACTGATCCCATTTTTTGTATTGATATTTATGGCCTGTAAAAAGGAGGGCAACATAGCCTCTAAAATAGATAATAAGCTGGTTGTATTGAATGCTTCCCATACTTACGAATCAGACGATACAGGTTTTTACGATGGGGAAATATTGCTACCTGATTACGTTCACTCTGATACATTAGTAGTTGTTAGCTCAAAGTTTCTTAATTGGGCAATGGAACATTGCGACGCAGGAAGTGACGGGGATATAAGCGATATATTAGGGGAGGGAACAATTCCATTAGCTGATTATGCAGATTATATAAACGCAACAAAATAATTTAAGAAGTAAAACCCAACCGTAGCCGGACTAAACGGAAATGGCTCAGGTATAACACAAGATTAGGCCGCCAATAGGCTGAAAGTATTTGATACAGTTCTTGTAATATTGGTAACTGGGGTAAACCGGCATTTTTTAACCACATTTAAAACAAACTAAAATGAAAAAGATTAAAGTTTTCTTGTCAGTCAATCACGAAACATATAAAGCATATATCTGCGAAGCATACGCAAAAAAGCAAATGAAAGCTGCCGGCATGAACATGAGGCTAGACTGGAACGAGGTGGAAAGTTTTGAAAAAGCCAAGAACGAGGCGATGTGCATGGACGGATACGATCTAGCTAATTGTATTAATGTAACAAATTTTACTTACTAAAAACAACCACAAATGAAAAAGCAAAGAAACTACCTCTTATTGGCCTTCCTTATCCCTCTTATTATAGCTATGTTATTTAGCTGTAGTGCGGGCAAAAATGGATATGGTTGCCCGGCTGCAAAACAGGGCGCAAGGCATGACAGGAATTTAAGATTTTAAAAACAAGCGTTTAACCACATTTAAAAAATTATTTTATGGGATTAGATATTTATTTGTACAAATACGATAACAAAGAGTTATCCGAAAAACTAGAATCTGATTACGAAAAATTCTCTTCAGCTACATGGGGTAAAAGGAAATATGAAGACATCCCAGAAATTGAAAAGGATGCAATCAGGTCTACCATTTCGGCGTATGCAATAGCCAATGGATTGGGGGATTACGGAGAAGATGAAAAATATAAGCATCAAATTGAAATTGATTCAACTATTGACAAAGACCATTATTTTAAAATAGGTTATTTCAGAAGCTCGTACAATGAAGGCGGCATAAACAGAGTGCTTGAAAATTTGGGAGTGCCCGGACTATATGAAATATTCTGCCCGAATGACGAATATGTTTTTAGCCCTGATTGGGCTACTGCTCTAAAAAAATGTGAGCAATCAATTAAAAAACTGCAAAAGAAAGGAGCTTATAGGGCTTTCCATTCCTCCGCAAATATTTTTGGTCAAAATTTAATACAATCCGAAAAGGAGGCTATTGATACTGTAATCGGAGAGTTGGCTAAAAATGATAACCCTTTTGGCGAAGGTGGTTATTCGAACAATAAAGGAGCGTTTTACTTACATAAGCCTATTGAGGTAATTGCCATAATTCCGGGTGAGACAACAATATTAAGCAGACAACCATGCACTTACTTTGTGGTTAAATCAGAAAATGATTGGGTATTGACAGCACTAAAAATAGTAAAAGAAACTATTGAATATGTGCTATCCCAGAAAGATCCAGAAACATATTACTTACATTGGAGCGGGTAATACACAGGAATAAACACTAAGGATTAAAACCGTAAAAATTGTTAACGATGAAGTATTTATTAATAGCCATACTTATTTGCGGTTGCTCTGTTTCTAAAGTAATTGATACGGGTACGCTGGTAAAATATGACCGTATTTATGGCAATACTTATACGATTTATTTATATGGCTCCGATAGCTGTACAAAGTATTGGGCAACCTGGAGAGCTAAATGTTTCTATTGCAACTACTACAAAGTACCTGAGAAATGGATCATAAAAGAGACACGAAACGGATTTGCATTTAAACCTATAAAATAATTACTAATGAAAAAGATAATCTTATTAATCATTGTTGTGATGGCCTTATATAGCTGTGGCGTTCCTAAATATGGCTGCGGTACACAAATAGCGCACAAGAAAATAAAGAATTTATAAAAACTTTAGGTAAAGGCAAATTAACGGGGGTTCGTTTCTACCTACCCCTCTCTTTTTAAAAACTAAAAAACTATTAACATGAAAATAATCACACTTTTATTAGGCTCGTTTTTAATCCTTTCCTTGCCTTCTAAGGCTCAGTTTAAAGTAAATATGGGAATGGGATCATCTTTGGGAAGATCGCCGGTTGCGGAGGTCGGCATTGGCTACAATTGGAAACTGGTAAACATTGCCGGGGCTATACAATGCCATACTACTAGCAAGGTAACATCGGGAGTACTGTTTGAATTAAAATTGGGGCATGATATACCGATCGGGAATGATTGGGGGCTAAACCCGCAGTTTGGATATTCATATCATTATGCCAGCGAACAATTAAAATATCTAAATACCGGACAAACCTTACTAGGAATAGAGCTATATAAAATGTTCCGGGAAGACATAGGAATATATACGGCCTATACTAATACTGGTAAAATGAAAATAATTTCTTTTGGCGTAAGAGGATGCTTTTAAATCTTAACTTTAAAAACAATAAAAAAAAATGAAAACAGGCAATATCCAAATCGTGTTCCGTCCCTCTGAAAAACAAAAAGAAAAGAATTACGTCAAGTCATTTAAAGGGCGTCTTGACTTGATTCGTAAACTATGGCAGGCCTATAAATCTGGATGCTACAAGTTCTATGTATTTTTTGATAACCACTAAAACCAGTAAAATGACAAAGACAAAATTCAGTGTAGACATACACAAGGACGGCAGTAATAGCGAAGCAATTTTTAAAGCTATCGGTTCGCATAATGGGGGAATAGTCCCGCTATGTATTGAAGATTTTATTTCTTATGCTCAATTTGAAATGGCAAAATATCCATCTGCACAAAAGGGTTTTTATATTGTAAGAGATGATACGGAATTTAATGTAATCCGTGTTTCAGAAGATGGCGGTAAAACCTTTACCATAACCATAGAAGAAAGAATTATCCATGAGCTTGATCCGTTGCCATCCGACGAAAAACAGGGCGAAATGCAACCCTAAGAAACGATTATAAATTTTGAGCAAAAACTATTTCTCATAAGGTGGTTAAAATACGGGGGATTGTTTCTACTCTTCCCCTCTTTTTTAATTTTAAAAAATTATTTATGTTATACGCTACTATTATATGTTTGACTTCTTTTGGATTATGGGTTATAAAAACCTGCGGTAAATCCGCAAATGATAACCCAATAAATTGGAACAATGTACCAAAGATACAAGGGGGAATAAAGCTAAGCCATACGGTTACCCCGGATAACCCTATTTCCGAACAAGAATGGAACAATTATATTCACAGCTATTATATAGCGAATAAAAACTAAACTAATGAGCAATCCAAAATATACGCCTGGGCCGTGGACTGTTATAAACGGTAATAAGTATTTCCCTACCGTGGTAATGAAAGAGGTTGAAGTGCCAAAAGAAGATATTGGAACATTGAGATACCCCGCCCCACACTTTGTTGTTAATTGTAGCCATGATCAGAAAATGGAAAGTATTGTGGCAAACGCCAAACTAATAGCAGCAGCACCCGAATTATTGGAACTATTACAGCAAGCAAATACGATGCTGTTGCGCTACTCAGACGGCGTGAAATATCCAACAATGTTAGCCATTGAAGCAGCCATTAAAAAAGCAACCGAATAATAAAAACAAAAAACCACCATGATACAGTCACCATCTGAATACTTATTCAACAAAACAAAACAAGAGCAAACCCCTTTCATTATTAATGAGCATGGAGGATTTTATATGTGTAAAGACTTGCTTATCCCCAAGGAAGAATTTGAACAAATATTATTCCCAATGGCTGATAAAGTAAAAATAAGAAATGAAGGACAATATAAAGGGGATGGAATAGGGAGTGCTGGAATCTAAAACCAAAAACCATGTATATAATAATAGTTGAAATAGATGGAAGATTCTTGCCAATTATGAGTGAAGAAGATGGCACCCGTATGGCTGCGTTTTCTAGCTTTCAAGATGCGCAGGACTATGCCAATTCCGATCCAATGTGCCAAGTTTCGGTAACTTATTTAATAGATATGAATGACGCAACATAAAAAAAGAGGTCAAAAATACTTTGACCTCTCCCACCTTTAAAAATCAAACCGCCGATTAAATAAAAGGGGTTTACAGATTTGCTGGCATATCTGCCACAATATCAATAAATATTTTTTCTTTTTTTTGAGCCTTCTCTACCAGCTTACATAAATCATTCATTGCTGCTTTATCATTAATAAGCCTATGGTTTACATCGTCGTCTTTATAGGAAACGATTATGCAGCCGGCGGATGAAATCTCGCTAGTCCCATTGTGTATCCTGATACCTTCAAAATCCGGGACATTAAACACGCCAGTAAGCATCCGCTTAAACTTATTCGACCATGTTACCAAAACGGGATAACGCCCGTAAGGGATCGCGGTCTTTGCATAAACTTTTAATTCAGACCTCCACTCGCCCGGTAAGGCTCGTACCTTATCTTCGATGGTATTGCAAAACCATACACGTTGCCCTGTAGCTTCATTAATAATGTACAGATTGCCTTCTGTAGATGTTTCATTTAGTATTTTCCTATGTAGCAATAATTCCATGGCTCATTGTTTACTATGCTTTATAAATAACCCTACCAAGCTGAAAATAATCAGCAATACAAAAAATACAGGTATCGTATCATACAATGTCATTAGTTGCCGGGGCGCACATCATTGTAAGTAGCCTTTTCATTTCCGATCCTGACATCGTCGATATAAATAACCCGCTTTGTAGTGTTTGAGCTATACGATTCAGTATGCGCCCATGGCCATTTGTAAATGCCGGTTTTCATGTAGTTGCCGGTTGATATGCCAAAGTAAGTATTCGGGCCTGACTTGGTAAAAACCTTTACGCCATCTTTCCAGACTTCAACCAGCCCGTCTGATCCAATAGACCATTTGACGTGAACGACAAAGTCAGTCCATCTAGCCGTTTCGCAATCACCTATAACAGTGTTTACGGTTTTCAGCGTGTTTAAGTCAGTCGCTAAGTTGAACTTCTGATCAATAGCCCATTTGCCGGCTTTTGTCCAAATAGCCAAGGGTGGCGATACCCCTTTTAATGACTGCCACTGTGTTAATAGTTCAGGGGCCGTATCGGGGACATATTCGTTGGGAAGGTAGTAGCTCATGCCGTACCATCTTTCTGCAAGTGTAGGCTCGTCATTGCTGGCTCTGGCAGCTTCCGTTCTTTTGCTTCCAAACACATCAGCGTCGGTATTGCGGAGTTCATAACGGGTGGAATATTTACCAGTTCGGGCAATATTTGCCGACCTGGTTATTGAATAGTCGGCGGCTTTGCCGAATGAATTATAATAATTCAAAAGTTTTACGCCAGATTTTGTTAAGGCATCTTCTTGCTCACACGTAAAGTCAAATATCAGATTCGCGCGGACGATCGGAGTGGGTGTAACAATAGGAGGCGGTGCAACTACTACGGGGGGAGGCACAACAACTACAGGAGGGGGCGCAGTAGTTCCCGTAATGGTATGCGTTTCGGTGGCGTCGGCCTGTGTATAGCTTGGTGGACTTTGCGTAACAATTGGCTGCGGTACGCTAATAATCGGATCGGGAATATTCACCAAAACATTTATTGTTTGTTCCGTTGTAGATGGCGGTACTTTAATTGAAAATTGTTTTGTTGCCATTGTAATTTATTTAGAATCTTATAAAATTGTAAGAAATCCCTGCCCCTATAAACGGCGATGGCTTTAATCCATTTTGCCAACCATAACCAAGTTGCAATCCAATACCAAACCTCTTTGGCTTTGCGGATGCTACCCTAAAACTCTTTACCCCACTTATTATATTTACCGGGTTTTTTAATGAAATATCCAACTGCTGGTAATGTTGCCGGTTAAATATATTCCCCGTTGTTACTTCATGCTGGATTACCGTTATCGTGTCATATACTTTTAAAAGTAGCTTGGCTTTTTCTCCTGTTGTAGCCGTAGCATCATACCATTTGTTTTTATACCGTTGTGTCATTGACTTTACAACGGGAGGACAATTTTTTACCGGCGATGGCGCTGTTTCAATAAATACGGTATCAATAGCAGGAACTTCAGATTCCGCTTTAAGGTTAGCTTGTAACAACTCTTTAATTTGTTTTGTTGTTACCCGATAGATTCCCGCTATTGAATCCCGCAAATGTTTGTCAAGGTTGGAATACTCTTGGTCTTTTTTAGTTAACAGCGACGAAACAAATAAACTGTCTTTAACTTCCCATCTTGTTAGCGTGTCTGTTTTAGATGCAGGAAGCACGTCTTTACTTACAGTACATTTCATTAATACTATAAAAAGAATCAGAGCCAAAATAATAGCCACTAATATCCAGTTTGTCTTTGTCATTTTTGAATCTGATATTTCAGGTTAACGGCGTTTCTGATTTAATTGTTTCCCCTGGTTTAGGAATATCAATAGTGACCTGAGATACTCCCGGAGGCGGTGTTATTACAGTAGCCGAAGGAGAGAAGAAATTCTTACTCAAATAAGAAAGAATACCAATAAGTGCAGTTGCCCATATTGCTTTCCAATCAAACGTTAAAGAACCGGCATTAAGCGATTGTAAGATAATAGTAAAGACGGGGCTTATAACAGCTACTATTAATCCTTTCCAAAAATCACTAAGATTTATAGTGAATTGCTTGGATGTTGAAGTAGTTGTTACCTGCGTTAAATTGTCTGACATAATATTTATTTTAATTGTTATTGAATCTTCAGTAATGCTTTTACTTTCCCTCTAAACTCTGCTGCGCTTATCTCGTGCTCATTCATACGCTCTTTTAATTCGCTAATACGCTGAATGTTTTTTATAATTAAATCATGCTGATCGTCCAATTGAATTTTATTGTCTTTTATCATTTCCTTAATCATTCCATTATACTTATCATCTATCGCCTTCCACTCCTTTTCATTGCGATCAATCTTGTCCCATGTGCGGCTAATAGAAACAACAACCCCGCCGACTATAACTATCATTAAGATAATTTTCCATATCCGGCTTACCAAGTCGAAAACTCTATCTATCCCTGTCGCTTTCTTAGCCACAGTCATGGCCTATATTTTAATATCATGGAATCCAGAGAACACGCCTAGCAACTTCAATATCCATATAACAACGACAATGACGATAACCCAATTAATTATCGTCTTAATCTTACCATCCATTGGTACAAATCTGTTTATCAGATACAGCGCAACTCCTATTACTATAAGAATTACGATTAATTGAAATAGTCCCATATATTTTATTTTTTAGTTATTAACCATGTAAGAACCATTATTAATAATGTCCATATAACGCCAGCCAATGAAATCTTTCCTATCAGATTACTATTGAACTTTTGCAGTTCTATTATTTTATTGCTCATATCGTCTAACCTTCTTGCCATTGAATCTCTTTGTGCCTCCTGCGATTCCTTTGAAGAAAATGTCTCTACCTGATCTTTCATTTGCCCACGCCATTCATTCTGTGCCTCAAACTTTAGTACACTTGTTTTATCAACTATATCAACGGCGGCACGAATAGATTTTATTTCAGCATCGGCATAGGTTTTTAGCCAATTAATTTGATTGTTTATATACTCTTGTTCATCTGCCATCCTTTTTTACTTAAACATTTTTCCAATAAAATCAAATACCGGCCTCACCCCTGCCCCCGCAAAGAATGTAAGAACTAAAAAACCGCCGTATATCATTTTGTCCCTGTCTTTCATCTTTGTTATTTCAGCCCTCAATTGTGCCACTTCACCAGATAAGCCAACATCATTTTTATCCATAGGATTGCCTCTGATTAGAAGTATCAGATCTCTCATCTCTCTTGAAAAATTAGACTTTTCTTCTTCACTCATAAACTAATCCTTTTTAATTGTTTATCCAAGAATGTTGTTAGCCTACCATTGGGAACAAATAGAGTATAATATATCACCGGCAATAATCCAAGAAATAAAATACTTGTTAAGTTTGTGTCAGAAGTATTAATCCCTTTTATATAACAAATAATATTCCATACTTCCCGAAAAATAGAAAACAATAATGTAACAAACGCCGCTATGTGGTATTTTTTACTATACCTAAATGCAATCAACCATAAAATAATTCCCCCTCCAAATATTTCATCCGCTACCCAATAAGGCATCCAATATGATTGGTCTAGCATGCACGATTGGCAAGCAAAGAAAAATCCATGCAATACAGTATACCCTATGATAGCTACCTTAACCATGGGGCGGAGGCGGGCCTGGGTTGTTACCTCCTTCAGATGCAGTACTTACATCTTCCTTAGTAAGGAATCCTATAAGCTCCTTTAGTTTTTGATCTACATAAGACTTGTCCTCATTTGTAGCCTTTTCGTAAAGTTTTTTTAATTTTTTAATCTCCTGCTCCATCTCTATAAATTTTTATCGTTAATGAATCAATTTTAATACTATCAATTAGTTTTTCTCTTGGTTTAGGTTCCCCGCTCTTATTGCCCGTTATTGACCACCCCAATGCAGATGCCAACGCGCCATAAATGAAAACAATTAAGACGAACCCTATAGCTTTGTTTTTCATTTCTTTTTCCTATAAAGTTAACGCTTATGTTCACTCGTAACTTATAGGGGTTTACTCTTACCTAGGTGAGACATCATTGTACGTTGCATTTTGCGTCCCTATTCTTATTTCATCGTAATAGCAAACACGAACTGTTGTTGTACTACCCCATCCTTCATTTCCTACCTTCCATGGCCATTTATAAATGCCAAATTTCATATACGATTCAAATGTCTGAGTAGAATATCCCATCTTAACATTATTCCAATTAACTACCAATATGCCGTTAAGCCATACGTGTAGGTAGCCAGTATTTACTGCTGGTGGTACTGGATTTGTATTGTCCCATTGAATTTCATAAACAAAATCTGTCCATGCGTTGAGAACGTAAGGGCCTAAATTAAATACTGGCGAACCCTGTATTGCAATCCACCAATTTCCGTTATAACTCCATAGTGCAACAAAAGGGCTTGTGCCGTCTGGAGCTGTTGCGTTACTGTGCCATTGTCCCATTACCTCAGGAGCTGGATCTCTTAGCCAATCCTTCCCTTGAAGATAAAGTGAATACCCATACCACCTTTTCACATTCACTACAGCACCTGCATTGGTTGGACGGTTTAATTCTGTTCTTATAGAACCGCCGACAAGGCACTCTGGCGTTGTTTTTCTCAACTCAAACCGTATTGAATGGGGGCCGCAACGTGCTACCGAATCGCTTTGATTTTGGTTATACGGGAAACAAGATCCGCTAGGTACTTTCCACCCATTAAAACCAGGAGGTGGTATTACTTCACCCGTAACAGCCGCAATTAAAAATGAACGTGGATATGTAGCGCAATTATTGGCAATTGCCGCTTTAAGCTGTGACCAATACCACCAACTAGATTGTGCATTGGCTGCGATAGAAAGGAATAATATTATTATTAATACACTCAATTTCATTATTGATAAGCTGCATTTGTATAAGCTCCGCTACAATTGGTTCCGTCAAATAAAAAACTAACAATAGTATACGATCCGGCTGTAGTTGGGATTGTTGGAGCAGCACCATTAGGCCATTTTGTTCCGGTAGGCCATGTTGTTATTGTTCTATTCCCAGTACCATCCTGAATTATTTTAATCGTATAGGTTTGCCCGGAAACCCAGTTAGTTCTTGAAAGAGTTCTTCCAGTGCCTCCTAAAGTAACTTGTGCATTAAACCCATTAGCCGCATTCCATGTTATAGTAGCTCCATCGGTTAACGTTTGAAATGCCATGTTAAGGCCTAACGTTATACTTCCGGGAGCATTGGCTACCGTAAATGAATTATTGGCCGAAGAGATAGCGGACACAGTATATGTTCCGGCAGCATTCCCTATTAATATTTGTCCGGGCGTTGGGGCTACATCGTTAGATAGCGGCACCCTTAATATAGTTCCTGCCAATGCAAAACCAAGCCTAATTGTATTATAATACCAACGTCCTGCACTTGCTGTAGCATCTGTATTGGTTACAAAAGTAAGTGGCGAAGTGGCTGCGGTTCCTCCCAATGTTAATCTTCCAAACTGAACAACTGAAGTAACGGCAATAGATTGAGGCAACGATAAAGTAACTGCTCCAGTAGAGGCTGAAGCAATAACCTGATTGGCTGTACCTGTTATTGAGGCTACGCCACCAGTTACAGCAGGCATTTGCCATGTTGGTGCTGCACCGGTATTAGCTCCAAAAAACTGACCGCTTGTGCCGTTTGGTATTCTTGTGAGTACGCCGCCTGCGCTTCTGTAGTACGTGTCAAA
>Ga0193698_1000102_pt1 | contig 11839 bp, 10 predicted proteins | sample L3c1metaG_FD_165512 | JGI IMG/M metagenome (GOLD analysis project Ga0193698, IMG submission 165512) | Soil microbial communities from a riparian zone of the East river system, Colorado, United States - L3c1 | ecosystem: Environmental > Terrestrial > Soil > Riparian zone | place: USA: East River... | reverse complement strand
GCGAGACTGGGGCGAGCTCGGCGTAAAGGCGTGGAACCGCGGCTGGTGGGAGCTGCCGGTCGAGGTGGGAAACGAGATCGCTCCGCTTATCAATGCTTCCGGCGGCGAGATCGTGATGATGCCCAATGTGACCATCGCGCAGACGGCGGTGCTCTCGGCAATGGACTTTCTGCGCGAGCGCGACACGGTCGTGATGACCGAGCTCGACTTTCCGTCGGTTCGCTACGCGTACCAGGAAATGGCGCAGCGGCTCGGAGCGCGTGTTGTGGTCGTTAGATCTGACGATGGTATTACCATCGATCGCGAAAAGCTGCTCGCGGCCATCGACGAAAGGACGCACCTGGTAGCCGTGTCCCACGTTCTCTTCCGCAGCTCTTACGTGATGGACGCAGATGCGATCTGCGCGCGCGCCCACGAAGTCGGCGCGCTCGTCTCACTCGACTCTTTTCACGCGGTAGGGATTCTCCCAGTAGACGTGAAACGGAGCAAGGTCGATTTTCTAACAGGTGGATGTCTCAAATGGCTTTGCGGCGGGCCGGGCGCGTGCTTCCTGTACGTAAGCCCCGACGTTCGAGACAAGCTGAAGCCCGCGCTCACGGGCTGGCAGGCGCACTCGCGGCCATTCGCCTTCGAAGATTCCATGGAATACACGACAGGCGCGTTCCGCTGGCTGAATGGGACCCCCGTAATTCCGGCGCTCTACGCCGCGGCCGAAGGACCGAAGATCCTGCGTCGCGTCGGAGTCGCGGCGATCCGGGAGAAGAGCCTGCGCCTCACCTCGCGCCTGATCGAGCTCGCCGACGAGCGTGGCTTCAAAGTCAACGCGCCGCGCGACCCCGCGCAGAGAGGAGGAACAGTTGCAGTCGATGTTCCTCACGGCTACGAGGTCACCCAGCACCTCCTTTCACGGAACATCCTGGTCGACTACCGCGTAGGGGCTGGTATCAGGATTGCCCCTCACTTCTTTACGAAGGAGGAAGAACTGGAAGAAGCCGTTTACGAGATCGACCAGTCTCTCGAGTCCGGGAGCTGGCAGCGTTTCACCGAAAAAATCGCGGTGGTCACCTGAGCCGTGATTCCACGGATGTTACTCCCTTGAACATCTTACTGTCTAAAGAGTACAATAGACCTATACTCGACTCCTCGGAGGGTGCGTCGTCATGCCAACACCTTTTTTGAGTTCTGAAGAGTACGACGAGAGAGCGCATCAACTGTACAACGAAGGACAGTATGACGAAGCTCTGGACGTACTTAGAGAGGGACTCGGTCTCTACCCCAATTCGGTGGAGCTCCATATTGGAGTTGGCTACGCATACCATGCGCGTGAAGAGTACGCGTGGGCCCGGCGCAGCTTCGAGGAAGCGCTCGTGCTCGATCCCGACCACGAGGACGCGCTAGCCGGCTTCGGCGAAACCCTTCTCAAGTTCGGTCAGCAGGAGCCGGCGTTACGCAGCTTCCGCCATACCTTGGAATTAGGCTACCAGGATGATGTCGAGCTGATGCTCCAGATCGGACGCGCGCTTTTTCGCGAAGGTCTGATCGACGAGTCCAAGCAGTTCTTCGAGATCGCCGCGCAGCAGACGCCCGACGCGGCGGAAGCTGTATCCTGCATCGGCTACGCCGAACACAGGCTTGGCAATGACGAGAGCGCGATCTCGACGCTCAGACGCGCGCTGCAGATGGATCCCGATCACACCGAAGCGCGGATCTATCTCGGCAACATTTTCTACGACCGCGGTGATTACGAAGCCGCGCTCTATCATCTCGATCGCTCGACTCCCGAAGATCACTGGGACGAGCTTGGCATCTGGAGACTGATCGAGCTGAAGAAGATGATCTATCGGCTGCGCGACAACGATCCCGAGCTGCGTCCGTGGGAGGACAGGCTTCGCGATCTTGCCGGAGAGCTCGACGACATCGACGAGATGCTGGCCGAGATCGAAGCGAAGCACATGGACGCCGCGCAATCCGAAGCAAAGGGTCAGCTCGAGCTGTTCGGCGCGCTCCTTTCCAGCTTCGCCGACGTCAAGTCCACGCCCGAATCCCATAGCATTAGCCTCGATGATGGCAATACATTCGAAGGCACCTGGGAGGAGATCGTGGATAAGATGCGTGATGCAAATTGCCTGTCGGAGACTCCAAAACCGGAGCAGGATGCAGAGAGCTTCATTCGTCGCCGTGCGGATGCAGGGCTTTTGCGCATCCTGAGATGAGTCCACAGAGCTCGCAGGCGGCGCTCTCCGCTTTGAATGGGGTGCGCGCCGTCCTCGCGCACTTCGAGAGGCCACGCAACGCGGAAGATCTGGCCGCGGACATCATCGATCTCTGGGCCGGCGTCGAGAGCTCTCTCCAGGCGCTCGTCGGCAACTCTTCGCTCACCGGCCAGCAGCTGGTTCGCGCAGCCCGCCAGGCGGAGCTCATCACGCTCGAGCAGGCGCATTCGCTGCTCGAGTTTCTTGCCGCGCGAGACCGTGCAAATCGCACCAGCTACAAACCGACGCAAGCTGATGGTGACGCCGCGGTCGAGGGATTCAAGGCGATAGAATCCGCGCTTAGCGGAAACGCTCCCGTCAAACGCGCGGAGCCTTCGAGTCCCATGCAGGCGGTGTACACGCCGCGCGGCACGCACACAACCAAACCCGCTCAACCGACATCGCCGTATGCGCCCCCAACGCCGGGAGTCGGCGGTTACAGGCAGCCGCCGCCTACCTACCCGACCAGAAAGACGGCCGGCCCGCCGACCATTGAGCTGCCGCCCAGTGGCTCATTCGCGACACCGGGCGGAGGGGGAAGCTCCCAATTCGGTGGCGGCGGCGTGGGACGGAGCACTGTCGAGCAGGCGCTCGCCGCTGCCGAATCGAAGGGTCGCTTTCCCAAATTGTCGCTGCCCATGTTGATTGGTGCGGCAGTCCTTATTCTGTTCATCGCCGGCGTTTGGTTCGCCTTCAGCAGGGGCGGATCGAGCGGCGATGGATTGACTGCCGGAATAGATGCGATGAAGAATGGACAGCGCGAAAAGGCCAGAGGCGAGTTCGCCAAAGCGGTGAAGGCAGAGCCCAAGGCCGCTACGCCGCACGTGTTCCTCGCGAGAATCGCGCGTGAAGAAGGAGATCTCACCACTGCGCGCGCGCAGCTCGACACGGCGCTCCGACTTGAGCCAAGAAACGCCATCGCGCTCCGCGAGATGGGCCTGATTCTCTTTGCCAGCAGGCAGTACGATCTGGCCCGCAGATTCTTCATACGAGCCGTTCAGGCAAATCCGCAGGATCGCGCGTCGCAGGGCTATCTCGGTTGCGCGATGATGCGCCTGACTCGCGTGCAGGAAGGAACAACCTGGATCAACAAAGCCGGGAACGGACCGTGGACGGCGTGCCTCCAGCCAATGACGACAGCAACCCCGCCGCCCTTGTGATCGAATTCAGGAACGTCGGGAAGACATACAGATCACTCCTCGGCAACTCGGTAAAAGCGGTCGAGGAGTTTTCGTTGCAGGTAGGTGAGGGAGAGATACTCGGCATCGCTGGCCCGAACGGCGCCGGCAAGACTACGCTCATCGCGATGATGCTCGGCTTTCTTCGGCCGACTACGGGAACCGTCGAGATCGACGGAATGCCGGCGCGCACATTCGTCGAGCGAAATGGCATCGGATACCTCTCCGAGCTGATCGCGATCAACCCGAAATGGCGAGCCGATACCGCCCTGGTGCGCTATGCGGCGCTCGCTGGAATCGCCGAATCGCAGATTCCCGCGCACGTCAACACGGTTATCGAGAAGCTCGGCCTCGCCGAGCACCGCGACAAGAAGGTCAAGGCGCTGTCGAAAGGAAATCTCCAGCGGCTGGGGTTGGCGCAGGCTCTCCTGCGTGACGAGCGGCTGCTCGTCCTCGACGAGCCGACCCACGGGCTCGATCCGGTGTGGACCCAGCGCTTTCGCGACATCGTCGAGGAGCTGCGACGCCCCGATAGAACGATACTCATCGCCTCCCACAACCTGGACGAGCTTCAGAGGCTCGCCGATCGTGTCGCCATCATCGATCACGGCCGGCTGCAGCGGGTGGTCAGCACCGGCTACGACCAGGCGCAACAGACGGCAACGCGGTTCCGGCTCACGCTGGCGAGCGGTCACGAGCGGATTCGGGAATCGTTCCCCAACGCCGAGGAAGCGGGGAAGGGCGAGTACGACGTGACGGTCAGAAGCATCAAGGAGCTGAACACCGCGTTGGCGGATGTGATGAGCAGAGGCGGCCTGGTCGCGAGCGTGGTGCCCGAGCGCTCGGTGCTGGAGCAGCAGTTCAGGGAAGCAGTCGGAGAATCGCAATGAGCCGCGCGAGACTCGCGAGATACTCGCTGTGGCAATTCCGTGATTTCGCGATCGAACGCGGAATCGCGATCATGATCATCGGTCTGCTGTGGGGCTACACTCTTGTCGCGCCGATGCGTGCCGCGATGGGAGCTGCATTCGACATTGGTCCTCGTTCGCCGGCGTGGCCGCTCGTAATCACGATCACGTCCTCAGTCGTGTCGCTGGCTGTGCTGATCGCTCTCAATGGAATCGTCTCGACAGACCGCAAGATGGGTTACTACCGCTTCCTTTTCTCGAAGCCGGTGAGCGCGGTCGCGTACTACGCGCAGCTCTTCTTCGTGTACATGGCTGGAGTTCTCGTCGCGATGCTGCTCCTGTCCGGAGTCCTGCACACCATCGTCCCCGCCTTCAAGATCGTCAACTTTCTCGTCTACGCCGCGATCATTTACATCGCGATGGGTGGCATCGGATTCTTCGTATCGGTCGCAACGCGGTTTGACTGGGTCACCCTCGCCGCCATTTGGCTCGGTTCGCGGATAGTCCGGGACTTTTATGGCGCCAGGCCCGGCTGGAAAAGCAAGGCGGTCGAGCTGCTACCCCCGGTCCACAAGCTCAACGACGTGTCGATGTCCATTATCACCAGCGGCACCGCGCATACCAGCGACATCCTCTGGCTTCTCGGTTACGGTGCGCTCTTTTTTGCGCTTGGACTCTTCCTCCTGCATCGGGGATCGTTGGCTGACTAGCACGACACTCCGCTCGCTCACTCCAGAAGTGCAGTAATGAATCCCAACAGCATTCACCGCACGGTCCTCCCCAACGGCCTCACCGTCCTCGTGCAGGAGGACAGAACGGCGCCGGTCGTCTCCATCGTTACATACGTCAAGGCCGGCTACTTCGACGAGAGAGACGACGAGAACGGCCTCGCCCACGCGCTCGAGCACATGTTCTTCAAGGGAACGAAGACGCGCGGCGTCGGCGACATCGCCAAGGAGACGAAGTCGAGCGGCGGGTACCTGAACGCGCACACGATCTACGACAACACGACCTACTACACGGTGCTGCCGTCGTCCGGATTCGCGAAGGGGCTGGAGATCCAGGCCGACGCCTACGCGAACTCGGTGATCGATGCCGGTGAGCTCGCCAAGGAAATGGAAGTCATCATCCAGGAGGCGAAGCGGAAATCGGACAGTCCGTCCGCCGTCGCCACCGAGACCCTGTACGAGATGCTCCATGACGCGCATCGGATGCGACGCTGGCGCATCGGCAGAGAGGCGGGCCTGCGGGCGTTCACTCGCGACAAGATGAACGCGTTCTACCGCAACTTTTATCGTCCCGGTAATACGATCCTCAGCATCTCGGGCGATGTAGACGCCGCGGATGCGTTGCGGCGCGTCACCGATCTGTACGCAGGGCTCGAGGGCTCCGAACCGGTGAGAACCCCGGGCCCCGCTGAGCCGGACCACGATGGCTTTCGATACCGCGAGCTCGCCGGCGACATCGCGCAGAGCCAGCTCGTGATTGGCTGGAGGACGCCGGGAACTCTGCACCCCGACACCGCGGTTCTCGACGTGGCAGCGGCGATTCTGGCAACGGGACGCGCGTCGCGCTTGTACCGTTCGGTGCGGGAGAAGAAGCTCGCGTCGTCAATAACCGCGTACGACTACACCCCAACCGAGCTCGGCGTATTCGTAGTGCACGCTGAAACGGAGCCGGAGAATGTCGCGGAGGCGGCAGGCGTCATCTGGGATCAGCTCCACCAGCTTCGGGTCGGAGCGCTCGATGAGCACGAGCTGACCCGAGTGCGGCGTATCTTCGAGGCGCGGTGGGTGAGGCGGCTCGAGACTGCCGAAGGGCGGTCCAATTATCTGGCCGAGTGGGAGGCGCTGGGTGGTTGGCGTCTGGGTGAGGAATATTTCGAGCGATTCATGTCGGCGTCGGCGGACGATGTTCAGCGCGTGATGCGGAAATACCTTGCCGAGGAAAAAGCCGCCGCTCTAGTCTATCGTCCGAACGGCGCGCAGGTCGTAGCGCAGGACCCTGCCGACATGAAGCGGCTGCTGGGTGCCGAGCGGTCGGAGCGGCTGGCATCGATTCCGCCGCGCGAGGTACCTCCGACGCCCGCTGGAAAAGCTGCAGAATTCGAGAAGGAAGAAGCCGGCGTTTCAGTTTTCCGTACCGCCGAGGGAATTCCAGTTCTGGTTCGGCGGAAGGCAGGCACCCCAATGGCCAGCATTGGCGTCTACATCGTCGGCGGCGCCGTCGAGGAGGAAGAGAACGAGGCGGGCCTGACTCTCCTCACTGCCCGCACCATGCTCAAGGGCACCACTACGCGCACTGCGGGACAGATCGCTGAAGACGCCGAGATGCTCGGTGGATCCCTCTCAGCCGGCGCGGGCAGTGACAGCTTTGGGTGGTCTCTCTCTGTTCCCAAGGCGCGTCTCGCCCAGGCGCTCGAGCTCATGGGCGATGTGATTCAGCGGCCCATCATTCCGGAAGATTCTTTCGAGACCGAGAGATCCGTCGCACTGTCAAACGTCGCGATGCTGCGAGACGACATGTACCGGTACCCGATGCGGCTCGCGAGCTCGGTCGCGTTCGGCAAGCATCCGTACGGACGCCCGACGATGGGAACGGAAGAATCGCTGCGCGCAATCTCGGCGGAACAGGCGAGAGAATGGCACCGGTCGCGCGTGCTCAGCTCCGCGGTGGTGATCGGAATCGTTGCCGACGTGGATGTCAAAGAGGTGGCTGATCTCGTCGCGCGTGAGTTCGGCGCGCTCGAGCCGGAGAAAGCTCCGAAAGTGGTGAAGCCGCGGTGGCCTAAAAGCGTGAAAATCGCAGCCGAGTCTCGCGACAAGGCGCAGACAGCGATTGCGCTGGCGTTTCCGGCGCCGTCTCGCGCGGAAGATTCGCGCTTTGCCGCGGCTCTCATCGCCACTGTAGCCAGCGGATTGGGCGGGCGCTTCTTCGACGAGCTTAGGGACCGCCAATCGCTAGCGTACACCGTGCAGGCGGCGGTGAGCGAGAAGCGGCTGGCTGGAACGTTCGTCTCGTACATCGCCACGTCTCCTGAGAAGGAAGACATCGCGCGCAGTGGCTTGCTGGCTGAGTTCGAGAAGCTGCGGGAGCAGCCGGTGACGGAAGAGGAGCTGACGCGCGCCAAGGAGTACGTCGTCGGCTCGCACGCGATCGGTCAGGAGAGCGGCGGCGCCTTGCTGGCCGAGATGCTCGACGCGTGGATGTTCGGCACCGGGCTCGGCGAGATCCTCGAGCACGACTCGCGAGTGAGAGCTGTTACGGCTGAGCAGATGCAAACTGTCGCTCGGCAGTACTTCGATCCAAAGAAGCGGGTGGAGGGGATCGTTCGAGGCGTGGGCCGAACCGTCTAGCCTGTTACTGCGGTACCGCGCTCAGCCCCTTTTCCGCCTTGAGAATCCAGGCGGTCGCCGGCCTCAGTCTTCCGCCCGCTGCTCGCAACCCGCGCATCGTGTAGTAATCGCCGCTCTCGTACACCACTAGTCCCGTAATCGCCTTCTCTGCCGTCGCCCAGGCGAGTACGTCCCAGATCGCGAGCCTCTGATTTTCTTCGCCGTGCACGAGCGGATACCCGCCCGTGGCGAAGACCCAGTGCTCTTTCGGATTGGGGAACTGCCTCATCCACCTCTGTGCTACACGGAGATGAGTGTCGAGCGATCTCGCGCCGTCGAAACCCGCCATCAGGGAGAATCCGACGACATCGATCGGTGAGCCCCGACGCGCCGCCCACGCGTAGAGCGTGCTGTCACGGGTGCCGTAGCTGCTGATCGGAAGGGCGACCTTGGTGCGTGGGTAGATGTAGTGGGCGACTCGAGCGGCCCGCGTGAAGTAATCGATCCAGTACTGAGGAGTCTGCTCGCCGAGAACGCGGGTGCCCTCCTCGAGCGGATCCACGGCTGGGATCAGATAGTCAGGCTTCAGCCGTCTGGCGATTCGATCGACGTCCTTCAGTCGCGCGACCGTATACCCCTCGCGCGACTGCGCGATCTCCTGCTCGCCTTTTTTCGGGTAGCCGAGCGCGACGATGAGTAGTGTGCTGTCGGATCGCGCCTGGTCTATCGAGCGCGCCAACGAATCGAGCGCGACGCCACGAGCTGCTTCCGGATCGATCACGACCGACAGCGCATCGACATCGAGTGTATCGGCGAGGGCCAGATCATTCGTGATCGCCAGCGGCGGCGGACCGTTCCTCAAATCGGGGAAAATCTTCAGTCCAATCCGGAAATCCCCCTCCGGGTGCTCCTGCAGCTGGTCCTTCTCGTGCGCCGCGTAACTCTTGATTCCTGAGTATGCTCCGGGGAGCTCGACCACCACCAGCGCCGTCATCGCTATCGCGGCTCCAGCCAGCGCGACACGCGCGAGTCGAGTGAATCCCCACCGGGCGGGAAGCGACGGCGCAAAAAGGGGAACCTGGAGGTAGATCGGATTCCAGAGGGCGGGCGTTCCGAAGAACGTGCCAAGCATGCTCGCCTGCGCCGCGTTGAGGGCGAGCGCGAACTCCACCGGCGCTCCGCCGCGACTGATGACGAATTTGGTCACCGCTACGGTTGCGATGATCACGTTGTACACGAGCAGTGGGAACCCGAGCAGCGGTGTCACGAGCCGGCGCGCGAGCGCGTAGATGCTCTGGAGCACGAAGAGCACGGTCGTGAACGGCCACAGCCAGGCCACGAGGTAGATGGCCCTCCCATAGAGCAGCGACTGGGCCGTGTATGCGACGACGAGCGCGGGGACCAGCAGCAGCGCCGCGATGCCGGTGATCCTCTGGAACGGTCGTGGTGTGCGCCGCAGCTGCACGATCCGCCCCGCCATCAGGATGTCCCACGCGATCATCGCGACCGTGAGGGCGAAGTAGATTGCCCCGAGCACCCTGTGCGAGGTCATCGAGCGAAGCTAGACACGCTCGCGCGTGCTGGCAAGCGTTCACAGCCGGCCGTACTTTTCGGTCGCATGAATCGTGGCGCGCTGTTCACTCTCCCCAATACGGTTTCGCTGTCGCGCGTAGTCCTCGCGCTCGCGTTCGTGCTCGTTTCGGAGCCGTGGGATCGGATAGCGCTGATCGCGGTGGCGGGGTTCACCGATTTCATCGACGGCTGGCTGGCGCGCCATGAAAAATCGGAGAGCACAACCGGCGCACTCCTCGACCCGCTCGCTGACCGCGTATTCGTCTTCGTTGCGATTTCGACCTACCTCGTTGAAGGCCTGCTCACGACTGGCCAGTATTTCATCTTTCTGACGCGCGATTTGGCGACGGCCGTGGGGTTCGTAGTCGCCAAAATTATTCCAACGCTCCGGCCCGCGGTCTTCAGAGCGAGAATGCTAGGCAAGATCGTCACCGTAGTGCAGCTGATTACGCTCGTCGTGATGATCGTGGTGCCGGAGCTGACGCGGGTTCTCATCCTGATCATCGGAATCGTCTCGGTGGCGTCGATCGTCGACTACACCATCGCGCTCTGGCGCGGACGCACCCGCTAAGCGCTCGAGTCGGCTGGCCAATCCCATGCGCACGAAAAGAGTGATGCTGATGGTCTCGCTTGGCCTGGCGGCGACGCTGCCGGTTGCCGGCCGTGGCCAGATAGTTCAGCAACGAATTCAGAGCGAAGTCCGGGTCGACGGAATCTTCGCGCGGACTTCAGGCGTGGAGGCCGCCTACGGTTTCACAGTTCCCGTCGGGATCTACGTTCGATCCGGCATCGTCGCGGGAGTCGGAGTTGGGCGCCACGGCGCTGAAGGCCGCACCGATTTCATCTCGCGATTCAGCTTTGATCCGTTCCGTCAGACCCGCTGGGCTCCGTACGCGGGCGCCGGGCTCTCGGGCCGGTACCGCTCCGAGCTCGACGGCGGGGCTCGGGCTTATCTCCTGGTATTTCTCGGGGTCGAGGGGCCGTTGCCGCTCGGAGAGCTGTCGGGTTGGGTTCCGGCTCTAGAGGTTGGCCTCGGCGGCGGGGCGCGGATCGGGCTGATTCTCCGGCGTGGGGTCAACGCGCGGAGGTAGCAGCTCAGTTGAAAACTGGGTGCCCAAAAAAGAGAGAGGGGCGCCTCACGGCGCCCCTCTCTCGATCAATCGATCAAACGGCTTTCTTAGCCCTGGGCGGCTGGGCGAACCTCTCGCCGAGCACCCTTAGCTCTTCTATCTCCGACGGCTTGAGCTCGTGGTAGCGCTCCGTCAGGTAATCCATCGTGTTGTCGAACCAATCCTTCTGGTCTTCGGGCGCCGAGCCGACTACGCCGCAGCGCATGATATGCTGGAACAGCTCGTCCCGAGCGTCCGCGAATGGTGACGCGGCCCGGACTGGCTCCTTCCGGAATCTGTTTTTCTGAGTGTTCATCAATTCGGTTGGAGTAAAAACGTCTATGAAATCGTGCTACTGCAATCTACCGGTATTAGACACCTTTTCATAGAGAAAAGGTTCATGCTGCAGCGCGTTTCTTGATGAAATCGAGCAGCAGTTCCGAGAGATGTTCGGGATTTTCCTCCGGAACGAGCCGCGCGACGCCCGCGAGCCTCACCAGCCGCGCATCCGGAATCGCATTGACGAGCCTGTCGGCGAGCTTCGGGTCGACCCACTTGTCCTCGTCTCCCCACACGATGAGCGTCGGCGCCTTGATCTCGCCGTACTCGTCCTCGTCCAGGTCGCCTCGGTGAATCGAGCTCGCGAGCGTGAGAAGATGGTTGGCGCCGTCTTTCCCGACGAATGAAGCCAGGTAGCGCGCCACCAACTTCATCGGCATGTGCTCGGGGTTGGCAACGCTTCCAGTGAGCACCCCCTCGAGGAGCGGCGCCGCACCCATTACCCCGCGAGTCAGGCTGAACGCGAACCTCGCTGTGCGGCGCTGCATCTGGGTGATGTCTTTGGCCGGAAGCTCGTCGAAGGCGGGCGTATTGATCAGCACCAGCTTTTCGACGCGGTCGGCGCGATTGGCGGCCAGCTTCATCGCCACATCCCCGCCGAGGTCGACTCCCACGATTACCGCGCGCGAGACGCGCAGCACGGTCATCGCGGCATCGAGGTACTCCGCCTGCGCCGCTATTCCGAAATCGGCGTCGAGTGGCCGGTCCGACTGGCCGTGTCCGAGGAGATCGACCGAATACGCCGTGTGTCCGGCGGCAGTGATGGCGGGCGCAATCGCGCGCCAGAGGAAGTTGCAGGTGCCGAATCCGTGCAGGAGGATGACGGCGGTTCCTCCATGGCCGTATCGCTCCACGTGCATCGCTCCCGGTCCGACCGGAGCTCTCAGGATGTCAGCTTGCATCTCTATACCCCTCTCTTAGCTTTCGCGTCACAATTACTCCCCAGCCGCACGCACAATCCGACAACGGACGATGCCTCCCAATACCGATCAGCCGAGCGACAGGAACCTACCCCGCAAGAGCGCGGCGAGGGAAGCCCGCAATGCATCAAGTCGGCCAAAAGCATTCTACTGGCTCCTCGGTGTGATCGCGCTCATCGGTGTCGCGGCGATCGGTTACGTCGCCAGCAAGCCCAAAGCTGATCCG
>Ga0193698_1000101_pt1 | contig 11931 bp, 13 predicted proteins | sample L3c1metaG_FD_165512 | JGI IMG/M metagenome (GOLD analysis project Ga0193698, IMG submission 165512) | Soil microbial communities from a riparian zone of the East river system, Colorado, United States - L3c1 | ecosystem: Environmental > Terrestrial > Soil > Riparian zone | place: USA: East River... | reverse complement strand
CTGGCAAAGTGGCGATCTTGCCGGCCGCCTGTTCGTGGCTCAACCCAAGCCCGCCTGCGTCCAGCGGCTTGCGCGCGAAGTCGTACCAGGACTGCACATTGCCGCCGACAGCACCACCACCGCCGTAATTGCCCCCTGACGTATAGGGCACGGCCGCCTGCCGGTTCATCGGAGCAGGCATGCCCGGCTGTGCTCCGTCCTGCGGCGCCAATGCCGCCAGGCTCTGCCGCTGGTCCTGAAGGCGCTTCTGCTGCAATGCCTCGCCCAGTTTTGCCAATGGCGCAAAGTCGAACGCTGACGGCGCCGCCGCGCTGTATTCGGGGATCTGTAACGGCTGGATGGTCGCTGCCATGGCCTATCGTCCCGGATACAACGGGCCGTAATAAGAGCTTGTCGGCGATCCCGGATTGGATGCTCCGGAACCGCCGCCGAACATGCTGCCAAGACTGCTGCCAAGACCCGCCCCGATCGGCCCGCCCGCAACCAGGCTCGCCAGCGACAGCCCCGCACCGAGCAAATTCTTGGCGCCTGCGGCCTCGCCCGCGGCCTGGGTGTTGTTGGCCGACATGCCGCCCGAGGTAATGCCGCCCTGTAGCGCCACCCGGTTGGAAGCGTCGGTGCCGTACAGGCTGGCCAGCGAGTTGCCCAGCGCCGTCTGGTTACCGGCCAGCGCCGTGTTGACGCCTCCCTGGCCCTGCGCCACGCCCTGCTGAAGCCCGAGCAGTGCCGCGGTATTCGCCCCGTAGGCGTTCGCCATGTTGGTGTTGACGCCGGCCTGGCCAGTCGCCGCGCCCTGCGTTGCCGACAGTTCCGGATTGACCAGGCTGCCGAGGTTCTTCTGCCAGTCGCCATAGGTCTGGTTGGCCAGTCCCGTTCCGTATTTGATCGCGTCCAGATCGGCGTTTCCCGACCCCAGCATGCCGCTGGAAGCGCGCCGCCGGTTGATGGCCTCCAGTCCCTGGTCCAGCGTAAAGTCGTACCCAGGCCCCGCCTGAAACGCCTGCGTGGCCGCAGCATTGCCGGCCGCACCGTTCACCCCGAGCGAGTTGAGGTACATGTCGGTGCCGCCGCCGTATTTCGACGCCAATGCCGACAATGGTGCATAGGCCTGGCCTGCATTGCCGAGCGCGCCAAGCTGGCTGTTCAGGCCGGTGTTGAGCGTATTGGTGCCCTGCGTCAGCAGGTTGCCGTAAATGTCCCTGTTCTGGCCCAGAATCCCCGCGGCATTGTTGACCCCGGTATTGAGCGCCCCCGTCGACTGCGACAGGCCCGTATCCAGCGCCGTGTTGCCGGTCTGGCCGTACTGCGACAGCAGCGCACGGTTCTTGTCGGCGGCTTCGGCTTCGGCGCCGCCACCGAATAGCGTGTCGAAAAATCCGGCCATTACGGTATCTCCGTCCTGATTTGCTTCGTGATCGCGACGAACGCGACCAGCCACCTGTACCAATCCGAGTTCATCGTCCCGTCGCGCTCGACCAGCGGTACGTCCGGCGACGGCATTGGCGGAATCTTTGGCGATGTCGTTGGCATCAGTTCCTCAACGGAGACGTCGTCACGTCGCCCGCCATCATTGCGAAATGCACCTGATCGCTAAAGCCAAACTTGAACCGGATGCCCTTCGGCCCACACAGGCCAAGGCCATGCACCCGCACATTGGGCGATAACCCCTGCGGCCCGATCGGGCGCGACCAGGCATTGCCCCACGACAGCCCCAAATCCTTCGACATCCAGATATCGATCTTCGGATTTGTCTGGATCGACGGCAGCCCCGGCGCCATCCCGACCGCCGCCGACAGGAACAGGTCCAGCCTGTTCACCCTGGCCCCCGTCGGGAAACTCCCGATCGGCGCCGTGATGATCTCGACCGGCAGCGGCTCTGAATCCTCAGTCGTCAATCCCGTGACGATCTCATACAGGTCCGCATGCCCCACGGCGTCCAGCACCGAGCCGCAAAGCCAGATATCGAACGCCTTGAACGGCAGCGACCCGCGCCAGCGTGGCGCATTATACGATTGCCGCTCATGCCAGCGCGTCAGCGTGACATCATACTCCCAACTCCAGTCCAGCGTCTGCACCACCACCATCGGATGGCCCTGCGTGATGTAGACCGAAACCTGGATATCCTCCTTGTTTGCGACGTCCTCGATCAGCCGATCGAGGTCCGGAGGACTGATCTTGTCCGAGGCGTAGCCGTTGAGCATGCGCACGCTAAAATCATCTGCGACAAAGAACGTGCCGTAACCAAAGCCTTCCTCGTAGCCGCCGATCGCGTAGCGATGGATGATGCCGCGGTTGTGGGTGGCGACCGGCGAGAACGCAAAGCCTGTCGCCTCGTCGTTACTGCGCCAGAACTCGATCGAGTTTGACCCGCACGCCAGCAGCGTGTCGCCCACCGCAATCACCCGGTAGAGCTGGTCCGGCTTGCTTTCGGCGGTAGCGCTTTCCGTGGTGTTGATCGCCGTCGTGTTCAGCCCGGTCTGCCGCATCAGGCCAGAGCCGTAGCTAAACACAAAACGCCCCTTCAGATAGCAAACGCTGTTCGGCGAACCGACGTCGATGTCGGGATATGAAGCAACAGCGCCGGCCGCCACCACGAACGCGCCGTTGTCGGGACTGACCACCACCACATCCGTCGTTGGTGTTGCCATGTCGCGCGCCCAGATCACGGGATCAGTGCCGGGTAAACTGCCTGTCGTATTTGCCCCCGCGCCTGGTCCTGTCCAGGTATGCACCTTGCCGTCGAACGCCGCATACAGCGTGTTGTCGACCATCAGCGCGCCGCGGAAATTGGTCAGCGTCGTCGTGCCCCAGGTCCGCATGCCCGGCACACGAACGATCTTGAATTTGCTTGGCCCGGTATCGCCAAGGCTTTCGACAAAGCAATTGACCAGCCGGCCGCCGCTCTCTTGCTCGTTCTGGCCCGGCATTGACGTGGTGGGAAGAAGGATTGCGGTCAAAAGTAATCGCTTTCCAATGTCTCATAGGTCGGTCGCATTGCCGTCAGGCGCAGCAATATGGTCTCGTTGATCCTCTTCACGTCGGCGCTGTACGCCTGCCCGAATGAAATCGCGGCCTCGTTGGCCAGTAACCGCGCCAGCGGAATGAAATGCTCGAGCTGGATCGCGTTGGTGTCCTGCACATGCGCCACGCCGTCGAACGACAATTGCTGGCACAGCGGATCAACCAGGTTGTCGATGGTGTCGTAGTCTTCCGCGGACAGGCTCTGCCCCGACGCCAGCGCGCCAACCTCCGTCGCCGCCCGAAAGATCAGATCCTCGCGCGTCTTTGAGATGTCGACCATGCATTTACCTCACGAAAAAAAGGCGACGGCATCGCTGCCGCCGCCAAGGTCTCTTAATCCGCAGCCGAGCTGTAGAAGCCCGTGACCACGCCGGCCTGAACCAGGTTCGAACCCGTCATCGGGTGCTTGCTGTACATCTTGACGGCGCCATAACACATCTCGATGCCGACGCCGGTCAGGAACTGGTAATCGTCCTCCTTGCGGAACGTCGGATGCGCCATCTTGCCCCAGGCCAGCGCCGCCGCCTGCTGCCCGCACAGGAACACAGGCTCGGTTCGGTTTGACGTGGTGCCGGCCGTAAGCAGGTTGGTCCAGGTAGAGGTGACGAAACTGGAAATCTCCGGCACCTGTCGAACAATGATGCCGTCGAAAATCAGGTCGCCGTCCTGGAACAGCGGGTTCTTGTCCATCCCGTTGCCCTCGCGCGGCCTCGAGTCCTTGTTGTAAGGAAGCAGGTCGAGCTTCAGGTCGCGGAAGGTATTGGTGCCGGCAAACGCCACGAAATACTCATAGCCGTCCCTGGTCTTATAGGGACGGATATGCGGGTCGGCATTCATAGCAACGCGCTTCAAGAGGCTGAGATTGGCCGCCGTAAGCTTGTCGTTGGTGATGTCGAGCGTTGCCAGCGCGGTAGCATGCACGTTGCTGACGCTGTTGGAGCGAAGCGCACCGAACTGGACACGATCGGCATTCGCCGCCATCCAGGCATCGCGCTGGCCGGCTGACGCCGCCTCGTACAGGATGCCGTTGACGGTAACGTCCGCCGCCGGCAGCGTCTCGGTCGGCAACGCCATCAATGCCTTGATGATGTCATCGCGCTGGCGCGACTTGCCCCAGTCAGAGAGCAACGGCTTGGCATCGCCAAAGATGTCGGCCGAGTCCTTTTGCTCTTCCGCGTTGTTGGTGACGACAGCATTACGCGCCCAATCAACCTTCAGGCGCATGCCGTAATTGTCGATCTTTTCCTCAAAACCGACCAGCGTGCCCTGTCCCACGCCAGCGCCCTTGAGGCGCTTGACGAAGGGAATGTTCATGATCTCGCCGCCCTGCTTCGGCTCGTTGCGGATGCGGATGATTGAGTTCATGTCCTCGCCCATGTACGGCGAGAACAGGTTTTCGCGAACGTATTCGCGGTTGATCTCTTTCGTAAACCTGATCAGCTTATTGTTGGTGTCGACGGTAGTGAGAGCCATTTGCGTGCCCCTTCAGCACTGGCTCCGCTCAATAAAAAACCGCCTCTCGGGCGGTTGGTCTGTTCTATTGTAGCGAAGGTCAGCGCATAGCGTGTCTGAACAACGCCGCATCGCTCATGTCGGAAGAATCCTCATCGGCCCCGTTGCCGCGGGCAGATGGTGTATTCCGGAGTGACGGCGGCAGCTTGGTAATGCTGCCTTGAGGTGCTTGACCGTTGGACGCTTGACGATTCTGCTGGAATTTGGCCGCGAATTGAGGATCGCTCCCCATCCGACGCTCCAACTCCTTCTCGAACCATGCATTCGGATCGTTGCCGATCGTCTGGTGAACAACGCGCTGCTGGTGCGCCGTCACGAGCACGTCGAACGGATGCGGAGATTGCATCGCCCGATTATACGCCGTGATGGCATCCGGATCGCGGTTGGCGATCCCCTGCGCGACCCAATCATAAGACGCACGAACCTTTTCGGCTCCGTGCTTGTCCTCTGCACGCCACCGGGAATTTTCCTCCCGGATCTGTTGCAGTTCGGCCTTGATCGGATCGACATATTGCCGGACGTTCTGATCCACGAAACCTGTCGGGTTTTCAAACAGGTCCGGTGGTGGCGCCGGCTCAGGTTTTGGCTGCGCTTGCCGTTGCATGTATTCGAACTGACGCTGCCACCGCGCTTCGGTTTCCGCGACCCGCCTTTCGGCTTCCTCGCGTACCTCACGCAATCGCCAGGATGGAACGTTGGCAGCCTCTTCCGCCGGCGTTGCCGCCTGCGGCTCTTGCTGCTGCGGCTCAGCCTGCTTCGGAGCAAACCTGCCGTGTTCATCCCGTGCTCGCCCGTCCTGCGGTGCTTCCGTTGCCGGCACTTCCGCCGGTTGCTCGGTCACTTCAGGAGTAGGCTCGTCAGCCATCGCGGAGCTGAAAAGCTCCTTGTCGTCTATGTCCATGATGTTTCCTCAAGGTGCCAGTGTCGTTGGCCCACGTATGCCCGCCTGTCGCTGCGGTGCTTCGCGTTAACCGGATGTCGCTCCGGTCAGGCGTATTACTGTTGCTGTTGCTGTCGCTCGTCCTGTAGCGCCTGCAATGCCATCAAACTTCCGGGCGCCGCGCCCACGATGCCGTACTTCTTCATGATGTTGACGATCGACGGGTCGAAGATGACGTAGTTGCTGGTCGGTGTCCGTGGTGTAACCGGTCTGCCGCCGAGGTTTGCCACCACTTGCGGCCCGCGCGATCCCCCGTCGAGGTACTTGATGCCGGGGATGCCGGCTTCGCGAAGAGCAGCAGCAGCTTGTGCTTTTGCTTCCGGTATTCGCAAGCCACCAGTAGCGCCAACTTGAGTATAAATGTTGGAACCGAACGGGTCTGCCATTGGGCTGTGTGGATACCGCGCTCGATACATTTCATCCGACTTAACAATATCCGGCAATGCCGCGCGAACGTGTTCGCTTTGCTGCGATAGCGGCTTATCCCAATCCAGCATATGCGCCGGGTCGGCGTTGATGTTGACCTCGTAGGTGCGCGGGCCGACGGGCTTGCCGCTTTCAAGCAACTGCACCATCTTGCGCGCTTCGTCAGGATTAAACGCTGGTGCTCCTCGCTTTTCAGCCAAAGCCATCCACTCTCGCGCATCTGCTAATGCCTTGGATCTGTCAAACCCACGATCTTGCAAATATCGCGCAGCCTGTGCTTCAGGGTGCTGATGCGCAAAATTCTGCCAATACTGCCCGCCCTGCCCGCTCACCGCAGGGTTCTCGGCGAAATACAGACCGTGCCCGTACACCTGCGCGCCCTCGCCGGTGCCGATCTTCGACAGGTCGAAGCGGTCGAAGTCGTGCGGCGAGGAGTGAAACGCCTTGATCCCAGACCCAACCGTTCCCGGCATTCCACCAACCGCGGCCGGCGAGCCAATCATGTTGACCGCCATCTCCGGCGCCCACTGCATCGCCGCGGCGCTCTTTTGATCCTCATACCAGTGCCACTGCTCCGTGCCCTCCGGCCACGGGTTCGGCGCCATCAGCCTGCCCGGTGTCGCCACCTGCTGCGCAATACCTTGCCCGACCGCCTTCAGGCCCCTGCCGAGACCCATCAGGCCGGCGCCGAGATCGCCCTCCGGCATTGGAGGCGCGAAGTTGCGCACCTGATCCAGACCGAGATCAGCGAGTGACATCTCAGGCATTTACGTAAACCCTCAACAGCGCCGCTTGCGCATGCCGTAATCATCCCAGACCCGCGCCGTCAGGTACGGATCGACCCACGGTGGCGTAATCACCTCATCCCTCAAACCTGGGGCGGACGGCGGAAACGTGTTCGGCGCACCCGCCGCCCGCGACTCCGGCGCAGATTCACCGGGGGCCGGTGGAGCCAACGCCGAAGAGGAAATCATCACACGCATGGATGCCTCGGATCGTGACGGTTGCCGCACTGCGGACAGCGCGGAAACTGCGGCTTGGGCTTACCCATCACTCGCCTCATCACCCCTATTGGTCAACGGTGCGTCACGATCGATCGCGTAATGCCGCAGCACGTCCGCAATCTGCTGGCTGGTCCAGTTCGTCTCGCCTGCCATTTCGAACAGATTGGCAAGACGCTCCAGCACCATCGTGACTTCGTCGGTCACTGCTCCGCATCCGTCAACTCGCGAATAGCCTCCATTGCCTGATCGACACGCGCGACATACTCGGCCAGCGCCGTGCGCTCGTTCAGCAAACGCTCGATGCAGTCAGCCAGGCGGCTGTACAGCATGCCGCCGTCATTGGTTTCCTGCTGCGAGGAAAGCCTGGCCAGTTCGACCAGTTGTTTGGCGCTCTCGCTCATTTCTTCCTCTTTGCCTTCTTGGCCGGACGGCCGTCGTCATCGCGCTCGTCGCCGTTAGCCTCTTCCGCCTCCGGCGCCGCCTCGCCCGTGAACGTAAACGTCACCGGCTCGGAATACAGGCTGCCGTTGCGCACACAGACCGGCACCGCATCCGGACCATGCCAGAAACTCATATTGACGCCGGTCGACAGCGTGCCGTCCTCGTTCAGCGCTGTCGGCTCGTCCTGGCCGGCAAACACGATCACGCTGTCGGGCAGAAACCCCGTCCCGCTGATCTTGACGTCAAACGAGGGATCGCCGATCGCCACCGTCGACGGCTCGATCCCCGACACCACCGGCGGCTTGCGAAGATAGATTTCCTTCTTGATCGCCCAATACGGCATGCGGTTTTCAAAACACCACTGCACATATTCCGCGTCCGTCATGTCGGCCGGATCGGTATCCTTTGGCACCACCGTGCCCGGCACCCACTGCGGAGGCGGCGAATCGTATTCGGTGCCGGCCGGATGCGGGTTGTCCGCCTCCCACTTGGCTTCTTGTGCCGGGGTCAAACCCTCCGGCGGCTTGATGTCGTTGTCGACCGGCGGCAGGGTTGCCTTGTCGACCGTGTCATGTTCGTGCGTATTCATGGCTCACCACCGTTTCGTTTATGCGCCAGCATGCGCGACTTGCGATCTTCCCTGGCCTCGTGCGCGCCTTGCAGGAACTGCGCGCCCTGCATATGCGTGTCGACCGCGAGATTAGCCCGATCCATCTGAGCATCATGAACGGCCCACTGGGGTGCGAGTTCCGCGTCGGTCTGCGCCTTGTACGCCGTCGCCCGCTTGTGCGCTGCATCCGCGTTGGTTTTGTCGATGTCCGCCGCGGCCTTCGCCATCTGGTACTCAGGCGGCAGTTCAAACTTGCCCGGTACGGCACCTTGCGGCATGCCCTCGGCCTGCGCCTTCGCCATGTTCAGTTGCGTCTTGGATTGCGTCTCTCCGACCTTGGCCGCCTCGCCCTGCAACGCAATCTGCTTGGCTTGCTCCTGCATCGGATCAGGCTGCGCCTGTGTCGCATCGCGCCAGGTTTTCTTCGCCGTAGCACTCAGGCTCGAGCTTTCGATCAGGATGCCAACGGCAGCCGCGGCTTCCTGCGGCTTGAGCATTGGTGCGATCGACGGCATGATCTGCGTCAGCGTCTCGTAAACGTCCTGCTGCGCGTTGATGGTGTCCTGGCCCTCGTCCATGATGATATCGACATCCAGTTCGCCTATCAGGTTGACCATGACAGGCATGCCCGTCATCGGATCGATCTGCTGCCCGTTGAGCTGAACGAACTGCGCCACGCCCTGGTTGTCCGTTACCCTCACCCACTTCTCGCCGGTCCAGTAGCGCTGCACCGCCGAGAACAGCGCGCGATAGACCCTGATTTTCCAGCCCTTGTAGCCTAAGATGTAGGGGCCTAATTCGGCCATCCCGGCCTGTTGCAACAACTGGATGGCGCGACCCGATTGATTGCTGATGTCACCGATCAACGCCTGGTTAGGCCCGTAATTGTCCAGTTCCTGAATGGCGTTTTCCATCAGTTTCAACTGGCCGGCAAAGTCGAAACTCTGGTCGTCCGACTTGATGCCCTCTTCCGGCGTTCGCGCATTGGTGACAATGACGCCGTCCGGGCGCGACCACTCGGCGCGCACCCGCTCGATATCAGCCACGCTGCCCTGCGTCATGATCAGCCGGCGAGAGTTGGCGGTAAACAGCGCCCGCGAGCGCCTGGCGTTGTATTCGTCCTGCGCACTGCGCATGTTGCGAACGAAACCGTAGCGATCGCCGTCCTGGTCGACGTTGCAGGAAAACATGATGTAACGGCAGATCGTCTTGTTTCTCTCATCGAACAGGTAGCTCTCGCCACTGTCGAGGATCATGCTGCCGGTGAATATGGTCCAGCACCACTTACCCTTGTGCAGGTACCAGCAATCGACCAGGCGAATTAACGTCTTGCCGCCCTCATGCGTGAAGAACTTGCTCTCGCGATCCGGATTGGTCGACAACTCGCCGGAGTTTTCCGTCGTGGCTTTCAACTCTTCCGCATGATCCGGAAACAGCTCCTGCGCCGCCTCGAGGTCCAGCCATTTGCCCTCACCCATGTAGCGCGCGTCACTGAAATCGCCGCGGTACGATCGCGGGTCGTAGAAGAAACTGTCGGCCTCGACCGCGTTGAAATCGACGTCGTAATTGCCCTTGTCGTCCTGCTCGCCCAGTTCAATCACGATGCCGGCGAAGCCTTCCACCGCGGCATCCAGCGCCACTTCGGGAGACTTGGCGTTCCAATTGCCGCTGTCGAGCGTTGCGCGAATCACCGCGGTTGCGAGTTCAGCGCCTTCCTGGTGCTTCGGTGTGCGCGGGTAGGCTTTCGGATCTTGCTTTAAGCGATCGATCAGGCCGACCACGCCGTTTAATTTTCTGGCAATGCGATTGAACGTAACGACCGGTTGCTTGCGCTTGTTCAGTTCCTTGATCTGCCCCGCAGTCCAATGCACGCCGTGGTAATACCTGCGCGCGTTCTTCTGCTCTGAGATCTCTTCCTGCTTGTTGTCGAGGTAGTTGGTGTACGCCTTGCGGCAGCGATCGAGCGGCCAGTATTCCTTCTTTTCTTTACTTGCCGGAAGCGCGGCTGATCCAGCGGTGCTTTGGGTCAAAGCGCCGGTTGAGTAGTCGGGGAATGCTGGCATGCTATCCGATTAACGAGAGATGACTTGGCTGATGCTCAGGCTCATGCGATCGATAGCCAGATGCGTTGGCGACCTTCGCAGGCGTCGGTATTTTCTCTCCCGACATCATGCGATCAAGCAACTGGCCAACAAGACCAAGAGCGTCAACGCAATCATCATGCTTGCCGGCAGGGAACGATAGTAGTTCGGAGCGCAATGCGGGATACCATGATGCGTTAACCGGAACATACAAACCATCCAGCGCCATGCGTCCGCGCATGCTCTGCGCCCTCACGGCTTTGTCGCCTCGCGTTGGAAACTGTTCACGATAGACCCACGCCTTGCGCTCGCGTTGCCGTCGATCGATCCAGGGCCCGACGCCTGATTTGATCTGTCCGGTTTCCTCAGCCCAGCCGATTGGCTTGTGCTCGATGACGAGATCACAGAAAGCTTCAACCCAGACATCGCTTGATGCCTGTTGGCGCCAGAGGTCGAGCAGATACATGCGTCCTTCGGGGTCGATGCCGACAACGGCGTGGACGGTGTAGTCGCCGCCGTCAGAGGTTGTCGCATAATCAGATCCGCCATAGACCCGCATCGTATGTGGTGACGGTGCCTTGTCATATGGTTTCAGCCAATCTGATTTGAAGTAATCGCCATCATCCGGTGTTGGCCGGCATTGATAGAGCGCAGACCACGTTCTTGCCGGCGTTGTCTTTTGCAGCTCGAGCAGTTGCTCGCCGTAATGGTACGCATCGTCATCCCACAGCGGCTCACCGACGTAACGGCCGAGTTGGTCGTTTGCCTCGGCGATCGCCGGCAGTGAGATCACTTCCCATTGCTGATGATTGAGCGCACGCGCGGCGAGATCGTCTTCATGCCATCGCGTTTGTATCAGGACTTCCGCTGCGCCAGGTACAAGACGAGTACGAAAGTCATTAATGTACCAATCCCAAATACGATCCCGAATAAGTTCGCTGTCAGCGTCTTGCCTGCTGCGAATAGGATCATCGATAAGACCAAACTTAGCGCGGAAGCCAGCAATACCAGTACCAACGCCTGCTGCGTAATACTCTGCACCGCTCTTGAGCGACCATCGTCCCGCTGCCTGACTGTCGTCTGACGGTGCAATCCCCAACTCCGATGCATGCTCATTTACGATATTTCGAACCCACCGTCCCCACTTCTCTGCGAGTTCGGTTGTGTGAGATGCTGCGAGAATATTTGCGGTGGGATGACGTTGAAAGAGCCAGGCGGGAAATAGTTTGCTTGCGTAAGTTGATTTCGCAGAGCCTGGCGGCATGAACACGGCGAGGCGTCGTATATCGCCGGATGCAACGGCCTCGAGTTTCTCAATCAGCAGGCGATGGTGTCGCGCGGGTTCGAAGCCGCACAGCCTGCACCAATCAGTTAAGCTGGTCCGGATTGAACGGCGCTTCGCCGTTTCCTCCAGCAGCTCCAGCTCTTCCTGCTCGAAGCTCTGCAATGCGTGCTGCAATTTCGGAATCTGCCAATTCTGCCAGCGATTGATTGTTGACGTTGAGCGTCGTCTCTTGCGCCGGCTTGCCATCGAGCCGATCGGCAACCTGCTGGATGGCCCACCCTTCGCCATCGATCGCGCATTCGACCAGCTTGTCAGCGACCAGAAGCAGGTTTTTGCGCTTTGTCCGAGGATCGATCTGGTTCAGCGCGGCGCGAAGCGCATCGGTGAACGTTTTTTCTTTTGTCGGCCGCCCTTTTGGGTTGCCGGATTTCCCTGGGACGAAGGTCACCTGCTTATCAACCCCATGTCTTTGTTCCAATTGTGCTTTATTTTCGGAACTTTAGCCTCACAAACGCAAAAACCCACTGAAATCAGTGGGTTATGGACAATGCCTATCTGACATTGCTTATGTCGGGTAGTCAACACTGTACCAAAGGACAATACGGTGCAGC
>Ga0193698_1000099_pt1 | contig 12006 bp, 10 predicted proteins | sample L3c1metaG_FD_165512 | JGI IMG/M metagenome (GOLD analysis project Ga0193698, IMG submission 165512) | Soil microbial communities from a riparian zone of the East river system, Colorado, United States - L3c1 | ecosystem: Environmental > Terrestrial > Soil > Riparian zone | place: USA: East River... | reverse complement strand
GGTGAGCATCGGGAGGGGACGGTCGCTGTCGTCGGCGTTGTACGAGTAATACACGAACAGCGGCTTCCCACGCACGTTCTCTCTCGGCACGAATCCCCAGTAGCGGCTGTCCTTCGAGTTGTAGCGGGCGTCGCCCATCATGAAGAGCTTCTTCGGGGGAACGACGAGAGGTCCCCAGTCGTCGTGCGTCGGTTGCGCTGGTGCCGCGCCGAATCTCGACGATTTCAGGCCAGCTCTCTTCTGCCAGTCGAACAGCGGGTCCACCGAGTTGCCGATCGCCGCGTCCGGCTGCGCCGCGCCGAATCCCTGACGCTGAGCGATTCCATTCAGGTGGAGCACGCCGTTGCGCATGTACAGAGTGTCGCCGGGAGTTCCCACGAGTCGCTTGACGAGCGTCGGAGTCGGATCCCGCCCGTCCCGGGCTTCGTCTGCCTGGTACGGCGAGACGAATACGACGACGTCGCCGCGCTTCGGTTCCCGGTACGGCGGAAGACTTGCGCGGCTGAACGGCACATGCGCGCCGTAGATCGCCTTGTTGACGAAGAGCCAGTCACCGACGAGTAGCGTCGGGATCATGCTGCCGGACGGAATCCTGTAGGCCTCTATGACGAAGGCCCTCAGGACGAGGAAGATCGCCAGCGCGCCTACGATCGACTTGAAATTCTCCCAGACGCTCTTGAGCCGGGACCGGTGCGAAACGGGGCGCGCCTTTTGAGCGCGCCCCGCGTTTGACGGAGTTGCCAAGGAGCTTAGGGGTTTCTGAGGTGCTTGTTGACGAGTCGGGTCATCTCGAACATGGAGACCTGTCCGCGGCCGAAGATCGGACGGAGGTTCTCGTCGGCGTTGATCATGCGGCGATTCTTCGAATCCTGAAGACCTTTCCGCTTGATGTACTGCCACAGTTTCTTGGTGACTTCGGTGCGCGGCATCGGCGAGCTGCCCACTACGTTGGCGAGATCGCTGCTCGGCTGCATCGGCTTCATGAACGCCGCGTTCGGCGTGCGCTTCTTGCCCGAGGATTTCCGGCGGCTGCTCTTACGACCGCCCTTCTTTGCCGCTTTTCTAGATGACTTTCTGGCCGAAGACTTCCGGGACGAGGACTTCTTCCTTCCTTTGCTCTTCTTTTTTGCTGCCATCTTGTCTCCTTGTTTGATGATCGGATGCGAATTGCTACAGAGGTGAAACGCCGTCCGTCAGGGGAGCAAACTATAGTGCCGTAGGGCGAAAGCAATAGGGAACCGAAAGACTTTCCCTATGAGAAACACGGAATTCCAGAGGGGAAAAGCAGCATTTTTGCGCCAACGGCGACTCGGCGCCTCCTCGCTACTTCGCCAATCCTTCGAGGAGCGTCAGCATTTTTACGTCGTACGGGTCGGGTGAATCGTCGTCATCCGCTATCTCGTAGTTCTGCTGTGGAGTCTCCAGAATCAGAGGTATTCCGCTGCTGCGCCGGTCCTGCATGAGCCACTCGAACGGCTGCTTGCCAATGCGTCCGTCCCCTATGAGAACGTGCCGATCTCTGTTGGAGCCAAGCTCGCCCTCGCTGTCATTCAAATGAAAGAAAGAGGGCGGTTCCCCAGTGGCTTCCTCGAATTCATCGAGCACCGCTGTGAACGCCTGCTTCGACTTCGTGATGTCGTATCCAGAGGAGAATAGGTGGCAAGTATCGAGACCGTATCCCGTTCTTCCTCGCAGAGACTTGGGAACGTGGGAGAGAATCTGTCCCACCTCTTCGGCCGTCTTTCCCATCGTCTTGCCGGCTCCCGCGGTATTCTCCACGAGCAGCCGCGTCTCCGAATCGATCGTCTCCAGTGCAACGACGATTGCCTTCGCGATCCGCTTTGTCGAGTCGGCGCGTTCGCTCGTTCCTGCTGAGCCAGGATGAAAACACACCGCACCGACACCCAGTGCGCTCGACCGTTCCAGCTCCTTCGTCAGCCCGGCGCTCGCTCTCGCCCACTTATCGTCCTCGGGTGTAGCGACGCTCAGCACATAGGCCCCGTGCACGACGACGTTCGCTGGTTTGATCTTCGTCTTCGCCAGCGCCGCCTTGAAACGCGCCACCCGCTCCGGCTTGATCGTCGACTTGTCCCCGTAAAACTTTGGGATCGCGGTGAATACCTGAAGAGCGGTCATTCCGGCATTTCCCGCGCGGAGAACGGCCATGTGTATCCCGCCATTGTCGATCGTGTGCGCACCTATGTACCGAGTCATGACACTCGGCTTTGCAAGTACTCTACCGCGTGAGGCAATCCGCTATCGCCAGCGGCCGACGCGATAACCGACGCCATCCCCATAGGGAGATCCCGATTTGTCCGGGGTCTTCCACCACACTGTGATCTTGCCATGATCGAGGGCAACCCACGGCATGAGGGCGAGGACATCGTCCGGTGTGACCTGGCCCCGCTGTTCGAAGATGTGGCCCGCTGATCGAGAGAGCGCGATTCCGATTCTCGGTATCGTCGCGTTCGGATCCTCGAATACCACGACGACGCTATCGCCCATCCCAGCCACGCTTGCCGCCGACGGAGCATTGCCATAGACCACGGCGACGGGCGCGTGAAACATCCCACCCTTGTCCATCGAGTGAGCGAAGAAGACGCCAGCTCCATCGTTTCCCTCTATGAAGTACACGAGATGGAGATACCCGCTTACTGAATCGTAGTAGACTCCAGGAGCGGGGCGTTCGCACCCGCGCCGGCCTCGGTCGCGCGAGTCCCGAATGCTGCATCGAGAGGACAACGCCGCTGTCGCTACGCGACGACCACCAGACGCGAAACAAGTCGGCGCTGCTTCCCGAGGTTCGAATCGACCGGATGCACGGATTGGGCGCTCCCACCACGGACGGTAGATTCGCGGACATCAGCCCGCTGCGTGTGTCGGGATCGCCGAGCTGCGAGTGGCGGTAAGAAACGTCTCCCCACTCGACCGACTCCATCACACAGGCTGAAAACCACACGAGGGGAAGCAGTGTCACCAGCGCGCGAAATCTCATCCGCACAAGCTAGCGGTTGGGTGATGACATATCTTTCCAGAGCAACCCGCCCGCTATATCGAGGAATTCAGGAATGTCCGCCTCCGCAGTTCGGCCGAACCGCTCGGCCTCGTCGAGCCCCGCTGACTCTCCCGGCTCAAAATCAAAGACAGACGACCCTGGCGTTGATAGCGTGTCACCAGAGTCGGCCGCGCACATACTCACCGGGTTCAACGGGAATCGGCGCGTACCGCCGCCGGTGAACGAGCCGATCAAGAGTTATGCGCCCGGGTCGGTGGAACGAGCTGCGCTGAAGGAGCGCCTCCGCTCGATGTCGAACGAAAGAGTGGACATCCCTCTCATTATCGGAGGCAACGAGGTCCACAGCGGTGAGACGGCGGAGACGGTCATGCCCCACAACCACCGTCACGTGCTTGCGCAGTGGCACCGCGCGAGCGCGGCGAACATTGACGAAGCGATCCTCGCCGCACAGAAGGCGGGGCGTGATTGGGCGAACTGGGCGTGGGAAGATCGGGCGGCGGTATTTCTCAAGGCAGCCGAGCTGCTCGCGACCACCTGGAGGGCGACCCTCAACGCCGCTACCATGCTCGGCCAATCGAAGACCGCGTTTCAGGCCGAGATCGACGCCGCGTGCGAGCTGATCGATTTCTGGAGATTCAACCCGCACTACGCGCAAAGTCTCTACGACGAGCAGCCGCTGAGCGACCGCACGATGTGGAATCAGCTCGACTACCGGCCGCTCGAGGGATTCGTGTACGCGGTAACGCCGTTCAACTTCACATCGATTGCCGGCAATCTTCCGACCGCGCCGGCACTGATGGGAAACACGGTAATCTGGAAGCCGGCGTCGAGCGCGATGCTGAGCGCGCATTACATCATGAAGCTGCTCGAGGAAGCGGGACTTCCGCCGGGAGTGATCAACTTCGTGCCCGGCGATGCTGGCCTCATCTCCGACAAGCTTCTCGCGCACCGGGATCTCGCCGGCGTGCATTTCACCGGCAGCACCGCCGTCTTCAACAACATGTGGAAGACGATCGGCGCAAGCATGTCGCGATACAAGTCCTATCCGCGCATCGTCGGCGAGACCGGCGGAAAGGACTTCATCGTCGCGCACTCGTCAGCCGACCCTGTGGCTCTTTCGGTGGCGATCGCGCGCGGAGGGTTCGAGTACCAGGGTCAGAAGTGCTCGGCGGCGAGCAGAGTCTACGTCCCCGAATCCATCTGGCCCGAGGTGCGCGATCGGACCGTTGCAATCATGCAGGACATCAAGATGGGAGACGTCACCGATTTCCGGAATTTCATGGGCGCCGTCATCGACAAGAAGGCGTTCACGAAGATTGGTGAGTACCTCGAGCACGGACGCAAGAATGCGAACATCGTGGCCGGAGGGGTCGCGCGTGGAGAAGACGGCTATTTCATCGAGCCGACACTGATCGAGACGAAGGATCCCGCGTATCGCCTGCTCTGCGAGGAGATCTTCGGACCCGTCGTCACCGCATACGTTTATCCGGACTCGAAGTGGGAGGAGACACTCCGCATCGTCGACGAGACGTCGCCTTACGCGCTCACCGGCGCCGTCTTCAGCAGGGAGCGTAAGGCAATACGCGAAGCTGCGCTCGTTCTCCGCAACGCCGCGGGCAACTTCTACGTCAACGACAAACCCACGGGCGCGGTCGTCGGGCAGCAGCCGTTCGGTGGAGCGCGCGGCTCGGGTACGAACGACAAGGCCGGGTCGAAGCTCAACCTCGTGCGTTGGATCAGTCCGAGGAACATTAAGGAGACGTTTTCCCCGCCGACTGACTACCGCTATCCGTTCATGGCCGAGGAGTAGGAAACGGAAGTCTAGAAGCGCGCCTCAACGTATAGGTTGGCGCGCACGGCCTTCTCGGGATAAATCCCTTTCGCGACATCGACGCGGACTAGTCCATCCATGAACGACGCCCCGACTCCAGCCCCGCTCAGTGGTCGACCGGGGTGCGAGAAATTCGTGCGGCTCCCCGCCCAGCCTAGATCTCCGAACACGATTTTGCGAATGCCCACCGATCTCGTGCCGAGCTCGAGGCTCGACATCCAGAACGCATCTCCGATCGCAGCGCCGGCTCTCTGACCGCGCACGGTCTGGACGCCGCCGAGGAAGAACTGCTTCTGAATTGGCACCTGTCCGCCGGACGTGCCGGCGCCCAATGTGAGCGCGCCGTCGAGGGCGCGTCCAAGTCCACGCGAGAGAGTGGTCTGCAGCGAGCCGCGCGAATAGTCGAACGTACCGGCTGCGCCCTCGACCTTCACGTCGGTCAAAGCGCGGAAGCCGTGCGGGTCGAGGCCATATGAAGAGTGGTGTCCGACCGATAGTCCGACGATCGTTCCATTCACTGCGTTGATGTTGGTCAAATCGCCTTTGACGCCGCCGGGATGCGATACCGAGAACTCGGTGTGCACGGTCGCGTCGAAGTGTTGTTCGCCGAAGAGCTGCCAACTGTTGAAGATCCCCTCGTCTTTCTGGCCCTTCAGCTCCGCGCCCCACGTTCTGTAATAGAAACCGTCGTCGCGTCCGAACAAGAGCGCGGATACAGAGCTGCTGAATCCGAGCGGATCGCCCCAGTCATTCGATGCGACCAGCCTGCGGTAGACTCCGATACCGATCGTGCGGCGACCATCGGTGCGATCGAGCCACAGCTCTCCGTTGGGCGACAGGTCTGCGATGCCGAGCCTGAGCTGCGTGTGGGCGCTGTAGCCGCGGCCCAGGACCTGATCAGCAGCCAGCGCGGTAGAGAGTCCTTCGATGCGATTGAAGCGCGTGTACGGCACTCCCCAGGACAGAGTCGGACGCTGCGGCGAGAACTCGGGCTGCGCGCCGAGCGTCAGAGCTTCCGAGACGAGAGCATCGCGCTCCGCGGTTCCGAACACGGCTTCGCCGTCGTCGTAGATCGATTTCGGCAGCTCGCTCGAGTGAGCAAGCGCAATCGTGTCGCAGGGAGTGCGGACCAGAATGCGAAGGCCTTCGTCTGATCGATTCTGTCGCCGAACCCGCTCGGTTCCAGTCTTACACTCGTTGCGGCGCAGCTCTCTACGAGTCGCGCGTGAAACCGAATCACGGGCTGTATCGCCCACCGCAATCGTGAAGTCGGGCATTGGCTCGGTCCCGTTGACGCTGGCGTAGCTGTAACGCTGCTCGAGCTTGAAGGGGATGTGCATGAAGCTCACCTGCGCCTCGCCCTCGACGGTCTGCGAGCGTGGAAGCCAGAAGCGTCCCTCGTGGAGGCCGTACTCGACCGTTATCGCGCTGACCATCCCCTTCATGGGCGTGATCATCGGCTTCACCCAACGCGGAATGTCGTCATCGGGTGTGTTGTCTTCCTCGTTGGCCGCCTTGGCGACAGCCATGATGTCCATCTCCTGAGCCATCCGATAAACCGCGCGCACAAGATGCGCGGTCGACGCATCGAACCAGAGAGATCCAACCGCCACGTTCCACTTAGGCTCCCGCGGACGGATGAGAAGCTCGCGCAGCTGGAGTCGCTGGCCACCAGGAAGCTGGAAGCTCACGGAGTCGCCCGATGCGTAGGTGTAGTACGCTTCGGCGCCGGTGGCGAGCGGGTGGATCATCTCGTTCTCGCTGACATCGGCTTTGGCGAGTCCCGACCCGACCCAGAGCGTTTCGCGGCCGGGGTAATACGGGATGTCGCCCACCGAGCCGAAGTCGATGTGTCCGCGTCCAACGCCATCGAGCATAGGAAAGGCGCTGCGCTGCCCTTTGACGTCGATGACCGCACCCGTACCGCGCTGCCAGACGACGTGCGCGGCGCGTTCGCTGCGCATGAGAAGCCGATCGCGACCAATCCGCTTGAATCCCATGCCCACTGACATGCGCTCGTAACTGCTGGCGTCATAGCCGGTGAGGGTCGAGTCCTGATTGAGTCTCGCGGCGCGCGCGCGAAGCAGAAGATCCCTCGCGGCCGCGTCTTTGAACGCGGAAGCGAGAACCGCGGGCGTGATAGGCGGGCGCTTCGCGAGTCGGTTTGCTTTCCGCACGGAATCACGGGCACGCGCTTTCGCCATCACCGAATCGCGGCGCTCCTCTCGCCGCACCATGATGGAATCGTTCTTTGCTTTCGCTACGCTGTCCATCTTCTCCTTGCCCCCGATCTGGAGGGAGACCGAAGTCTGCGCGAACACGACGGCGGCAACGAGAGCGAGCATCAATTTCTACCTTGGGATGTTGAAAGAAAAACCGAGCTGCCAGAGCACCAGATCGGTCTTGCTGTTGCGCGGATGCGGCGTGATGGTGCCGTCCGGATTGTCGGTGATGTCGCCCTTATTGAGATAAGTGGCGCGGCCGCCGTAGTAGTATCTCGCTCCGAGATTGAAGGCGCCGCTCTCTCCCACTGGAATCAAGAGACCGCCACCAAAAATCCATGCGTGCGAGGCATCGCTGGAATTCTCGTCCGATGCATACTCGAACCCGCTGCCAGGATCCTTCAGAGTGGAGGTTGTAGTAAACATGGTCAAGGCAACCGCTGCGTTTGCATAGGGGCGAAACGGTCCGTCGGGGATCATGATCTGTGGTCCGATCGCTCCCCACGCGATGCTGTTCGTCGTTTCCATATCGAGCGCGACGCGGCCAAAGGTGCCGAAGAAGGACGCATCCAATCGCTCTTTCCCGTACTGAACTCCGCCGACATCGGCGCGAAGATTCAGAAATCCGCGGTAGTCAAGCTTGAACATCCCGTTGAGATCGAAGCCGTAGCCTCGACCAACGTTGCTGGCAAATTCTCCCTTGGGCTGTGACATCGCGCCATTCCCACCGAGAGTGAAGCGTGACGGACCTGACTTTGTGCTTGGAAGCATTTGCGCCTGAAGACCCGTACCAAATGCGAAAATGAAAGCAGTGCTTAGTACCGACACGGCTCTGGACTGCATAGTTTCTCCCTCTGGTTTGCAACGAGTGTTGGCACGGACGGTGCCCGGTCCGCTGCCCAACGCCATATCCTTCTACGGTAACAGGTTATAACGGGTTTCAGCGGCGAGCAAACACGTTACTGACCTCTCCTTGCTACACTTCTGATCGTTCAATGGTGACAGTTTTGGAAAACTCAACGCCGGCCCTCCGCGTCAAGGGACTCCGGAAGGCCTACGACGATGTCGTCGCCGTAGATGGTCTTGATCTACAGGTCGATGCCGGTGAATGCTTCGGGCTCCTCGGACCCAATGGCGCCGGTAAAACGACGACTATGGAGATCTGCGAAGGACTACTCTCCGCCGACTCTGGAAGCGTCGAAGTCCTCGGCCGGCGCTGGGAGTCCGATGCGCGCGATCTCCGCGAGCTCCTCGGCATCCAGCTTCAGGACACCCAGCTGTCCGAGAAGCTGACGGTAGACGAGACGCTCACTCTTTTTCAGAGCTTCTATCGAGATGCGCGTGATGTCGGCGAGGTCGTCGACAAAGTCGAGCTGGGAGAGAAACGTTATGCGCGAGTAGGGTCACTATCGGGTGGCCAGAAGCAGCGGCTCGCCGTCGCCTGCGCTCTCGTCGGCAATCCACAACTCCTATTCCTCGACGAGCCGACGACCGGCCTCGACCCGCAATCCCGCCGTCAGCTGTGGGAGCTGATCGCAAAGTTTCAGGCCGAAGGCAGGACGATCGTGCTCACCACGCACTACATGGAAGAGGCCGAGCGACTCTGCGATCGCGTGGCGATCGTGGATCACGGGAAGATCATAGCGCTTGGATCACCGCGCGATCTCGTCGACTCGATCGATGTGGCGCACCTCCCGCCACCGGAGCCGCGGAAGACATCCGCGACGCTCGAGGACGTTTTCGTCTCTCTCACAGGCAGGACGTTACGCGATGAGTGAGCGAATTCCCTTCCCACTCGACGCTGATGCGCGCGCCGACATGAAGCCGTTGAAGCGAAGGAGCTGGAAGAACAGCTCGATGGTTCAGCTGACGCTCGTTCGATTCCGTGAGTTTATCCGCGAGCCGGAGGCAGTGTTCTGGACCTTCGTTTTTCCGATTCTGCTAGCGGCCGGGCTGGGGATAGCGTTCAGACAGCGCGGTCCGGACAAGGCGCAGATCGGCGTCGTCGGCAATGTCGCGAGCACCTCGTCGGTTCTCGCCGCGCTCAAAAAAGATTCCACGCTGGTTGTCGAAGTCTTCGACGACAGCGCGGCCGCGCGCGCGCTGCGCACTGGAAAGGTGGCGCTGTTGGTGTTTCCTGGATCGGCAAAGGACAGCGTTCGTTACGTGTATGATCGCGGGCGCAGCGACGCGGTCAACGCGCGAGTCCTCGTCGATCGCGCTGTCCAGTCGGGCGCCGGGAGAGTGGACCCAGTGCGCGTCGGTGACACCTACGTAACAGAGGCAGGCTCCCGCTACATCGACTTCCTGATTCCGGGACTGCTCGGCATGAATCTCATGGGTGGCAGCATCTGGGGAATTGGATTCTCGATCGTGACGGCGAGGAGCAAGAAGCTGCTGAAGCGATTCATGGCGACGCCGATGTCGCGTTCGCAGTACTTGCTGTCGTTTCTCGCCTCACGTCTCAGCTTTCTGATTCTGGAAGTCGTAACGCTGGTCGGGTTCGGGCATTTCGCATTCGGCGTTCCGCTCAGGGGATCTCTTGGCACCTTATTCCTGATTTCTTTGCTCGCAGCAATTTCGTTCGGCGGACTCGGGCTTCTCGCCGCATCCCGCGCGCGCACGGTGGAGGCAGTTTCCGGCATCATGAATTTCATCATGCTGCCGATGTGGATTTTTTCGGGTGTGTTCTTCTCGTCCTCGAACTTCGCGCAGGTAGTGCAGCCGTTCGTAAAAGCGCTTCCGTTGACGGCGGTGAACGATGCGCTGAGGGCCAACATGCTCGAGGGCGCGTCGTTACCGGCGGTGACTCCACAGCTGCTGATCATTCTCGCGTGGGGACTTCTGACGTTCTTCGCCGCGCTCAGGCTGTTCCGCTGGCGGTGACGATGTGAACGAGCCGCCGCCGCCCGCGTCCGGGAAGGTTCTAGCGGTCAACGACTCGCTCTCGATTCCACGGAGCGAGCTCGACGTCAGAGTATCGAGATCGTCCGGCGCCGGTGGGCAGCACGTCAACAAGACATCCTCGCGCGTCGAAATTTTCTGGAGCATCACTGGGTCGCGGGCGCTCAGCGACGAACAGCGCACACGGCTGCTGGACAAACTCTCCTCGCGACTCACCACCGAAGGGAGCATTCGCGTCGTCGCCAGCGACATGCGGAGCCAGAGCCGCAATCGCGAGCTCGCCGAAGAACGTCTGGCGGAGCTTGTCCGGCGTTCACTCGTGGTCCCACGAAAACGAAAACCGACGAAACCCACGCGCGCCGCGAAAGAAGCCAGGCTCGAATCAAAGAAGCTGCACTCGAACAAGAAACGGACGCGCCAGAACAAATCGTTCGACTGACGCACAGAAGTACCGGGTAATCCCGGCTGATTAGATTTGTCGGCTACTCTCCCGCTGTCCGCCGACTCCCCCCTCGATCTCCCTTCATTGAACGACGGCCGCACCCACGCTTCGCGCGGACAGATCATTGCCGCGTTTGCTTCCATATACATCGTCTGGGGGTCCACGTATCTCGCGATCAGATACGCCATCGAGACGATTCCACCCTTCATCATGGGCGGAGCTCGTTTTCTCGTCTCCGGCGCGATGCTTTACGCATGGGCTCGATACCGTGGCGCGCCGAGTCCGACGCGATTGCATTGGCGAAACGCCCTGATCGCAGGCGCGTTTCTGCTGCTAGGAGGAAACGGCGCGGTCGTGTGGGCGGAGCAGTTCGTTCCGTCTGGTCTTACCGCTCTTCTTGTCTCGATCCTTCCGTTCTGGCTCGTGATCATCGAGTGGGCGAGACCACCACGTCGCCGTCCCAGTAGCGTCATCATCGCCGGGCTCGTGCTCGGCTTCATTGGCATAATCGTGCTCGTCGGGCCAGGCAACGTTGGAGGTCACGGCGACATTCGTCCGCTCGGCGCATTGGTGCTGATACTCGGATCGCTGTCGTGGGCGATCGGATCATTCTGGTCGCGTGACGCCGAGCTGCCCAGATCGGGGCTGCTCACGACCGGAATGGAGATGCTCGCTGGCGGTGCGCTGCTGCTTATAGTGGGAGCCGCGAGCGGCGAGCTCTCGCGCTTCGACATTCATCAGGTGTCGAAGGTGTCCACGATCGGCTTGCTCTACCTGGTCACTTTCGGGTCGCTGATAGGCTTCACGTCGTACATCTGGCTGCTCGACAAGGTTTCGCCGGCTAGGCTCGGAACGTACGCGTACGTGAATCCTGTCGTGGCGGTGCTGCTAGGATGGGCGATCGCGGGCGAAAAGTTGTCGATCCGTACGGGTATTGCTGCGGCAATCGTGATCTGCGCGGTGGCGTTGATTACGACCGCGCGGCGCACGACTGCCACACACAGTGGCTAGCGAATACGTTCCCAGGGTCTAACTGCGTGTGGCCACGAGAAGAGATTCGGGTGAAACAAGTGGGCCAGGAGCTCCACTCCCTCCACAACTCGCGGCCCGGGCCGAGCGAAGTACGCGTTAGCATCGACAGCGTAGACTTCCGCATCTGAGATCCGTGGCATTTGTCGCGCGAGCTCGGTCGCGCGCTCGAGCCGGTATCCGCACGGCGAAACGATAATCATCTCAGGTTGAGCCTTGGCGACATCGTCCCAATCCATTCGCACTGAGTCCTCACCGGGCCGGCCGAGTGGATCTTCACCGCCCGCAAGCGAGATCATCTCAGGCACCCAGTGACCACCGCAAAAGAGCGGCTCGGTCCATTCCAGAAACACCACTCGACGAATTGGCGCCTTCGCCACGGCCGCGCGCACCGCCGCCAACCGCCCGTTGTGATCACGCACGAGTGACTCCGCCTCATCAGTTCTACCAATGGCCCGGCCAACTGCCACGACATTGTCGACAATTTCAGCGATGTTCCTGGGAGTTAGAAACAACACCTCCGGGCGTAGATCAAACTTCCGTACTGCACGTGTCAACTCGT
>Ga0193698_1000097_pt1 | contig 12132 bp, 13 predicted proteins | sample L3c1metaG_FD_165512 | JGI IMG/M metagenome (GOLD analysis project Ga0193698, IMG submission 165512) | Soil microbial communities from a riparian zone of the East river system, Colorado, United States - L3c1 | ecosystem: Environmental > Terrestrial > Soil > Riparian zone | place: USA: East River... | reverse complement strand
TCCAAAAGCTCCTGATTGTTCCTGTTGCTACCAGTTTGAAGTCGTTCTTTTCGTTTCAGTTCCTCAATAAAATAGTTGACATTTTTTTCAGATAATTCCAATAGCTTTTTTTTGTCACCTCCCTTCGGTATTGTAATGCTTACTTCAGATCCTGGATAATCAATTGGAACAGGCACTACTATTTCCGGGGCATCGCTATTAAAAGTTTCTCTAAGCTGAGCGGCAGAAAAACTAAGGATCTCTTCAATTGTTTCATCTAAATGTGTTTCTACTTTATTAGTCTGTGTTTGTACAATTGTGCCATTTTGAACCATCAGGTAATTAACATAAGCAATGTCTTTCTCTTTAACTATCGAGAATACATCCATTGTTCCTGCCCTCGGATTAGCTACAACTGACCTGGACTGGTAATTTTCAAGAAATATGATTTTCTTTTTGATTATCTCGGCTTTTTCGAATTTCATTGAAGCAACATGCTTTTTCATTTCATCTTTAAAATGCCGGATCACAGGGGCCAGGTTTCCTTTTAGCAGGTTCTTTAGCTGGTTAAGATTTTCTTTGTAATCAGTATCTGATTGTAATCCTTCACATGGGCCTTTACAATTACCCAAATGATATTCAAGGCAAACTTTGAATTTCCCCTTTTTGATATTATTATCAGTAAGATTTAAGGAACAATTTCTCAATGGTATAGTTTGCCTGATAAACTCCATTAACTCCCTTACTTTTTTTACTGATGTAAAGGGCCCCAGGTATTCTGAACCATCCTTCACTTTTTTGCGTGTAAGAAAAACTCTGGGGAATGGTTCATTTTTGATAATGATAAAAGGGTAACTTTTATCATCTTTTAAATTAATGTTGAATCGTGGCTGGTATTCTTTGATCAGTGAATTTTCCAGTAAAAAAGCATCCTGCTCAGAATTTACAATTGTAAAATCGATTCGGGCAATCCTTTGTACCAGCTCATGTGTTTTATAACTTGTAAAAGATTTATTGAAATAAGAACTTATCCTTTTGCGCAGATGTTTGGCTTTGCCAACATATAATAATTCATTTTCCGCATCAAAATATTTGTAAATACCGGGAAGGGCGGGAAGGGTCGATATAATATGTTGAAACTGCTCGGTGGTCATTTTTCATCTGTCTCGTTCCAGGTTACTTTCAAAGTTGAAATAGTTTCTGCTTCACCGGGTGTTTGCCTGATAGTGGTTACCTGGAAACTTTGATCAACTGTCCAAAGCATTTTTTTTTGCACTGAACTATCTTTATTGGCAATACCCTGTTCTATTATTATACTGCTAACCTTATCACCCGTAGCAGCATTCGGTGTAATAAGTATTTCCTGTTTTTGAATTTCAGCATCGGCCGGGTTAATAGGCTTGTAGGATAAAATCACCCTGTTCATTGATTCATCATATAGCTTTTCTTCGGTGTAAAGCTTTTTATATTTTTTACCAGAAATATCGGGGATACTAAGAAAATCTTTTGCAAGTCCACGAAATTCTTCACGTTTCATCCAACTGGTATCCGTGTGCAGACTGTCAATAAAAACGATTTTTTTTATTGCATAAAGTGATGTGTCGATGTCTGCTACTTGTCCTTTTATAAAAGAGAGAACAGGGAAAAAGCTTTCAGTTTTTTCTTCTGATTTTTTTTGCTTGCAGCCAATAACAATAAATAATAGTAAAACAGGGTGCAATAAAATATATTTTTTCATTTTATAAAATTAATGGAAAAGGCTACTTGAAAACAATATCCCGTCCGGGAATAACCGTGACGGGATATTTATAATAAAAGCAGTTAGTTTCGGCTTAATGGTTGAGCATAACACCCACTTTCAATCCAAAATCAAATAAATTTTCTCTAACAGGATATTTTTTCTGGTAGCTGGATAATAATTGATAACGAACCTGCGGACCAATTTGCCAGCTTAATTTTCCGGTAGAATAACCAACATAAGGTTCAATACTTGTGTTCAAATTCCAACGACGAATGAGAGAAGGTATTTCAGCATAATTCTTATAATCACTTGAAATGAGGAAAGCTCTGTCTCCAATTATATAGGTTGGCTGCAGTGTTCCTGAAATGCCTAAAGATGTTTTATTATCACCCACAATTTTTAATTCAATACCAACAGGTGCCGAAATTGAAAAATATAAATTCTGTAACCAATCAGATTTATAGCCATCAAAATTCCGGTAATTTGTCCATGCACTAATTGAATCATTTCCCCGATTCAATGCAATAGTTGCAATTTCACCACTTGAAGAAAAAGCTTTAATATCATAACGGCTAACATTGAATTGAAGCCCTGCTTTTATTTTTAAATTCTCACTTAACTGGTATCCTGCACTCATTCCCAATTCAAAGCCAAGGGCGGGTTTGTGTGTTACTACATTATTGATATCCTTATCTGAAGCTGCAAACCTGATCTGCGAACTATTGAATTGGGTTGACTGCAGGTAAGGTTTATTTTCTGTAAGCTTACGATAACTGACTGTAGGGGTAAAATATAGTTGAAGTGAAAAACGTTTATTTTTTCTATTAAATAAGTTTACTACACTTTCAATGCTAAGAGGATAATGATCTTTATGGTCCGGTGTAAATGTTTTGAAGCTGAATAAATCTCTATCGGTTATATTATTATCAGTGGCCTGTCAGTAATGCTGAAATCAAGCGGTTTATAAGTATTATCAACCCGGGAATTTGATTTATTTTGTAAAGTTGGCGATGTTATACTTTCAGTTGTTTTTAAGGCAAAAGAATTATTAAGTGTAATTGAAGAAACCAGGTCTGGCTTCTGAATATTTTCTACAAAAGGAAATTCATTTTTCCCGGCAATAGTTTGAACAGGGATACTTCCTGTTGGAATGATCTGTTGCCCGGTCGTTTTATTATTTGGAATTGCTGTGTTAACACGGTTGTAAGCAGATGTTTGTTTATTCCCTGATGGAGCAAGCATTACCCATGTAACCGTGCTAACTGTAAGTATTAACAGGCCAAGACCAACTCCATACCACCGCCTGCGTGTATGCAAGGTATTATGGATACCTTTCCACACTTTTTCAGAAGGGAACATCCGGTATTGATCAGCGTTCTGTTTTACAAACTGCTCAAAATCCCTGTTATTAAAATTACTCTCCATAAAACCAGTCAGCTATTTAGGTACGGTTATCATTATCGCTGGCCTACAGCCACAAGCCAATCGATCTGTTGTTTTGGTTTTTGTAAAATTCTTTTCTTTATCAAAATATCTTCTAACATGGCTCTTGCACGGGTATATTGGCTTCTGCTTGTACTTTCTTCAATATCCAGCATATTGGCTATTTCCCTGTGGCTGTAACCTTCAACTGCGTAAAGGTTTAACACTGTCCGATAGCCAATTGGTAATAACCTGATACATTCTACCACCTGCTTTGCCTGTATAATCGCCGGCACACTTTCTTCCCTTATCTGAACTCCGGTGGCGTGAATGATGTCAACACTTTCATTGAACTTTTTATTCTTTTTCAGGATATTGATACAGGTATGAACTATTATGCGACGAATCCAACCTTCAAAGGCTCCGCGATTTTCAAAAGTGTGCATCTGCAAAAACACTTTTATAAAACCCTCCTGTAGCATATCCTCAGCATCTTCCCGGTTATGTGCAAAACGATAACAAACTGCCAGCATTTTTGGACTATACTTGTTGTACAGTTCACGTTGCGAAATTGCATCGTTATTCAAACAACCTTTTAAAATGGCTTCCTCGGTCATGTGTTCCGTTTGGTTGCCTGTAATTTAGACAATTTTCCGGTTCAAATGCTGCACTCAAAATAAATTTTTGTAAATGTGGTTAATTATAAAATGGGAGAAAACCGGCTTGTTTAGCCTTACAAATTTTTGAATCTAAATAAAACAAGGCATGCTATTCTTTTAAGTGGTATGAGGGGAAAAGGCAGAAAAAAGTTGATTGACCAGTCGTCTAATGGGAATGAAAATGAAAGGTAAAATTATTTTTTTCTCACAAGGCTGTCCATTGGGTACCTGGATTTCAGGTCATTCCTGATATCATCGGCCCAGGCTATCAGTTTATTTTTTTCATCAGAGCTAAGCTTAGCATCTTTATGGATCCATAAGTAAGAATTTAATGGCATGCCACCTTCTTTTACTTCTTTTTGCAATGCTTCCATTTTATTATACTGAAACCTCGGACTTCGGCCGGTAAATTCATCAAGGTTCAATTCCTTTTTACCATCATTAATATGACCGGTGAGCCACCAATCAACCGGCTGTACTTTAAAATACCATGGATAGCGGGTATTATTGCTATGGCAATCATTGCAGGCTTTTTCTAAAATAGATTTTACATCTGTCGGTACGGGATAAACTTTACCAATATATCCGGTCTGCTCAGCTGTAGTTTTATTTCTTCCGGGATGAATAAATTGAATTATTACGAATGCGATCAACAGTATAATTAAAATTTTCTTTAGCATAATATCTTTATAATTTACTATTATGATTTTCAACCAAAATCTTGCCGGACATCTCTTTTGGTAGCGGCAGATCCATCAAAGTAAGAATAGTTGGTGCGATATCACCAAGCTTTCCGGGAATAAGCTTTCCTTTCCACCCGATAACTTTCGGATCATTATCAATAATAAATAGCGGAACAGGGTTTAAGGTATGAGCTGTATTTGGTGATCCATCATCATTGATCATATAGTCAGCATTGCCATGATCGGCAGTAAGAAAAATTGTATATCCATTTTGTAATCCTGTTGTTACTATTTTTTCTACACATTTATCTACTGTTTCAACAGCCTTTATGGCTGCCTGCCACACGCCTGTATGACCAACCATATCTGCATTTGCATAATTCAGACAAATAAAATCAAATGTTTTATTTTCTATTTCAGGTATCAATGCATCTGTTAATGGATAAGCACTCATTTCAGGTTGCAGATCATATGTTGCCACTTTTGGTGAAGGGATCATCAATCTTTTTTCTCCTTCAAAAGGAATTTCTCTCCCTCCATTGAAAAAGAAAGTAACATGCGGATATTTTTCTGTTTCTGCTATACGTAATTGTTTCAGGCCGTTTTGTTGTAATATTTCACCCAAAGTATTATTCAGGTTATCATTATTAAAAATAACATGGATGTTATTAAAAGTCTGGTCGTACTCTGTCATTGTAGTATAATACAGGTTTAATTTATTCATGCCAAACTCAGGCAGGTCCACTTGTGAGAGTACCTGTGTTATTTCCCTGCAACGATCCGTGCGGAAGTTAAAGCAGATAGCAACATCGCCATCATTGATAGTTGCCAGTGGTTGCTGACCTTCATCAATGATAACTGTAGGTTTAATAAACTCATCAGTTATATTTTCACGGTAAGAATTTTCAATTGCCTGCAAAGCGTCAGTTGCTTTATTTCCTTCGCCTTTTACCATAGCATCATAAGCAAGCTTTACTCTTTCCCATCGCTTATCCCGATCCATAGCATAATAGCGTCCTGACACTGTAGCAATTTTACCAACTGAATTATTCAAATGCCCCTGCAGATTCGTAATAAAACCTAATCCACTTTTGGGATCGCAATCCCTTCCGTCAGTAAATGCATGAATAAAAACATTTTCCAATTCTTTTGATTTACAAACATCAATAATTGCTTTTAAATGATTGATGTGCGAATGGACACCCCCATCACTTACTAAACCTAAAAGATGCAGTGATCTATTGTTTGTTTTTGCATATTGAATTGACTGTAGCAGCGTTTCGTTTTTTGCTAAAGAACCATCCTTTACAGCAACATTTATTCGCTGTAGTTCCTGGTAAACTATCCTGCCGGCACCCAGGTTCAGATGACCCACTTCAGAATTTCCCATTTGGCCATCCGGTAGCCCGACAGCTTCACCACAGGTAATCAAGGTAGTATTTGGATATTTTGAATAAAGCTGGCTTGTAAAAGGCGTTTTGGCGTGTTGAATTGCATCGGCTGAAGCAACTTTTCCTAATCCCCAGCCGTCCATAATGATCAGGATTATTCTCTTTCGGGACATTTATTAACAATAGTTTGAGTTAAGTATAAATACATTCATTTCAGGAAAGAATGCGTTGTAAAACTACAGTAATAAATGTATTTGCCCCTGACTATAGATAAACCTGAGTGTTTTTGTTATTTTAGTACCCGGAAGACTTTGAAATCACTTGGCATGTTTTTAGTTTAATATACACCTGGAAACATTTTAATTATGAAAGCTATTATTTCTTCATTGTTGATCGCTACGGTTATTATGCTTTCGTCTTTTATGCAAACAAGCAATATTGACGAAGTAATTGGTGCCTTACGATCCGGCAATGCGAATGAAATGTCAAAGCATTTTGACGAAAACCTGGAACTCACTTTGCCAAGTAAAAGCGATAGCTACAGCAGGTCGCAAGCCACACTTATATTGAAAGATTTTTTTAATAATAACGGCGTAAAAGGATTTGACGTTAAATATAAGAGTGAACAGGGAGGTGGCCAGTTTGCTATCGGCACACTGCAAACGCAATCTGGTAATTTTCGCACTACAATATTTATGAAAACAAAATCAAGCAAAGATGTTGTAAAAGAGATCCGGTTCCAGGCAATGGAATAAACCGGTAATTTAATTGCTTATATATAACCTTCTCATATTGGGAAGGTTTTTTTATTTAGCAATATGAAAATATTTTTTTGTTGCTTTCTAATTTATCGCCTTCAATTCTTTCTGACTTATTTTTGCTTTTATGAATTTTGATGAGCAATTACACCACTTTATCGAAGAAGCATTTAAAGAAGATATTGGGGATGGAGATCACTCAACTTTATCATGCATACCTGCGAATGCAAAAGGGAAAGCAGTATTGAAAATAAAAGAGGATGGAATTATTGCCGGAATATCTGTTGCAGAAAAAATATTTCAATATAAAGAGCCATCTGCCCGGCTCTATTTTTATAAAAGTGATGGACAATCTATAAAGAATGGAGAAAAAGCTTTTGAAGTGGAGGTCCTGGTGCATACTATTTTACAATGTGAACGTTTAGTGCTAAACTGTATGCAGCGGATGAGCGGAATTGCAACATTGACCAGGTTGTATGTTGACAAGTTGAAAAGATATAAAACAAAGTTGCTTGATACAAGGAAAACGACTCCCAATTTTCGTTTGCTGGAGAAAGAAGCTGTACGGACAGGTGGCGGAATTAATCATCGCTTTGGATTATTTGATATGATCATGCTGAAGGATAATCATATTGATTACTGCGGCGGTATTGAAAAAGCAATAGATAAAGCAGTGGAATATGTTCAAAAGAAAAAACCAGGATTAAAGATTGAAGTGGAAACAAGAAATTTAGACGATGTAAAAAAAGTGGTTGCTATGGCAAAAGGAAAAGTATTTCGTATAATGCTGGATAATTTTACCCCTTTCCAGATTGCTGAAGCGCTGCAAATAATTGGTGGAGATTTTGAAACTGAAGCCAGTGGTGGCATTAACCTTGATAATATTGAAGAATTTGCAAAGACCGGTGTAAATTATATTAGTGTTGGAGCATTAATACACCAGGCAAGAAGTTTGGACATGAGTTTGAAAGCGGTGCTCCTATAAATCTTCTCCGCCAACTGGCAGAGAGATTTTCGAAAACTCTTTTATTATGAAAAAGAATAGAAGAAACGATGGTATTATTTTTTCCACTGATCCTGATTTTTCTTTTGAAGTAGAAAAAAGCAATCGGGAAACCTTACCAACTGCCCAACAAAAACTGAAAGTAAGATTAGACACAAAGCACCGTGCAGGCAAAGCAGTAACATTGATTGAGGGTTTTGCAGGCAAAGATGAAGACTTGCAGGATTTGGGAAAAAAACTAAAAAGTTTTTGTGGAACTGGCGGTTCGATAAAAGATAGTGAAATAATAATTCAGGGAGATCAGAGAGATAAAGTTGTGCAATGGTTAATGAAAAATGGATTTGAGAAAATAAAAAGAATCTAAAACTTAAACTTTTTTTCTAACCCAACATAGTTTAATCTTTGATTTCTTTTTTTTCTTCATTCCTGAAATAGCTCAAAGCCCCACTAGGACATTTTTTTACCTGATCAATAATTCTTTCTGTACTTGCTCCATCCATTTTTATCCATGGTCTTTCGTTTGGATTGAATACAGTGATAAGCCCTTTCCAGCAAAGCGTAGAGTGCTGGCATAGACCAGGTTTCCACACAACCGTTATTTCTTCGCTGCTATATTTTAAAGTTTCTTTGGCCATAAAAGAGTTTATGGTTTATTTTAAAAGGACTCCCTATTTGTAATTTACAATAAAAAAGGAAAAGTCAATTTTAAAAAAGCCAGCTATAAACCGTAAACTGCTTATTGCCCCTGTGCCAAACTATATGCTTTTTTATTTCCCCACATATTTAATAATTCCATTGAACATATTTTAAAATCGGCACTCAGTATTACATACAGGCTGATCACATCCTGCTGGCTTATAGCCGAACCATCCATACTTTCAAACCGGGCGTTGTATTGATTCACCAGGTTGGTAAATACTGAACCGGTTGGCCATACCTGTGTTCCGCGATTGCTAATATTGATCAGTTTAAATTTTGAGCCAGCATGTTGCTGGCATTTCGCGGCTATTATTTCCGGCTGCTCAGCACTTTCAATAAACATATCAGCACCAATTATCTTTTCCTCCTGCATTTCTTTAGATATCAGCATCGGGTTTTTCTCCAATCTGAAAGAAGTTTGTGTGGCAGGCATATTTGGTAATACTGGTTTCGCATTTATCTGCGGCAATTTTCCAAAATTTCCGATTATGGATTCAGCAAATCTTAAAGTATTTACAGGCGCAATATTTTTATCACCAAAGTCCCCGGTATGTGTACCGCTTTCCAATGTAAATAAAAGTGCATTTTCAATAATTGCAGCATTTTCCATAAAACCAAGATGGCGTAACATTGCAATGCCGCTTAAAAGTAATGCAGTTGGGTTTGCAATATTTTTGCCTGCAATATCAGGTGCAGTTCCATGCACTGCCTCAAATATGCAAATATGATCACCGATATTTGCCGAAGGCGCAAAACCAAGGCCTCCAATAAGGCCGGCACAGAGATCAGAAACTATATCACCCTGCAGGTTTGTTAATACAACTACATCAAAAGTATCTGGTCTTGTAACTAATTTCATACACAGATCATCTACTATCACATCATCTGCTTTCAACTCAGGATATTCTTTCGCCACTTCATAAAAACATTCCAGGAAAAGTCCATCTGTTATTTTCATGATGTTGGCTTTATGTCCACAGGTGATCCTTTTGGCAATTTTTTTCTTTGCCATTTCAAATGCGTACTTAATTACCTGTAAACTTCCGGGCCGGGTAATAAAACGACGGCTTAATGCTACATCATGAGTAAGCATATGTTCAATGCCACCATAAGTATCTTCAATGTTTTCCCGTACAATTGTAATATCAATGGGAATACCGGCTTTTGAAAATACTGTATCAACGCCATGCAGGGTTTGAAACACTCTTTTATTGGCATAAGTATTCCAGGTTTTACGGGCTGTGACATTTACACTTTTAACTCCTTTGCCTTTCGGAGTTTCCATCGGCCCTTTAAAAAGGATACCCAATGATTCGATCGTTTCCTGCGCCAGTGGTGTCATTCCATTGCTGAATCCTTTATCAAATACCCATTTTCCCATTTCCACAAACTCATATTCAAGGTTCACTTTATTTGCATCAAAAATTTTTAATACCGCTTCCATTATTTCAGGACCTATTCCATCGCCTTTGGCTACAGCTATTTTCATAATAATGATGATTTGAAAATTTGAAAATGAGTAATTCAAATTATGAAGCGCAAATTTAGCGAATTGATAAATGAAGAAACTGTTTTAACATGATGGATTGAATGATAATCCCAATTGATTCTTCAGATTAAACCCTGAGATAGAAAGACAAATTCTATCATTTCTTATTTGTTTTCTTTATTTTTACACAAAGCAAACTTAATGACCAGTCTGATTTCTGAAGGAATTAAAGTAAGTGTGGAAACTTACTATCAGCCTGATTACAGCAACCCGCTGCAATCAGAATTCATGTTTGCTTATCGTATAAGGATAGAAAATCACAATTCATTTACTGTTAAACTTCACCGCCGGCACTGGCATATTTTTGACAGCAATGGCAGCTACCGTGAGGTAGAAGGTGAAGGGGTGGTAGGGGTGCAGCCAACATTGATCCCGGGAGAAAATTACCAATATGTAAGTGGCTGTAACCTCCGTACGGAAATGGGCCGGATGCATGGCACTTACCAAATGGAAAATATGAACAGTAAGCAAATGTTTGATGTCAACATACCTTCTTTTGAAATGATCGTTCCATTCAAAAATAATTAAAGGCACTTTTAATTTTTCTTAAATAGGTCTGGAGTTGATTTTTATTTAGGCTTGTACTTTGCCTCCTCCAGGATTCTTTTCGTATCTGCTTTCATTACTTCATCAGGCTTCATATCAGGATTTTTAGCAGCGAATTTTTTAATGATCTGCCATCCGATCCATTGACCGATATTGCCCGGTGAAAGTTCTTGTGAAAAGCCCTGGGTAAACGGGCCTTCACCAATATATGTTTGGATAGTTGTAGGATTAAGAGAATTCAGATTTTCATTTTTTATGATATAACTCCAGATCAGTCCTTCATTTTCTTTACACCAATCTAACTGTTGTTTAGTGTATCCTGTTTTAATACTGTCAGGTGTTTCAGGCAAAAACTTATCCAGCAACCACCATTGTTTACCTCTTTCAAGCATTTGATCTATTAAGGATTTGTCTTTGCTTTTATCAGGAAAAATATCATCAACGATCAGTTGCATAGCATCGGCTACCATATATTCTTTGCTGAAACGGCGGCTACGGTATTCCGGCGCCACTTTTTCAATGAAGAAAGGATCTTTATATATTGAAAAATCTTTACCCAGATAAAATTGAAGACTGATGCCCAAAAAATTTGAACCCAGGAAATCCGGGGTATATCCATTGCTTGTTTGAGCCAAAGCATCAATTGGTCCCACGACAGTAATAATTTTCTCCGGCAATTTATAATTTGGGAAATAATATTTTATATACCTGAATACTTTCGTGAACTCATTTTCCAGCCAATCTATTTTTTTGAAAACGATGTTGACGGAATCATATATTGACTGGTTCATTTTTAAAAAACTTTTTACTCCCGGTATCATTGTAGTATTTTCCAGGCCAAGAATATTTGCAAGAAAAATATTTGATAGCTGGGGATATTTTTCATTTAGCTTATTCAACCCGGCAACAACATTATTACTGTCAATTGCAAAGAAATCTTTTTCAAACCTTTCCACCTTTACACTTACATGTATGTTGGAAACATCCGGAACATCCGTGTTGTAATTACAGGAAATAATAGAAACGAAAAGTATTATGACAGCGGTAATTTTTTTCATAGTTATTGTAAACGTATTTTGAATTGACAATGTTGTGCGAAGATAATGGAAGGTGGGCCGTGACTGGTATTCATTATAAGAATAGTTATGATTGAAATATCATTTTGAATTAAAAAGCAATTGTAAAATTCAGTTTTTTACTTTCTTTAGTTGATTGGTTCGTAAATTTGCAGTATGAAGATCGCTTTAGCGCAGCAAAATTATCATATCGGTAATTTTGAGGATAACACCCGGAAGATCATTGATGGAATTCAATGGGCAAAACAACAGGGTGCTGACCTGGTAGTGTTTTCAGAGTTATGTGTTTGCGGATATCCACCCCGTGATTTTTTGGAGTTCGACGATTTTATCAATAAATGTTACCAGGCAATTGATACCATTCGTGAGCAGGCTGATGGTATTGGCGTATTGATCGGCAGTCCGGCACGCAATAAAGCCAAAGAAGGGAAAGATCTGTTTAATGCAGTATTTCTTTTATACGAAAAACAGGTAAAAGCAGAGATACATAAAACCCTTTTGCCAAATTATGATGTGTTTGATGAATACCGGTATTTCGAATCTGCATTCGAATGGAGCATCATGGAGTTCAAAGGGAAAAAATTAGCTGTTACAATTTGCGAAGACATCTGGAATATGGGAGATAA
>Ga0193698_1000096_pt1 | contig 12142 bp, 13 predicted proteins | sample L3c1metaG_FD_165512 | JGI IMG/M metagenome (GOLD analysis project Ga0193698, IMG submission 165512) | Soil microbial communities from a riparian zone of the East river system, Colorado, United States - L3c1 | ecosystem: Environmental > Terrestrial > Soil > Riparian zone | place: USA: East River... | reverse complement strand
TTTCCCGATGCAAATCGGGATTCGACCAGGGTCGACCACTGAACTTTGTACTATAGCTAACTGCCCCGTGGAGGTTCGACTCCTCCCCCTACAGCTTCGATTTCTCATGTACTGTAATCGCCTTCGGAATTTCCCGGGGGCTTTTTTTTGACTATTGCATAAAAAATATTATTTCAAAAAATAAAGCCTGCTAATATGCAGGCCTTAAAGGATAAATTTAGTTGCCGTCCAATTATTCAAGTTTATAGGTGATCGGTAATGTGTACCATGCTTTTACTTTTTTCCCTTTTACCATTCCCGGTGTCCATTGAGGCATTTGAGAAACTACTTTTACTGCAGCTTCATCAAGACCATACCCGAGTTTAGTACCATTTACTTTTGCATTAGAAACTTTCCCATTTTCATCAATTGCAAATTGTACACGTACAGTTCCTTCAGCATTATTATCTATGGCTTCCTGTGGATAGTCTATATGATTGTTAATATAATCTTCTAATGAAGACTGGCCTCCCGGGTAAACAGGTGCAACTTCTGTATTGCTGTAATAGCCCATTTTATCAGATTCTATTTTTGCCTTTGCATCCGTGGTCATCATTGTAGTTGTTATCCTGACTCTCTTTTTCCTTACAGTCATAGTGTCGTTCGTGGTTATAGTAGTATTTGCTGAACTGTCATTCATCGGCGATGCCGTAACTGAAGAATCAGATGCTGAAGTCTTTTCTGTTTGATCACTGTTATTGCAACTTATAATCATCAATGCAAAAAAAATTGGGGTCAATATTCCCCGCATCACTGTTTTCAAATTTCTGAGTTTCATAACTTTATTTTTAAATAACATTAAATAATTTATTATTCCAAAGAAAGTGCCATAATGGGTTAATCCGATAAGTTGCTTCTGCCCCCTTACCTTATCTATTTTACCTTTGCTGCTATGGCACAAAAAAAATTACAGCGGTTTGAAGATTTAAAAACATTTCCCAATGTGCTGGAGTACCCAAAAAATATGGCGGGCAAATGGAATGAGTTTTTTAAGAATGATCACCCGATAACTCTTGAATTAGCATGTGGTAAAGGAGAATATGCACTGGGTCTGGGTCAGCTATATCCACAAAAAAATTTTATTGGAATTGACCAAAAAGGTAATCGTATCTGGGTAGGTGCCAAAAAAGCTTTGCAAAATGAATTGAGTAATGTAGCCTTCCTTCGTACACAGATTGACCAGGTAGCCGAATACTTCGCTAAAGATGAAGTGACGGAGATCTGGATCACTTTTCCTGATCCACAATTGAGAAAGTCTAAGGCAAAAAAAAGATTGACACATCCAAAATTTCTTCGTCTTTACCAGCAATTTATTATTCCGGGTGGCTTGATCCATTTAAAAACGGACAGTCCGGAACTATATGATTTTACCAGATTAGTTATAGCAGTGTATGGTTGTGTATTACATAATGATTACGCCGATACCTATAACCAGCAAAACATTAAAGAAGAATTGCGAATTAAAACACATTATGAAATGTTAGACATTGCTGGTAGTAGCCGTATCCATTATCTCTGTTTTTCTTTACCTCCATTATTAGCCGGAAAAGAAAAAGATACCGGACTAAAACAGTTGTTGAAAGATGAAGGTGGCGATTGAATGCATACATGCCCTACATGATCCGCTATTTGTCATAGTACAAAAAACATCTTCATAAAAATAATTTTATTACTGCTCCGGTTTGCGGGGAAAATTTTCCTCGAATTGATTCAATCAAAAAATCCTCAAAAATTTATTCCGCAGTAAATAATTTTATCCAGGAAAAAGTTTTGCACTTCCGGCTTATATTCAATGAATGGCATAAACTATGGATATAAGAATGAAATCAGTGGGTTATGAAAAAGTGCATTATCATAGCAATAGTTTGTACATTCTTAAGTACGTTCAGCTTCAGCCAGGGCAACCTTGCAAGCCAGGAAACTCCGCAAAAAAGATTTAACAGCATGATCGGGTTATGGCAGATCGTTAATAACCAGGATACCGGGGGAAGCCTTGAAATCATTGACAGTACTTCAATTTTTATAAAATTCATGGGAGATGAAAAAAGATTGATAAGCTATAAAATTGATTTCTCACATTCTCCCTATTGGTTCGATTTTTCGGTAAGAGATACAGCATCAATACAGAATTTCAAAAGCATAATTGATTTTGTAAATGATGATATGCTGAAGTGGCAGATCTTTGATGGAGAAAGGTCAGATCATTTTACTTCATCTTCCGGTGAATTATTCTATCTTAAAAGAACCAGGAAAACGAATACATTTTTTACAGCTAATTGAGTGTGTCCTATTTTTCTTTTTCTAAAAAAGCAGCAGGCATAATTAGATTGTTCCTTAACTTCAATCTATGCCGGCAAAAAAATCGTCCGAAAAATTAAAAACAGTAAAGCCTTCCGGCAAAAGGGATGAGAATTTCTTTGAGTTGGTTTTTGATGTAGCAAGACAGATACCGAAAGGAAGAGTTACTTCTTATGGAGCCATTGCGGCCTGCCTTGGCACCAAGTCATCTGCAAGGATGGTGGGCTGGGCCATGAATGGTTCAGGAAGAGTAAGACCGAAAGTGCCTGCGCATCGTGTTGTTAATCGTCTCGGCATATTAAGTGGCAAACATCATTTTGATGATCCGGACCAGATGGAAAAACTTTTAAAGAAAGAAGGCATTAAAGTGAAGAATGATACAATAGTGGATTTTGAAAATTTATTTTGGGACCCGGCGAAGGAGTTGGGATTTTAATTATAATACGGACTGATCATCCAATACACAGCTACCCCGGTTACAGCCACATAAAACCAGATTGGCCATGTAATCCTGACTAGTTTTTTATGCCTGTCAAATTCTCCTATCAATGCCCGGTAAGCGGTAAATAAAATAAAAGGAAGAATGATACCTGCTAAAGGAATATGTGTACCAAGAAGAATGTAATAAACTATGCGCATAGTGCCAGCTGCAGTTTTTTCTTCTTCACTTAATAATCCATCATGATTGATATCCCCAAATCTTGTTTCCCCTGCAAACAGGTGATGACAGATATAACTAACTAAAAAAAGAATAGAGAGAAACATAGCTGTAAGCATTATCCTTTTATGCAGCAGGTAGCTTTTACTTTTTACTGCTATCAACCCGGCAATAAGCAAAAGAGCCACACATGAATTGATGATGGCATTAGCTTTTGCAAAAAGATGCACATCAAACCCGAGGTTTACTTTCAAATGTACCCTGCTTAGTAATACGATGGCAGCAAATACAATTATGGAGAAAAGAAAAATGAGTATTCTTGCTTTCTTGTCATTTTTTGTCCAGGCAGCCTCAAGCATGTCATGTTTTTTTTCTGATAAAATATAAAAGTAGTCCAACACCCATGATCGTCATTAAAATAACAATAGCAATAAGCTGGAGTTTCCCGTCGAAAAAGCTTTTTTCTTTTTTTCCTTTTTCAAGTGTCAGCAAAACTATATCTTCTGAAAGTTTTGCCAGCGATGTGGAATCCAGGCCATGATAAAACCCACGTACATAATGATTGCTGTCCAGCAGCACAAAATGATCAGTATGCATAAAACTTGTATCAACCCCCTGCCCGTCTTCCACAGGTATTTTCATTTCATTGAGAATAAGGTCATAGATCTTTTTCTTATCGCCTGTCAATAGCCACCATTGATCCGGATCTATCTGGTATTTGTCAGCCCAATATTTCAACCGTTGCACAGAATCTCTTTCAGGGTCAATACTAAATGAAAGAAAATGAACCTGCTGGTTGGTTTTATCGCCTACTCTTTGCCCGTTATAAATCGATTCCTGCAGGCGTTTCATATTTCTTGTCATGCCTGGGCAAATAGTTGGGCAATGGGTAAAAAAGAAATCAGCTACAACTATTTTTCCACTCATATCTTTCCAAGAAACTCTATCACCTGCCTGGTTGATCAATGAAAAATCTGCAATGCGATGCCAGATCGTATCACTTACTCTTTTACCATTTTTAGTATTGGAAATAACAGAATCGGCATAATAATGTTGGGGCATTACCACAGCACTGTCACTGTATCGTTTAATGACGAAATAACATATCAAAGGTAGCAGCAGGGCCAGCATCACAGAGTATAAAGCTTTTGAATTCACTGTATTATTTAAGTTGTGCCAATAAAAAAACCATTACTCTACTTATTATTTTACAGTAGCTGATGCAATGGTCTGGTGTTATAAAAATTTCCTGTTGATCTTTATTCTTTGCCCTCAGGTTTCTTTTCCGGAGTTTCAGTTGTATGATGTTTGGCCGGCATGGTTGTTTCCTTAAAATGCTTATCGAACTTATTACGCAGGTTTTTATAGGAGTTACCATCATAAATAAATGCAGTAATGAACCAAATGAACAACATCAATGGCACAACAATGGTCATGATCATATTTCTTATCTCGTCGCCAAGGTGCATGAATATTGAAACAATATAATATGCTTTCGCCAGTGTCATTATACATACCATTCCTTTAAACATCAGCACCAGCAACGCATTGGGATTTTCCCCTTTGTGAATTGTATATATGGTCAATCCAATTGCCAACTCACAAACAGTAAGGATGGATAAAATAATGGTTGTCTTGCGAACCCTTCTTTTAAATTCCTCATCGGAATGCGGATGATAAAAAGTTACCTCAGGTGAAATTGCATGTTGCTGCTCCATAAAAAATTCAAATTTCTATTTTAAAATCCCAAATCTTTTAAATAAGATAAAAACATAAAAATACAAATACCCATACAAGGTCTACAAAGTGCCAGTATAATCCGGCCTTTTCTATCATCAGGTAATGTCCCTTTCTTTCAAACACATTTTTCTGTGTCATGATCAGCATAATACTATTAATGATGACACCGGAAAAAACGTGGAAACCATGGAAACCGGTGATGCCATAAAAATAGCCGCCAAATGCAATAGGACCTTTTTCACGAATATGCAATTCAGCAACGTTCAGCATTCCTATGAGCTGGTCGTGGGACATGGCTGATAGCTGTGCATCTGTCAGCGAATGATTATGTTCATGTACCAGGCTGGCCAATGTTTCATTCGAAGTATTTTTCAATGCATCAATAACTGCACTGCCTTCTACTAATTTACCCCATGGATTCCCTCTCATTGTTTGCCCGATCAATTCAATCTTTCCATCTACCAGTACTGCATGTTCGCCGGTAATAAGGTGATGCCACTCCCAGGCCTGGCAACCTAAGAATGCAAGCCCACCAACAATTGTCCATGCGATCCATTTTATTACACCTTTTTTATTCTGGTTATGCCCGGCATGAACAGCCAATACCATTGTTACAGAACTGATGATCAAAATAAATGTCATTACACTCACAAATGCAAGCGGAAGATTAGCATGACCCGCCCCGGGAAAAGCATTGAATACTACATTAGGATCAGCCCAGAAATTCTGGCTGAAACGGATAGAACCATATGAAATAAGAAATGCGCCGAATGTAAAAGCATCGCTCATTAAAAAATACCACATCATCAGTTTACCATACTCTAAGTTGAAAGGGCTATCTGGTTTTATTGCGTTCTGTATTTTTTATTATTACCCTTTGCCTACAATTATAAAAAAGATCAACAGGTATATCCAAAGCAGGTCTACAAAATGCCAGTAAGTACTCATTACCTCTACGGGTACCGAACTATACAGTTTTGTTTTACCTGCAAATGCTTTAAAGAATATTACTATCAAAGTGATCACTCCACCTATTACATGCACGGCATGTAAGCTGAATATCACATACAGGAACTGACCTGCACCGGAACCCTGGAAAGTTATCTTTTGTGCCCACAATTGCTGAAATCCCATCCATTGCAATGCAACAAACACAATACCCAGCACAAGCGTTAGCCCGGTCATTATCCGGTAATTGTTCATTGCTCTTTGCTTAAAAGACCTCAAAGCCATCTGCATTGTGATGCTGCTAACTATGATGACAGCAGTTGATACCCAGAATATCTTTGGCAATACAAGTGTCTTCCAACCTACCTGGTTGCTCTTCACAATAAATGCACTTGTAAGCCCTGCAAACATCATTACAATACTTGCTATAGCTACCCACAAAGTGAATTTGTGGGGATGAATTTTTTTACCACCCGTGGGCGGAAAATTTTGAAACTGTTTCAATTTTATATCACTTACCATTTATTCTGCTACTAATAATTTTTAAACAATTAAGTTAATTATAAGATTTACTAAACTTCCCAACTCCCCTTTAGGGGTTGGGGGTATTTTGCTTAACAAAAGAGCTAACAATACCACCGGTAAATACATATAGCTTCCAAACATCACTCTTCTTGCAGAGGGCACATCCATTTTACGATAAAGTGATATACATCTCCAGAGCATAAACAAATTTGCCAGCATAACAAGTATCAGGCTTATCATTCCTTTTTCATCATCGTATTCACACATTCCAATATAATATGGCACCAGCGTTACCGGTATCAGCAACAATGAATAGATCACTGTTTGCAATGCCGTAAACTTTGTCGGTCCTTCTGCTGCCGGCAAAAGCCTGAAGCCAACTGCAGAATAATCTTTGTGCGCCACCCATGCTATAGCCCAGAAATGCGGGAACTGCCAAAAGAACTGAAATGCAAATAATACCCAACCCCCCATTGATAATTTATCATCTCCTGCCACCCAACCTATCAAACAAGGTAATGCTCCCGGAATAGCACCCATCAATACAGCAATTGAATTTACTTTTTTCAAAGGCGTATAAATAAATGCGTACAGGAACAAACTCAATGCTGCTAATCCTGCTGCCAGCCAGTTAAAATAATTTCCCAGTATAAAAACACCCAATGCACCGGTAATGATGGCAAACGTCCAGCCTTCTGTAACACCCATACGGCCAGCGGCCACCGGTCTTTTTGATGTTCGCTTCATCAATGCATCGGTATCTTTTTCTACTACCTGGTTTATAGCGTTGGCACTTCCTGTTACCAGCATGCCTCCTGCAAAGAGCAAAACAATCATTCCCCAATTATACTCCACCACTTTAGGCGCCAGCAAGTAACTGATCACACTGCTGAACACCACCATTATACTGAGCGAAAGCTTTACTAATTGCAAATAATCTTTGATCTTCTTCATCTCAGCTTTCACTATTTATAATCGCTTGTTGAAACCCGCGATAATTTTTTTTATTTGCCCGTCTTCAGTACTACCCTGCCTGCCGGCAAGTATCATCGCCTGTTGTGTCACTCACTTCATCGTTCTGTAATTCTATTCAGGTATCCATTCAACTATCTATTCTACAGATGTTTCGCTAATAAAAGACAAAACAAATTTTATATTCCTTTTCCCACTCACTACTCACCATTCACCACTCCCCCTAATGCTTACTCTCATTCGATCCGATCGGCTCAGTTTGCGGAATAAAATCACGGCCATCTTTTCCATAATCATAAGGCCAGCGATACACTTCCGGAATTTCTCCTTCCCAATTACCATGACCCGGACGAATGGGTGTTGTCCATTCCAATGTATTGGCGCCCCATGGATTTTTACTTGTTACTTTTCTTCCTTTAAAAATTGAATAAAAGAAATTGAAAACAAACATCAGCTGCATTGCAAAAACAATCGTTGCAACTATGGTGATCATTTTATCGAGATCTCCAAACTGGTTAAATGAAACCCAACTGCTTTTATCCAGGTAACGGCGTGGCATCCCCGCCAGGCCTTCGTAATGCATAGGCCAGAAAATAAGATATGCACCGATCATCGTTACCCAAAAATGTATAAAGCCAAGTGTGTTGTTAAGATATCTTCCAAACATTTTCGGGAACCAATGATAAACACCTGCAAACATGCCAAAGAAAGATGCCACTCCCATTACGATATGAAAGTGTGCTACCACAAACATTGTATCATGTAAATGAATATCAATGGTGGAATTGCCAAGGAAGATACCCGTTAAGCCGCCCGAAATAAATAAGCTCACAAAACCAATAGCAAATAATGTTGCCGGGGTAAACCGGATATTGCCTCTCCACAATGTAGTAAGCCAGTTAAATACTTTGATGGCCGATGGAACAGCTATCAATAATGTCAGCAATACAAAGATGGAACCGAGGAATGGATTCAATCCTGTTACAAACATATGATGTGCCCAAACAAGGAATGAAAGGATGGCAATAGCAAATAGAGAAGCAAGCATCGCCATGTATCCAAAAATGGGTTTACGGCTGTTTACTGAAAGTATTTCCGATACCATACCCATTGCAGGCAATAATATAATATATACTTCAGGATGACCAAGGAACCAGAACAGGTGTTGGAAAAGAATGGCACTCCCTCCTTCATTGGGCAATACCTGGCCATTGACAACAATATCACTCAGGTAAAAACTTGTTCCAAGATTGCGGTCATATAGTAATAAGATCAACCCTGATAAAAGAACAGGGAATGATAATACACCAAGTACGGCAGTAAAAAACATAGCCCAGATGGTTAATGGCATCCTGGTCATACTCATTCCTTTCGTACGCAGATTCAGGATGGTAGAAATATAATTTAAACCACCAAGCAATGCTGACACAACAAACAAAGCCATACTTACTATCCAAAGATCCATTCCAAGTTTTGATCCCTGTGAAGCATCATGCAAGGCACTCAATGGCGGATACACGGTCCACCCTCCGGCAGCCGGACCTGTTTGAATAAACAAAGATGATAACATAACAATACTGGCCATAAAGAAAAACCAATATGAAAGCATGTTGAGAAATGGTGAAGCCATATCTCTTGCACCGACCTGCAATGGAATAAGAATGTTTGCAAAAGTTCCGCTAAGCCCGGCTGTCAATACAAAAAATACAAGTACCGTTCCATGCATTGTTACCAATGCATAATAAAATTCGGGTTGTATCTGTCCGCCTTTTGCCCAATGACCGAAAACAGTTTCAAGAATAGGAAAGCTTTGATTTGGATATCCCAATTGTAAACGAAACAACACGGAGAATAAACCACCTACAATAGCCCAGATGATCCCTGTAATTAAAAACTGTTTACCAATGGTCTTATGATCCTGGCTGAAAATATATTTGGTAATAAATGTTTCTTTGTGATGGCCGTGGTGCTCATCATGATGAGCTTCATGCCCGCTCACTATTTCCGGATTTATTTGCAATGCGTCACTCATACTCTTTTATTTTAATGACAATTGCTTGTCAATATTTTCTAATTGCCCGTTTTTACAGCATTCATTAATACCGAAGCAACAGTTGTGCTTTTTTCCTGCTTTGTTGTGTCTGATTTTGGTGTTGCCGGATTTTTGTCAGGAAATGCAACATAATATTGTGGCGTTTTAGATGCAATCCAGCGATCAAATTCTTCCTGCGTTTCTACTACTATCACTCCCCGCATACTCCAGTGACCTTTACCACAAAGTTGGTCACAAGAAATTTCATATACAAAATCAGGCTTTCCTGTTTTTTCAATCATTTGCTTAGTGGTGAACCTTGGTGTGAACCACATGGTAGTAGGTGTGCCGGGAACAGCATCCATCTTCATACGGAAATGCGGAAGGCCTACATCATGTATCACATCCTTCGAACCGATCACTAATCTCAATGGCTTATTTACCACGGCATGCATTTCACCTTCCATAAACAGGTCATCATAATTTGCCGGATCTTCCCACAACTGTCCTGCAGGATTATTATTGGCAGCATCTACTTTTTTAAAATATTTTTTTCCGAGGATGCCGTCTCTGCCCGGGTAGCGGAATTCCCAGCCAAATTGTTTTCCTGTTACTTCCACTTCCATTGCGCCCGGGGGAGCATCGCTGGTGACCTTATACCAATAAAATATTCCGAAGCCCACAAGGACACTCAAAGCAATTGCAGGAATAACTGTCCAGATAACTTCCAGTTTATTATTGTGCGGATAATAATAAGCTTTCCTTGTATCTGAAGACTGGTACTTATAACTAAACCAGAATAAAGCAATTTGTGTGATCAAAAAAACAAAACCCGTCAAGCCTAAAGTGATCCACATCATCCTGTCAATATAAACTCCCTGCACTGATGCTGACTCTCCCAAAATTTTTCCCTTCAATCTTTCGTTGCAATAATAAACACCTATCAACCCAATTATTAAAAACATCAGCAGCATAAAGCCGTTGATCTTATTGGTTTGTTTGCGTACTTTATCTTCACCCCGCAATACTGCCACATACTCACTGGCCTTGGCGATCTGAAAGGTGATCAGAAAACCAAGAAACAGGATCGCTATTATAAAAATTGATTGCATACCTGAGAACAATTATTAATTCAAAAAAAATACGGATCTCAACAACCTTAACTACACAAAAACTATACGATAAAAAATTTGCACACTTTCCAACTTTTCAACTTTCCCTATGTATGATGAATAATACTTTCTTTTATAAAAGGATGATTCCTTGTCATCAGCGGATACCTGCTCAATACTCTTCCTGTTACAAACATGATCAACCCTACAAATCCAAACCCAACACCAAAATCATATAACATTGTAGGGGCATGATCGGGTGATGGACCCGGAAATACCATCTGGTAAAAATCCAGCCAATGACCAAAAAGGATCAATACCGACATAAATGTTATGGTAGTATAATTTCTTTTGGCACCCCTAGTCATTAATATTAATAAAGGAGCCAGGAAATTTATACAGAACATCAGCCAGAAAGTTCCTTTATAAGGGCTGGAATGAGCCTGATTGCCGATCCTGTTAATAAAGTATATAGTTTCCTCAGGCTGATTACTATACCAAATAAGCATAAACTGCGAAAACCATAAATAGGTCCAGAAGATGGAAAAGGCGAACATAAATTTTCCAAGGTCATGTAAATGTTCCTGGTTGGTAAGTTCCAGGTAATTATTGTTTTTTAAGAAAACAACAAACAGAGTGATCAACGCGATGCCTGCAACAAATGTGCTGGCAAATGTGTACCAGCTGTACATCGTGCTGTACCAATGTGCATCAATACTCATTAACCATAACCATGGAATAGATGACATGACGGTTAATGCAAAGAATACAATGAACAATGCAGCCCAAACAGTATTCTTCCAGATATATTTTTTCCCTTCCTCAATATTTAATGGATTATCATCTATGCTTCGTGAAAGTTTTCTCATTTTCCAACCCAGCAAAGACCAGCCGGAAATGGTAATGATCGTCCATACTGCAAAAAATCCTTTGTTTAAAAATCCGGATTTATAAAGTAAGGTATCATCAAGTTCGTTTTTATCATGTGTCCAGTGATATATTTCATGATTGCCACCAAAACAAATTGCCAATAATATTACACCACTTATTAATCCAATAACAGGAACGGCGGCTGAGATGGCTTCTGTGACTCTGCGGAAAGACATTTGCCAGCCGCCCCAGGCCAATGTAGTAGCACACATAAAAAACATTGCAGCATTTACAACCAGTAAAAAGTATACACTGTTCTGCAACAATGAACTCCAGAAACGGGCTTGCTCATGTGCATCATTTTTTGAACCATGCGTGATGTATAATGCCACAATAGCCAGCACACCGATCGCCATTAAAACAAATGCTATGGTATTATATCTTTTTGGTACTACAAATTGTTCCCGTATTGCCATCAGTGTTCGTTTATTATTTCTTCAATTTATTATTACGGTTTTACTTTCGTGCTATCCATTTTTACTTTGCTGCTGTCAGCCGGTGCAGTTGAAACTGTTGCGCTTCCCTGTTTTGATTTAATATATGCTATCACCATCCAGCGTTGTTTAGGGCTGAGTTGTGATGCATAACTTCCCATCATATTCTTACCATATGTTACCGAATGAAACATGGTTCCTTCAGTCATTTTCTTCATATCATCTGCCATAAAATTTTTCGGAGCTGATGGAAAAGGTCCATCACCACCTTTCCAGAGCGGGCCATTGCCATCCAATTTTGTACCATGGCAAACACCGCAATTCACCAGGTATAATCTTTCTGCTTCTGTTTTATCTATTGCAATTGAATCCAACGGGTTTTTAATTGTAGCTGATTGCGCATAGCCTGATGAATCATTTTTCAGAGTATAAGGAAAAAAATCGCCACGATCTA
>Ga0193698_1000095_pt1 | contig 12165 bp, 8 predicted proteins | sample L3c1metaG_FD_165512 | JGI IMG/M metagenome (GOLD analysis project Ga0193698, IMG submission 165512) | Soil microbial communities from a riparian zone of the East river system, Colorado, United States - L3c1 | ecosystem: Environmental > Terrestrial > Soil > Riparian zone | place: USA: East River... | reverse complement strand
GCTGTTTTTCCTCCTTCGCCGCGAGCTCGCGATAGTGCATGTCCTCGAGGATCAACCCCGCGGCGTAGGCGCCGACAATCGGCGCGAGTCCGATCGCAGAAGCCAACCAGGCGAGCGTGAAGCAGAAGGTGAGCGCCGTGGCGAGGAGCACACCGCGTCCGCGGAGCCGTGACGCGACACTGAACAGCCGCGGCGAGAGTACGACGCCGAGCGAGAGAGCCCCGACCAGAAAGACCAGCGCCTTTCCGAACACGAGCGCCAATGCACCGTATGAAAGGCCGGCTCCTGAATCCGCGGCCGCGATCACTGCGGCTACAGCGGCGAGCACGACCAGACCCAGGACATCGTCGATGACCGCTGCGCCCATGATGATACGTGCCTCAGGCGACTGGGCGTGCCCCAGATCTCTGAGAACGCGAGCGGTGATCCCGACGCTCGTCGCGGTGAGCACCGCGCCGAGGAAGGCGTGCACATACACGCTGTGCTCCGGTAGCAGCAGCGCGCCGACCCACCAGCCCAACGCCCATGGTGCGACGACGCCAAGCACCGCTACCGCGAGGGAGCGAAAGCCGACTTGCATCATGTCGCGGACTGTCGACTCGAGCCCGACCTCGAAGAGGAGTATGACGGCACCAAGCTGCGCCAGCACTCCGATGGTGGCGTTCTCAGTAATGAACTGGAACCAATCAACTCCGAGCAGCGTGAGGTTGCCGACGAGCACTCCGACGACGAGCTCACCGAGCACCGCCGGCTGACCCATGCGTTCAGCCGCGTCGCCGCCGAGTTTGGCGGCGGCAAGAATGACGGCGAGTGCCAGCACGACAGGAGCCAGCGCGTCACCGTGGGACGCGGCGGACGGTGCCTGAAGGAAAGGTAGGATTGTGTTGTCGAGCGCCGAGTTGAACTCCGCTCTCACATTCCTCCGGAGAGAGTTGTGGCAAGCGCACTGACCAGCGTCGCCTCGCGCTCAACCGCGGCGGCGGCCCTCGCAATCTCCCGGTCGGCATCTTCCCACTGGCCTTGCTCGATCGCTTCGCGGACCCCGGGTATCGTCTTTACTCCGTAGCCCGTGTAGAAACCCGGCGCGTACATCATGTGGACGTACCACGGCCGGCCTTTCAGCCCTTCGGTGGATGTGAGGGCGCGCTCGGCCTGGATCAGGCGTGTGTTGACACTCCTGGCGCTCGAGCGTCCCTCGGTCACGGCGCGGGCATACGCTCGATCATAACGTGACGCGGCATGATTGAGGGAATCGACTGCGTTGAGCAGCGGCGCAAAGTTCAGCTGTGGCGCGGGCCGCTGGCGCTGTGGTCCGGCAACAGGATCGCGCGGATCGCTGGTGAACTTGAAGACGCCATCATCGATCTGCCGGTTCCGCTCGGAGATTTCCTCAGACCGTCTGTCGCGGAGAGACTGAAGCTCCTTTACGTAGGTCTGAATGGTTTCCGCGAGATTCGTAAACGCGAAGGGGAGGAGATCCGCGTTTGCCAGACGCAGCACCGCGATGCCGGCTGCCTGGGCGAGCGCGCGACCATACACGAACGATGTATCGCTGAAGTGCGTGAACCAGTAGAAATCGTCGTAGATCGAATGATAGATACCGCCATCATCCTCTCCGCCGTATCCGAGATTGAGCGACGCAACGCCCAAGTGGTCGATGAAACTCGAGTAGTCCGATCCTGATCCGAGAGCACTGATGCGCAAGTCTTCACGATCGCGAGCATCACGGCGGGCATCGGCAGAACCGTTGATGATTCTGTTTGCCTGTGTGCGCTTCCATGAGCTCACTCCCGACTCTGGATCTTCAACATCGAGAGCGACGCCATTGATGAACTTCTCGAGGGAATGTGATCCGGAAACGCCCAGGTACCCGCGGCCGTTGGTATCGCTGTTCAGATACGCGACAGCATGGGCCTTCAGCTCGTCGGCGTGTGCCTCCACCCATTCAGTCGAACCGAGCAAGCCCGGCTCTTCGCCATCCCAGGCGGCGTAGATGATTGTGCGCTTCGGCCGCCAACCCTGCTTGTATAACGCGCCCAACGCCCGGGCTTCCTCGAGCTCGGCGACGAGACCCGAGATGGGATCCTCGGCTCCGTTCACCCAGGCGTCGTGGTGGTTCCCGCGAATGATCCATTGATCGGCCTCGGTGCTGCCGGGCAGCTTCGCGATGACATCATACAGAGTCTTCAAGGTCCAGTCGAATTTGACGCGCAGGTGAACCCTTGCCGGGCCGGGGCCGAAGCGATAGGTGATCGGCAATCCGCCGCGCCATGAAGTGGGAACGACGGAACCACCAAGCGCTGCGAGCAATGGCTGCGCATCGCCGTAGGAGATTGGAAGAACGGGGATCTTCGTGATGGTCGGAGCTTCGGCGACGGCGAGGCGCTTCGCATCCTTCGTAGCGCCCACTCCAGGTGTCAATGGATCACCGGGATAGGTGGGCATGTCCGCGACAGATCCGCGCTGAACGCCTTGTGCCGGACGCATTGGTCCCGCGGGGAACACATCACCGCCGGCGAAACCATCATCCCGTGGATCGGAGTAGATCAGGCATCCGACGGCGCCGTGTTCTGCCGCTACCTTCGGTTTGATGCCGCGCCAGGAGCCGCCATACCTGGCAATGACGATCGCGCCTTTCACAGAGATGCCGCGTTGCTGGAGCTCTTCGTAGTCGGCCGGTACTCCGTAATTCACGAAGACCAGCGGCCCGGTCACATCGCCGTCAGAAGAATAAGCGTTGTAAGACGGGAGCTGCTCTGCCTGCTGGCTCGATGTCGGATCCAGCGACAGGACAGGCTCCTGCAGCGAAGCCTTGAAAGTCGTCGGCGCAACGAGCTCGACGACGCGGTCGACGGGCGTCGGAAACAGAACATCGAAGTTTTCGATGTGTGCATCCCAGCCATACGATTTGAACTCATTGAGAATCCACTCGGCGTTGGTCCGGTCATACGGAGAGCCGACGTGATGCGGTCGCGCGCTCAGACGACGCATAGCCTCTCTCATGCGTGCGGGATCAGGCATCGCCTTGAACCGGGCTTCGAGATCACGCTCAGCCTGGACAGACTGCGGAAAGAAGCCACGCAACGGTACATCGGCGGGCGTGGGTGAGAGAGCGAGACCGGTCGTTGAGATCAGTAGCGATGAGAGCAACGTGCGCATTCGGAGATTCTCCGCGGGAGGGATGACCTTCCATTCCGAGATCGATCGAGTGAAAACGTAATTGCCGTCAGACAAATCGCCAGAACGTGCGATGGTCGCAAAGGCGGGCTGCAAATTTCTCCGATCAATTCACGCATAAAAAAAACGCTGCCATTTGGCAGCGTTTTCAGAATTGGGGGACCTTAATGCAACCCAGCCCTAGACACCCTTGGCAAGCCGTGATCGGCGATGACTCTTTGCCTGGCGCGATTCCGGGTGATCGACCGCATTGTGCTCTTCAACACTCTCGAGTGGGATCCACCGCTCCGCCCAGGCTCCGATCTCATGCAAGGCGCTTTCGAGCTCGCGGCCTTTATCGGTGAGCTCATATTCGACGCGGACGGGGGTATCCGCGATCACCCAGCGGGTTACCAGGTCTTCCGCTTCCAGCGACCGGAGTCGTTCGGACAGCATTCGATCGGTGATGTCGGGAATCGCGCCCTTGAGGAGCGCATACCGGGTCTTTCCCTGAAGGAGGGTCTGGATGATAGCACCCGTCCATCGGCTGCCGATGAGCTCGACAGCGCGGTGGAACCGCGCGCAGACAGGGGGAACGATCTCAGCCATGATAGGAATCTAAGAAGACTGGTGCTTGACACAAGTAACTTACTAAAGTATACTACCTTCTACAGAGTAAGTCCAGTGCCAGTTTAGAGTCGTCCAGCGCGAGTCAACTGGCAATTAACCGTTCAGATCGAGAGGAAAGTATGACCGCCACCATTGAAACAGCTCCCGGAGCGACGACCAAGACGACGTGGAAGCTCGACCCATCACATACCTTGGTTGAGTTCTCCGCCAAGCACCTGATGATCACGACGGTGAAGGGACGAATCACCGACGTCGAAGGCACCATCGTGATGGATGAAAAGAACCCCAGGAATTCTTCTGTCGAGGCGACCCTGAAGGCCGTGAGCATCGACACCCGGACCGAACAGCGTGATCAGCACCTCCGTTCCGCGGATTTTCTGAATGCCGAGCTGTTTCCGGAAATCAAGTTCCGCAGCACCAAGATCGAAGGCGATAAGGACAGCTTCAAGCTGACCGGAGACCTGACCATTCGTGATGTTACCAGGCCAATTACGCTCGATATCCGGTTCGAGGGCCAGCAAACGGACCCATGGGGCGGGGAGCGCATCGGATTCAGCGGGAGTGGCAAGATCGATCGGCGTGATTTCGGGCTGACCTGGAATCAGGCGCTCGAGACAGGCGGCGTTGTCGTCGGGAACGACGTGAAGATCAACCTCGAAGTAGAGGCCGTCAAAGCTGCCTGACCCTCAGGAAGATAGTAATCTAATAGTGGGTGCGCGTTTCGATGCGCACCCACTTTTTGCGTTTGGGGTAAGGAGCTGCTAACAGACGAGGGCCTACTCGATCATATTCCGGTCGTGAGACTGTTTGCTGCCATAGGGCTTTTCGTGTTCGGCGGGCTATCGTTGCCCGTCTCCCGTTTTCCGTTGCCTGCTTCTCGCTACCCGTTATCCGCGAATGGAGTTAGTTACGTATCAAACTCCACTCCTCTCGTCGATGTTGTTCTCGTCGCACACCAGGATGACTGGCAGCTCTTTATGGGAGATGTCGTTGCCGGCCGGATTCGAACCGGATCCAACGTCGTGTTCATCTATCTCACCGCCGGAGACGATGGCCGGGACTCGCTGTACTGGACGACCCGGGAGCATGGCGCACTGGAGTCCACGCGCATCGCCACAGCCGGGCTGGCGATAGATACCACAATGATTTGTTCGACAGCGAAAGCTCTCGAGCATGCCATCAAAAAATGCACGATCGCCAATACTGAATCGTATTTCCTTCGCCTGCCGGATGGCCGCAGAGACGGGAGAGGATTCGCTCGCCACTCGTACCAAAGCCTGCGGAAGCTGCGAGCAAGGCGAATGACCTCGATTTCAGCCGTCGATGGCAGCGCTGCCTACAACAGCTGGGCCGACCTCGCCGCTACGGTGACTGCGCTGATCGGTGAAGGCTCGATAGATCGAACCGTCATGATCCACACCAATGATCCGAGCGTGGTAGTGAACCCACACGATCATTTCGACCACCGAATGGCAGGGCTGCTCGTGGCCGATTCACGGCGCAAAAACAACTGGAACGTCGCGTACTACACTGGATACGCCTTGGCATCGCGTGCTGCGAACCGATCAAAAGATCAGTCCAGACAAAAAGTGGCGCTTTTCCAGGCTTACGACGGGGTGATGACCCGCGCCAACCCCAAGTGGAGTGCGTATCGGGAGCATCCGGCGTTCTACGCCGAGTGCATGCTCCGTACGTACGGTCGCAAGATCCCAATGCGTTGAGGATTGTCTCTTCGTAGGCGACTTCGCCGCCCTTCACCCGTTGGGGATATCCCTTCACACCTCGGATGCCTGCTCTTGCCGATCCCTCATCGCCGGAGCGGAATCGCTATTCTACTTTTGTCCCTCACCTAAATTGGGCAATCATGGGAGCGCCGATGCGTCGAGGTCTGTTAGCCGGAGTGACTCTGCTTGTCGCCTATCACCAGGCGGCGGGCCAGTGCAAGGTGAAAACTGATAGCAACGAAGGAAAGCTTCTCGCTTTCTATACAGCCCCCATCGTGTTTTCCATGGCAACGTCTCCGCAGCAAATGCGGCCTGGCAGCATCAGAATTGGCGCCGAGGGCGAGTACATCCCCAAGCCCGACCGCGCGATCGAGCAGACGGGTGCGTGCTTCACACAAAAAAGCGAGCACACATCGCTGTCACCCGTCTTTGGCAGACCCAGAATCACTGTCGGAGGTCCTTTAGGCTTCGCGCTCGAGGCTGCATACCTGCCTCCGGTCACGATCGCCCGCGCGAAGCCCAATCTCTTCAGCTTCGCGGTATCGCACGCCCGTCATCTTTCGGTCGGACCCACCCTGAGTGGAACGACTCTAATGGCGCGGGTACACGGCACGTTCGGGAACGTCAAAGGCGCAATAACGTGTCCCCGTTCGCAGCTGCAGCAGAGTGATCCATTGAGACCGTGCTACGGCACCACTCCGTCCAAAGACACTTTTCACCCCGACATGTTCGGTGGGGAAATCGCCGCTGGACTTGCGCCGGGATCGGGCACGATCTCATTCTACGCTGGCGTGGGGGCTAACAGGATCGATCCACATTTTCAGGTGGGATTCACCGACGCGAATGGGAATGTGGACGCGACCGAGGTTGAGCTCGAAAAGCCGTTGACTCGCGGAACGGTTTTCGGCGGTGTGACGGCGGTTCTTCGCCAGGTACTGGATATCGGTCTGCAGGTCTACTCGGTGCCGTCGGATGCAACGCTGTTTCGTCTGAATGGCGGAATACGCTTCCGCTAATGGGAGTGCACGCGCTCCAGACTTTGCATGGAGCGAAACGCAGGCACACTTCCTGTACCTCCAAGCGCTACACCTGAGTGGGGAGACTATGGATACGCGGCACCAGAAAGATGCAATGTCGACGGATCACAAGACACGAACTGACGACGAGCACATACACGAGCAGGACAAGCAGCAGCTGAGGCAGAGCGAAAAGGACGAAAAGAATACGGGTCTCATACCGAAACAGGCCGAGAGATTCGTTCCGGGGAACAAGGAATAGAGTCAGACCCGGTACGAAAAAAGCCCCTCATCGAGGGGCTTTTTTCGCATTAAGGCGGACTTTGGACCGAGCTCTGTCAGCTTCAGGCCTCAAGTATTTTGCCGAAAGTGTCGACGTCGGTGGGCAGCGTGAACGACCTCAGCCCGTGACGATCAGCTACCGACCTCAACTCTGGTTGCATTCGTGACGGGCTGAACAGTATGGGAAGCGCTCCTGCCATCCTGATGAATTCCAGCAGGTCCTCGCCGCAGTCGGGATGGTCGCAGTCTATGATCACGGCACGAGGTCTATCCCGGAGGATTGCCTCCTCGGCCGGCTCTGCGCTTCCGAGGAATCTCGGCTGCAAACCTTTTATCTCCACGAGCATACCCAGCAGCGCGGCGACGACTTCCTCGCGCGCGAGAATCAGAACAGAGCCCAACGCAACCAGCCAAAGTAGGGACGAAAGTAGTCGGCAACTTATGGACCGGGGGATTCTCTAGCGTATCACGGGTACTCCCTAGATATTCTAGGAACAGATGTCCACCCTCTTCGGCACCAGTCAGAGGGTTGGTAGAACTATTCAGCCGAACGTCGTGAGCTCACTCTCGGAAAGTACAATGAAGGAGCTGCGGACTGCGCTCACAGAGCAGCTGAAACGGCCCGATGGGCCGACGCCGGAACTGGCGGATCTTCTCCGGAAAGTTGCCCGCGAAGCGCACGAGCAGAACATTCCCGCCGAGGAGCTGATAGTTATTTTCAAGAAACTGTGGAATTCTCTGGCAGAATCGCTGCGCCCACAGAACGCGGATCAGTACGAGCTTATCCGCCAGCGCCTGGTGACGCTCAGTATTCAGGCGTATTACGCCGAGTAGAGGACCGGGCTTATTTTGCGGTCGTGCCCTGAGCGAGCGCGGCACATCTCTGGCGTTGAGTAAGTGACGTGGCAACAGCAATCCCGCCCAAGGCTCCAACAACAATTCTGAGTCGTCTATTCGGCCGTTCGCGCAACGGTGCCGGCGAAGAACTCGTCGGCCCGATTCGCGGCGAAGTACTAGGAGCCGAGCGTCTCGGTGAAAGAGCGCGTGCCGTCGCGCGCGGGCATCACCTTCTTCCCGCGCAGAAGCAGCGAGGTGTTGGGCCGCTGCTCCTGCGACTCGAGGACACGAGGAATGTCCTCGACCGCGTCTACCATGAGCTGAATGCCGGCGCCGAGCGTGGTCTCGACATCAGTCCGGCTGGCGACTGGCTTCTCGACAACTTCTACATCGTTCAGGAGCACATAAGGGAGATCCGGACGAATCTCCCCAAGGGCTACTACGAGGAGCTTCCCAAGCTTGCTACCGGCTCTCTCGCCGGATACCCGCGCGCGTACGAAGTAGCGATCGAGCTCATCGCGCATACCGAAGGCCACCTCGATCTCGACAACATCACGCTGTTCGTGCGTGAGTATCAAACCGTTACGGCATTACGCATGGGTGAGCTGTGGGCGATTCCCACAATGCTCCGACTGGGTCTTGTCGAGAACATCAGACGGATGGCCCTGCGCGTCGCGGCGCGCCTGCAGGAAGTCGAGTCAGCCGATCGCGCGGCGACAACACTGCGTGAGGCGAGCGAGGAGTCACAGCAGGCACTGGCCGCAGCACTCGCTTCGTTTGTTGACAATCATCCGCCATTCACGCCGACGTGGGTAGCGCGATTCCTCCAGCAGGTGCGGTCGTACCAGACCAACTTCACGCCGCTGATCTGGCTCGAGCAGTGGATCGCCGAAGATGGACCGAGCGCGGAAGAAGCGGCAACACGCTCGAATCGCCGGGTCGCGCTGACTCAGGTCACAGTCGCGAACAGCATCACCAGCCTTCGCACGATATCGCGTCTGGACTGGAAGGATTTTGTCGAAGCGCAAAGCGCCACTGAAAAGCTTCTGCGCCAGGATCCGAGCGGACACTACGGCTCGATGACGTTTGGAACGCGCGATCATTACCGGCACATCGTCGAGCACATCGCGAAGCGGGTCAAGCGGGCCGAGGAGGAGATCGCGAGCGAGACCCTGGCGCTGGCGAAACTTGCCGATCCGACTGACGCCAGGCACGCACACGTCGGCTACTTCCTGGTCGATAAGGGTCGCGCGGTTCTCGAAGGACGCGTCGGATATACTCCGCCCCCGGGCGAATGGCTGTACCGGTGGATACAGCGGCATCCGAACACGCTGTACTTCGGTGGGATAACCCTGTTCACGACGCTGGCAGTGGCGGTGATTCTCGAAGCAATCGAATCAGCGCCGCCGATGGTGCAGGTGATCGTGGCGCTCGTGTCGCTGATTCCAGCGAGCGAGATCGGCATCAGCGTCATCAACCAGCTGATAACTCTGTTGATGCCACCGCGTCTCATGACGAAGCTCGAGCTGCGAGACGACGGCATTCCCGAAGAGTACATGACGGCGGTCGTCGTTCCGACTCTGCTCGGAAGCGTGCACGGCGTAGAGGAAGCGCTCGAGCACCTCGAGGTCCAGTATCTCGCTAATCGCGATCCCAACCTGCAATTCGCGATTCTAAGCGACTTCACCGACTGCGCCACCGAGCACAGGCCTGACGACGAAGGAATACTCGCAGCCGCGACCGCGGGCATCAAATCCCTGAACGCGCGATATGGATTGCCGGGCGAGGATGTGTTTTTCCTGTTCCATCGGCCCCGGCTCTGGAATCCGAAGCAGGGAGTGTGGATGGGCTGGGAGAGAAAGCGAGGGAAACTCGCCCAGTTCAACAAATTCCTGCGAGGTGGCGCGGGGGACGCGTTCACGACGGTCGTCGGTGATACGAGCAGACTTCGCTTTGTTCGCTATGTGATCACCCTCGATTCCGATACAGTGCTGCCGCGGGATGCAGCGCAGCTGTTGGTTGGCACCATCGCGCATCCACTCAACCGCGCGCAGTACGATCCGAACGTCGGACGCATCACTCAGGGATACGGGATCATCCAGCCTCGGGTTGGCGTTTCGCTCACCAGCGCACATAAATCGTTCTTTGCCGCCATCCACTCAGGCCACCCGGGCGTCGACCCATACACGACTGCCGTGTCCGATGTGTACCAGGATCTATACGGCGAGGGCAGCTTCACGGGGAAAGGGATTTACGACGTCGACGCATTCGAGGAAGCGACGCACGGCAGGTTCCCCGAGAACACGCTGCTCAGCCACGATTTGATCGAGGGAACCTGGACCCGCGCGGGGCTCGCGACGGACATCGAAGTCTACGACGACTACCCGGCCCGATATCTCACGTTCACGCGAAGGAAGCATCGCTGGATTCGTGGAGACTGGCAGCTTCTCGGGTGGCTCAAGGGAACGGTTCCCGGACCCGACGGACCGATGGCGAACCGGCTGTCGGCAATCTCGCGCTGGAAAATTCTCGACAACCTGCGCCGCAGCCTCGTCGAGATCGCTCAGCTGGCGATGCTGATCACCGGCTGGTTCCTGCTGCCGAGTCCGGTCATCAAGTGGACGGCACTCGTTCTTCTCGTCATCGCCTTTCCGTGGCTGTTCTCGCTGGCGATCTCGCTGCTCCGACCGCCCCGCGATCAATCGTGGCTGGCCTACTATCTCGCGGTTGGACGCGATGCAATCACGAACGCACAGCAGTTCGCACTGGCAGTGGTGTTTCTGCCGCACCAGGCGGTCGTATCGGCCGATGCGATCGTGCGCACGCTCTACAGGCTGTTGATCAGCCACCGGAAGCTTCTCGAATGGCAGACGGCTTCACAGGTAGAGCGGACCATGGGGGTCGGGTCGCAGGTGGAGACGTGGCGCAAGATGTGGCCGGTCACAGCGCTGTGCCTGGCTCTCGGAGCAATGATCGGCCTTCATGTCACGGTCGGAGCGGCGTCAGGTCCGGACGAACAATTCCTGTTCGTTACTGGAACGCTGCCGCTCGTGCTGGCGTGGCTTGCGAGTCCGAGCATCGCGTTGGCGCTGAGCAGACCGGCGATTCTGGGAGAAATACATCTCACCGATGCGGAGCGTCAGGCGTCGCTCCGATATGCGAAGCTGCACTGGATGTTCTTCGAGAAGTTCGTGACGGAAGAGACGCACTGGCTGGCGCCGGACAACTTCCAGGAAGATCCAGAGCCGGTCATCGCTCTCCGGACGTCGCCCACCAACATCGGGCTTCAGCTCCTTTCCACCGTCAGCGCAGTCGACCTGGGGTTCATCACGCGCTCGGACATGATCGATCGCGTGGAGAAGGTGTTCCGCTCCCTGGAGAGGATGCGGCGCTTCCATGGCCATTTCTTCAACTGGTACGATCTGAACGAGCTGCGCGTTCTCGAGCCGGCGTACGTCTCGACCGTCGACAGCGGCAACTTCTCGGGCCATCTGATTGCGCTCAAGCAGGCCTGCTTCGAGATGATGAAGGATCCGGCATGCCCGGAGCTAGACACGAAGCGACTGAGGGCAATCGCGGAGCGCGCGCATGCGTACGCGGTGGAGATGGATTTCCGCTTCTTGTACGACAACAAGCGGAAGCTGTTCACGATCGGATATCACCTCGGCAGCAATACCGTAGACAATTCGTACTACGATCTGCTCGCTTCCGAGTCACGCCTCGCGTCATTCATGGCGGTGGCGAAGGACGACGTGTCCGTTGACCACTGGTTCAGGCTGGGACGCTCGCTCACCGCCGCGGCGGGGACGAGAACGCTGCTTTCCTGGAGCGGGAGCATGTTCGAGTACCTGATGCCGGCGCTGGTAATGCAGACCTTTCCGTTCACGCTCCTCGATCAGACACACAAAGGAAGCGTTAAGCGCCAGATCGCCTATGGCGCGGAGCGCGGCGTCCCGTGGGGCGTGTCCGAATCCGCCTACGCCGTGCGCGACAGACTGCACACATATCAGTACCGCGGTTTCGGCGTCCCCGATCTCGCGCTCAAGCGTGGGCTGAGCAAGGAGCTGGTAGTCGCGCCGTACGCAACTGTTCTGGCGATGCTGGTGGAGCCGCGGCAGGCACTCAGGAATCTCACGACTCTCGAGGCGGAAGGGGCACTCGGGCCATACGGATTCCGCGACGCGCTGGACTACACGCGGCCATCGCCGGGTTCGCGGAAAACGATCGTATGCACTTTCATGGCGCACCACATCGGAATGAGCATCGTCGCGCTCAACAACGCGCTCAACCGACAGATATGGCCGCGCCGATTCCATCTGGATCCGCTGGTGCGGTCGGCGGAGCTGGTGCTGCAGGAGCGCATACCGCGGCGTCTGACGGTGCAGGATGTCCAGGGTGATGACGCGGCACGCGTGCCGAGCGAGATGGAGAAGCCGGCCGTGCGGGAGATCGAGACTCCGCACACTCCGCAGCCGGTGGTTGGCATCCTCGGGAACGTCCCGTATACGACGCTGATTACG
>Ga0193698_1000092_pt1 | contig 12495 bp, 12 predicted proteins | sample L3c1metaG_FD_165512 | JGI IMG/M metagenome (GOLD analysis project Ga0193698, IMG submission 165512) | Soil microbial communities from a riparian zone of the East river system, Colorado, United States - L3c1 | ecosystem: Environmental > Terrestrial > Soil > Riparian zone | place: USA: East River... | reverse complement strand
CGCTACGTTCGCGAGCTGACCCACCCGGATCTGCATTGGGTATTCCCCCGGCCCCGCCTCAAGGACGCCGATCCCGATCTCGAACAGGTGAAAGACGACTACGGCGAAGCGACGGCGGAGCGCGCGAGCAACGCAGGTCTGTATGCCGCGCCCTCCGGAAGCGAAGGCATCTTCGTCGCCACGGTTCGCTCGTTGGTGCAGCGTGCGGCCATGAAACCAGCGATGGGCACCCGCAAGATCTTCATCGTCGGTGACGCCGAGCGGATGGTCCCGCAAGAAGGGGCGGACATGGCCGCGAATGCGTTCCTCAAGCTCCTCGAAGAACCGCCGGCTGACACAACAATAATTCTGACGTCGAGCGAGCCGGGCGCTTTGCTTCCGACAATTCGCTCCCGAGTCGTAGCGGTGCGCGTTCCGCTCCTCCCCGACGCCGATGTCCGCGCATTCGTCGAGAATCTCGAGGTCAAGAAGGCGCTCGACAAAGAGGGAAAGTCGGGAACGGCCGAGCGAGTGCGCGCCGCCGCGGGCGCGCCGGGTAGACTTCTTACGGGAGCGGGCGACGCCAAGGCAACGATGAACGCTCGCAGAATCATTGACGCCGCGACGAGCGCGCGTCGTGCTGTCATTTACTCGACTGCGGTCTCGCAAGGAGCGGCAGGGGCGCGTGGTGGTTTCACGGATACGCTCGACGCGTTAGTGGAGCTGCTCGGGGAACGCGCGCGCGACGCGCTCCACCGGAAGGATCAGGCGAGCGCCGCGTCGGCGAGCAAGGCAGTGGACGCGGTCCTTCAGGCGCAGACTTATGCGAGCGGAAACGTGAGCCCGCAGATTATCGCCGCAAAGTTGATTCGCGACCTGGCAACGACTCTGAAATGAAAGATCTCTCTCATTTGGACGCGGAGGGTCGCGCGCGAATGGTTGACGTCGGCGCAAAAAAGGAGAGCGCGCGGATGGCCCGCGCCGAAGGGTCAATAAAGATGAGCGCTGAGACTCTCGTTGCCGTAGAGCGGAGCACCGTCTCCAAAGGCGACGTGATCGCGGCGGCGCGCATCGCCGGAATAATGGCGGCCAAGAGAACCGCGGAGCTCATTCCGCTCTGCCATCCCGTCGCACTCACCGACGCAGGCGTCGAGATCGAGGTCGATCATTCGCTGCCGGGCCTCCACGTCATTGGATGGGCATCCACGCTGGGAAGAACGGGTGTCGAGATGGAAGCACTCACAGCTGTCACCGTCGCGCTCCTGACGGTTTATGACATGGCGAAGGCAATGGATCGCGGGATGGAGATCTCCCAGGTGCGCCTGCTCGAAAAGCGCGGCGGGAGGAGCGGACACTGGAAGCGTGAGTAACGAACCGGGTGCGACCTAGGCGCGCGGCAAACTGAACGCAGCATCCGCGGAGAGGCTGCCGCTCGCTTTGTACGGCTCCATGTGCACGAGCACGTTTACGCAGTTCGGGATCGCTTCCAGAATCGCGTACTTCACTTTGGCGGCGATCTCGTGCGCGTCTTCGAGCGACAGTTTCGGATCGGCTTTGACGTGGAGATCGACGTAAAACCCGACGCCGGAGCTACGCACGTTGAGGTTCTCCACGCTGCGAACTCCGTTCACCCCGGCGGCCGCATGGAGTGCTCGCTCCTTTACAGTGCGATCCGGAGCTTCGTCCATCAAACCGGAGATCGCGGGCCTGAGAGTGCGGGCTCCGTTCACAGCGACCACCAAAGCTGCCACGAGTGCCGCCCAATCATCCGCGGCTTCCCAGCCGCGCCCGCCAATTAGCGCAATGCTGATTCCGATGAACGCGGCCAGAGAGCTGATCGCATCGGAGCGGTGATGCCACGCGTCCGCCGTTACCGCGGTGCTGCCCACTTCCTTCCCGACACGCGAGACCCGCCGATACAAAATCTCCTTCACGATGATCACACCCGCGGCGATGAACAGAGTGAACGGCGCTGGAAGATGATGCGGTGTCCTGATATCCCGGATCGCGATGATCGAAATTCCGATGGCCGCGCCGAGCAGCATCAGCGAGACGACCGCGGCGGCTAGGGGCTCCGCCTTCCCGTGACCGTAGGGATGGTCTTCATCGGCGGGGCGAGCCGCGATACTGAGGCCCATCCAGACGATCAACGAAGAGAAAATGTCGGCCGACGACTCGACAGCGTCGGCAATCAGCGCGTTTGAGTGGCCGATGATTCCGGCAAACAACTTCACGAAGACGAGGAGAGCGTTCGTGAGCAGGCCGGCCTGCGCCCAGCGGATGGCTCTGTTCGTCGCTTGTTTCACTGCAGCGTCGGCCTGCTAGAGGTCGACTTTCTCCAGGCGCTCAGCGGCCTCATTGATGCGGGCGGCATAGGCTTCGGCGTCCTCTCCCGGTACCCGGCGAGGAATGACGAATTCCGGGTTCTCCGGCGGATTCGATGTCGGCATGTTCACGAAAAGATCTCCTCCTCGAGCAATCACCGCCGCCTCGAACCGGTCGATTGCGGTCATGAGGTCGTCGAGGTGGGCGCTGGTCTCGCGCCCAGTGAGGAGCACGCCCTTCTGTCGAAGGCGACCCTCCAGCTCGATGACGGCCGAGTTTCGCTCCTCGCGCCGGTGCGGGTCGAGAGCTTCCTGCTGCTCCTCAAAGGATTCCTGTGTCATTCAGCCTCCACGTAGTCGGGTTGCAGGCATTGATCTGCAAATCCCGTGATAGCGGCGTGAAAGCTGCGACATTCCGCTGCTTTCGGCGAGGGCAAACCAGATGTCGCGCGCGTTCGTGAAGGAAGACGCCGGTTGGGGCGATCCGGGGAAACGCTACACGCTTCCCGAGCGTGGCGATCCCGGTTACGACGAAGCCGCCGCCGAGGCGCTACTCGAGGGAGCGAAGGGCGGAGATACGGGCAGCGCCGAGAGCGCTACGGGATACTACTGGGGCGAGAAGAAGCTGCGCCCGTTCGTCGAGCGAATCCGCGCGCGAGCTGAACGCGAAGGAGACGAGCGGCTTATTCAGCTCGCCGAGAGATTCCTCAGATAGCGCGGAAAGAGATCGCGGAATTACTTTAGCGGCCACCCAAATCGCCCTCCCGGAGAACTGATTCGTGACATTTCGCGCAATCCGCGTCGTAGTTGGCGCCGCCTTGTCTCTCTCACTGCTGCTTCCCCGCTCTGCCAGCTCTCAGAGGATACCCGTCACCATTAACCAGGCGGGGCAAGCGTCTTCGGCACCGTACGACACCTCGGCGTTCGCCGCACTACGTTGGCGCGAGATCGGACCGTTTCGCGGCGGCAGATCAGTGGCGGTCGCCGGATCGAGCAAGCGAGCGAACGAGTACTACTTCGGGACGACGGGCGGCGGAGTATTCAAGACGACGGACGGTGGAATTAGCTGGGCTCCGGTGACCGACAAATATTTTGGCGGCACGATCGGCGCGATCGGCATCAGCGAATCGAATCCGGACATCGTGTACGTTGGCGGCGGCGAGTATCCGATTCGCGGTAACGTCTCGCATGGTGACGGAGTGTGGCGGACGAGCGATGGCGGAAAGACCTGGGCTTCGCTCGGCCTCGCTGAGACCAGACAGATCTCGCGGGTGCGCGTTCATCCAACCAATCCGGATATCGTCTACGTGGGAGCCCAGGGTCACGTCTTCGGTCCCAACAGCGAGCGCGGCGTCTACAAGACGACCGACGGCGGGAAGAACTGGAGAAAGATTCTCTATCGCAACGATTCGACGGGCATCACCGACCTCGTGCTGGATCCAAACAATCCGGAGACGATTTACGCGGCGTTCTGGCAGGCGTGGCGAACACCGTGGCAGCTCGTTTCGGGAGGAGCCGGCAGCGGAATCTTCAAATCGACCGATGGTGGAGAGCACTGGACTGAGATCACCAGAAATCCGGGCCTGCCGCAGGGTGTCATTGGCAACATCGGCCTCGCGGTGTCGCCGTCGAACTCCAACAAAGTCTGGGCGATCGTCGAAGCGGACTCGGGCGGAGTGTTCCGGTCCAGCGATGGCGGAGCCACCTGGACGCGCACCAACAGCGATCGACGGTTGCGTCAGCGTGCGTGGTATTACACCCGGATTTTCGCCGATCCGAAGGACGACAAGTCGATCTACGTGCTCAACACCGGAATGTACCGGTCGACGGACGACGGCAAGACTGTCAAATCGATCCAGGTTCCTCACGGCGACAACCATGACTTGTGGATCGCGCCCAACGACGCGCAACGGATGATCGAGGCGAACGATGGCGGTGCCAACGTCTCATTCAACGGCGGCCGCTCGTGGACCGAGCAGGACCAGGCAACCGCGCAGTTTTACCACGTCACGACCACCAATCATTTTCCGTATCGCGTTTGCGGTGCGCAGCAGGACAACTCTACTTTGTGCGGGCCGAGCAGGAAGGGCGGCGGGATCGACATCAGCGACTGGTACGATGTCGGCGGCGGCGAGAGCGGGTACATCGCGGTGCGCCCCGACACGCCCGACGTTGTGTTCGCTGGCTCGTACGGCGGACTGTTGACCCGCAAGGACATCAACACCGAGTTCGAGCGTGACGTAAATCCGTGGCCGAACAATCCGATGGGGCACGACGCGGCTGATGCGAAGTACCGTTTTCAGTGGACGTTCCCAATCGTGATCTCCCCGCACAATCCAAGTCGGATGTACGTCGGGAGCAGCGTGATCTTCCAGACGGACGACGAAGGACAGACGTTCAAGCCGATCAGCCCCGATTTGACGAGGAACGAGCCGCGTACTCTGGGTTCCTCGGGTGGGCCGATCACGAAGGATCAGACTTCGGTCGAGTACTATGGAACCGTGTTCACGATCGCCGAATCACCGCGCACGGCGGGAGTGATCTGGGCTGGTTCTGACGACGGCCTCGTTCAGATCACGCGCGACGGCGGAAGAACCTGGAAGAACGTGACGCCGCCCACTCTTCCGGAATGGGCGCGGATCTCGATGATCGAGCCGTCCAATTTCACGAGTGGAACAGCTTACGTGGCCGCGAACCGCTACCAGCTCGACGACATGCGGCCGTATTTGTTCAAGACCAACGACTACGGCGCGACGTGGAGATCTATCACCCACGGAATTCCGGCGACCGAGTTCACGCGCGTGCTTCGTGAGGATCCCGAGCGCGCGGGTCTCTTGTATGCCGGCACCGAGCGCGGAGTCTGGGTTTCCTTCGACGACGGCGCAAACTGGCAGTCGCTGCGGCGGAATCTTCCGATCGTTCCCGTCCACGATCTCGCCGTCAAGGAAGGCGATCTCGTCGCTGCAACTCATGGGCGCTCGTTCTGGATCCTCGACGATCTCTCGGCGCTCCGCCAGCTGCATCCGGAGATAACGCGCACTCCGGCATTTCTCTTCAAGCCGCGGAAGGTTTTCCGCACGGGGTTTGGCGGTGGCGGAGGGACCGGCGCCGCGGGCGGGCATCCGAGCGGAGCCAACCCGCCGTCCGGAGGCGTCGTCTATTATTGGCTGGCCCAACCGCGGCAGCTCGTGACAATGGATTTCCTCGACGGTCAGGGAAAGGTCATACGGACCTTCACGAGTCAGCAGGATCCGACAGTCGCCGCGGATTCAATTCGTGGCGACAGCATTCGGACCGCGCGCAACGACAGTCTCCGCCGCGCCGGCGTCACACCGGATACGACAGTCCGCGCCGAGGCACGGGGTGAGGAGAGCCCTCCCGGCGAAGACGGGCCGATCCGGAGACCGCCGCCGCCTCGTGTCGCCAACAAGGCGGGCCTCAATATGTTCGCTTGGAATCTCCGTTATCCCGACGCATCCGTGTTCGACAACATGATTCTCTGGGCCGGCGGGACCAATGGTCCGGTCGCGCTCCCCGGCAGTTATTCTGTCCGCATGAACGTCAACGGCCAGCGCTATACGCAGCCGCTCGTCGTCGTCAAGGATCCGCGCGTCACCGCAAGCGACGCCGACTTGCGCGAGCAGTTTGACTTTCTGGTGCGCATCCGCGACAAGACGAGCCAGGCGAACGATGCGGTCAAACTGATTCGCAACGTGAAGGCCCAGCTGGCCGATCGAGAGAAGCGAATGCCGTCCGACAAGAGCGCGGCGTTCTCAAACGCGGGCAATGCACTGAGCGCAAAGCTGTCCGCGGTCGAAGGTGAGATCTACCAGGTGAGGAACCAGTCGGGTCAGGATCCGCTCAACTATCCGATCAAGCTCAATAACAAGATCGCTGCACTCTCCGGAGTGGTTGGAGGAGCCGCCGCAAAGCCAACCAGCCAGTCGTACACGGTGTTCAACGATCTCTCCTCTCAGCTCGACCGCCAGCTCCAGACAATGCGCGGCGCGCTGCTCGTGCTGCCTTCGCTCAACGCCGCGCTGAAAGCGGCGGGGCTGCCGGCGATTGTGCCGAGTACGGACGAGATAAAGGCTCCAGGGCGCGCGACGTCGGCAGAAGCCGCCGAAGAACCAGAGGTCGAGAAGTAGAGCATGCGCGCACGCGTCGCAGTTCTCGTGGCCGGAGCGGGCGCGGTCGTGTTGAGCGGAGCGTGTCGCGACGCGGAGGACGAATCCAGCACGCGAATCCGGGTTCTCGATTCGACATACACTCAATCGTGGGAGCCGATGGAAGACACCGGCACCGTGTATAGGATCGAGGTACTGTCTCCCCTCGGCGCGGATACGATACGCAACGTCATTCCGCCCGCCCCGATCGTGGTGGGCGACACATTGGTCATGGGACTAGTCCAGGTATCAGAGGATTCGGCGACGCCACAGCGAAAGATTTTTCGACTGCGGCTCGGCCAGCACCGCGTCGAGACCAGTCCCCTTCCCGACGACGTCTGGTCGTCGTACCAGGACATCCTCGTATCCCCGAACGGGCGCTACATCGCGTACGTCGGTCAGGACACGACGCCGGCGAATCCCGGCACCTACGGAATTGTACGCGACCTCGCGTCACGCGAAGTCGTGATCAAAGGTCCGGGCAACGGCGGCTGCGACTGTGACGAAGACTTCAATCACGCCCGTTGGTTTGCTCCCGACAGCTTCGAGATCGCGGTCGCGCACGGCAACAGCAACTCAGGCTGGCAGCGCATTTCGGGAAAGGCATCCGCGCGCAGCATTCACGTCGATACCCTGCGCGACGAGCCGGATTGGCATTGAGGGATCCGAACCGCGACTTCCTGCGCCACACCGTGGCGACGATCGCGTATCGGGCGGCAAAAGCGGAGCGCGATGCGCCGCCCGGATTCGGCGACTTTCAGGCGGGAAATGGCGCGCGCACGCCGCTCCAGCTCCTCGCTCACCTGGGCGATCTCTTCGATTGGGCGCTCAAGATGGCGCAAGGCAGCTGGGACTACAAGCAAAGCAATCCGCTCAAGTGGAGAAATGAGGTGGGTCGGTTTCACGCCTCCCTCGAGGCATTCGACGCCTACCTTGCATCCGACGCACCGCTCGAGATCACCACGCAGAAGCTTTTTCAGGGCCCGATTGCCGATGCGCTCACGCACGTGGGGCAAATTGCAATTTTACGGAGACTCGCCGCCGCGCCGATTCGTGGAGAGTCCTACGCCCGCGCGGACATTGTGGCTGGGCGTCTGGGAACCGAACAGCCCAAGAGTCCGTTCGAGTTCGACTAGGACTCCCCATTGTTGCATCTTATCTGGTGTGATCCTGTAACCCCGAAGCCCCTTAGTTCGTAGAGATCCCATGCAGAAACAAGCCCCGCAAGCACCGACACCACCTGCCACCCCCCTTGTAGTCATCGATGGGGGTTCGGGCTCAGGTGGTCTGTTGACAATTCCGATACCGCGGACTGCCAGAGATATCGACGCGCTACAGGCACAGCGCGACGAACTTTCGAGACAGCTCACTTCCGTTGATGGCCGACGGTCGAAATTGATGAGCCAATTGAAGTCGACGGGTGACGCCACCGCCGTCAAAGGACTCCAGGATCGCCTCGCACTGCTCGACGCTCGGCAGCTGCAGCTCGAGACCGATCTTGCGCGGACTGGCCAGCAGCTGTCGAGTGCGTCGGCCGGATTGATCGCCAGCACTACGTCCGCGCCTGTGTTCGCTGGGCTCAGCGGGGGACAAACTCTCGCCCTCTCGATCGTCTTCACGGTTTTCGTTCTTGGGCCGCTTGCGGTCGGCTTCGCGCGTACGCTCTTCAAGCGAGCGACCCGGCCAGCGCTGCCGCCCGCCGTATTCAACGAGGCCGCTCAACGTCTCGAGAGGGTGGAAGCGGCGGTTGAAACGATCGCGCTCGAGATCGAGCGAATCTCCGAGGGTCAGCGCTTCGTCACCAAGCTTCTTTCCGAAAGTCAGCCAGCGCCGCAACTCGGCGCTGGCCAACGTTCGGCCGAGCCAGTTCGCTCGACTTAAGCCGTTGGGGAGACGGGTGTCGGGTTGGCGGCCGCCATTGTCTGCTGCCTCAGCGCCGCGGCGCCCAAATAACCGCCCAGTCCCATCGACTCTACCACGTTGCTCGGAACTACCATCAGCGCGCCCTTCTCTTTGAGTCCTTCGTACAGGATGTTCATCGCGCGCAGGTGCAGCGCCGTCGGATTGTTCTCATAGGACTTGGCGGCCTCGAAGAACAGCTGCGCGATCTCAACTTCGGCCTGGCCAAGGATGATGCGCGCTGACTTCTCGCGTGACGCCTGCGCTTCGCGGGACATGGCGTCCTGGAGCGAAGTTGGGATCACGATGTCGCGCATTTCGACGGACTGGACTGTGACACCCCATGGGTTGGATCTCGAATCGATCAAGGCCTGCAGCTCCGCCTCGATCCGCTCGCGTCCACGGAGCAAATCGCTCAGTGAAGTGCGGCCGATGATGTCGCGCAAGCCGGTCTGGGCCGCCCAGCTGACCGCCTGGGCGTAGTCCTGAACTTCGAGCGCCGCCTTTTCGGAATCGTGGACCATCCAGAATAGAACGGCGTCGACGTTCACCGGTACCGTATCGGACGTGAGCGTCTCTTCGGCGGCAAAGCTTGTCGTAATGACGCGCTGGTCGATGTAGATCGAGATCGTTTCGACGAAGGGAAAGATCCAGAAGAGGCCGGGCCCACGCAGCCCCGTGTACTTACCGAGGCGCAGCACGACGGCCCGCTCCCATTGTTTCGCGATCTTGGGCGATTGGGAGAAGAACACCCCGGCCAGCACAAAGATCACGAGCCAGCCCGGATTCTGTGTCGCGGCCGTCAGCAGAATACCGGTGAGGAATGAGACGATCAGGATGAAAACTGAAACCACATTGGCACGACTCTGCGACCGTGAAGCCCGCGCGGCGCGGCGTGCAGCGAGAACTTCGTCCATGCCTGGCATTTATTTCTTCTCCTCGTTTCTGAGCTGACTGATTAGCTCGGGTAAAGTGAATCCCAACAGCGCGGCGTCTCCGATGAAGCGTTGGATCAGCTCGCGCAGCTCGCGTTCACGGTGCGCTCGCGCCGCTTGTGGCGACGGAGATTCCCGAACGAAAGTGCCAACTCCGCGTCGAGTCTCCAGCATTCCATCGCGCTCGAGCTGGGCGTAGACCCTGGCGACCGTGTTGGCGTTCACGGCGAGGTCCACCGCAAGCTGCCGAACGGTCGGGAGCTGTGCCCCCACCCCGAGCTCGCCTGTCGCGATCGCCGCTCTTATTGATCTGTCCAATTGAGCGTAGATCGGCGTGGCGCTGTTTGAATCGACGACGAAAGTAGGCATTGTCTGCTTGTACTATCACATTAGGACAATACGGGCGCAAGGGGGAGCCGGTTTCACCGCCTTCGCACACGCTACGCTGTTTCGTGCAAGCTGTTGCAGGAGAATGGGTTACAGTGAGAACTGACCTTAGCGACTGTGGGTGTACATGAGATCCACGAGCTCGTCGTACATCAAGTCCGCCTCGCTGCCCCCGGTCCGGATCGCACCGGTGGCGCAGTGCTTCAGGTGGTTCCGCATCAGCTCCCGACCGACACCGCGAAGCGCCTCGTGGACCGAGGAGATCTGGGTGAGTATGTCGGCGCAGTAGCGGTCATCCTCCACCATCTTCTGCAGACCGCGAACTTGCCCCTCAATCCGCCGCAACCGCTTCAGGTTTCGCGATTTCACTTCGGGATCCACAGCGAGCGCTTTGCGCGACGCCGGCGACGCGTCGCGAACCGCGCACCCGCACTCTGCTCCGAGCGTCGTATCCATCCGCTTGCCACGCTTAGCGGTCGTCGTCATCTCATGTCTCCTCGTTCAAGCCAGCCGCGCGCGCCGAAGCCGCAGGCTGTTGGTGACTACGCTCAGAGAGCTCAACGCCATCGCCGCGCTGGCGATGATCGGGCTGAGCATCAAACCGGTAACCGGGAACAGCACCCCCGCCGCAATCGGAATCCCGATCACGTTGTAGACGAACGCCCAGAACAGATTCTGTTTCATCGTGGCCATGGTCCGGCGGGAAAGCGAAATCGCCATCGGCACCCCCCGCAGATCGCTTCGCATCAAAGCGATATCGCTGGCCTCGATGGCGATGTCCGTCCCCTTCGGCATCGAGATTCCCACGTCCGCCTGCGCAAGAGCCGGAGCGTCGTTGATACCGTCGCCTACCATCGCCACTACGCGCTTCAACGCTTGCAGCCGTCTCACCTCTTCGACCTTGTCCTGCGGCAGGACTTCAGCGACGACGCGGCCGATGCCCACTTCGCTCGCAATTCGCTCTGCCGCCGCACGCCTGTCTCCCGTCAACAGCACGACATCCACACCCATGGCGCGCAGCTTCTCTACCGCCTCACGCGAGGTCGGCCTGAGGGAATCGGAGACGACCATCGCTCCGACGATCTGTCCACCGATCGCGACGTAGAGCTCGCTCGCGCCCGCGCCCAGGTAGGTCTCAATCGAGCCAACGGCAGTGTCGACGCTGATTTTGAGCTCACGCATCAGTTGGACATTTCCAACCGCAACTTGACGCTCGCGTACCGCTCCGGTAACTCCGCTGCCCGTGTGCGAGCGGAACGCCGTCACCGGCTCGAGCGCCAGGTGCCTCTCGCTCGCGGCGCGGACTACTGCGGCCGCGACCGGATGCTCCGAATGCGTCTCGAGGGATGCAGCCGCACGAAGAATCTCATCCTCGTCCACAGATGCGAGCGCGATGACGTGCGTGACCGCGGGCGCACCCTCGGTGACGGTGCCGGTCTTGTCGAATACAACGGTGTCGACATCGCCAGCACGCTGGAGCACTTCTCCGCCCTTGATCAGCAGCCCCAGTTCCGCGCCACGCCCGGTTGCGACCATTACCGCCGTGGGAACCGCGAGTCCCATCGCGCACGGACAGGCGATGATGAGAACCGAAACGGCGGCGGCTATCGCTCGAGGAAGTGCAGCGGCGTCGGCGAGAAAGTACCATGCGACAAATGTGGTGATCGCTATCGCTACCACTACGGGAACGAACACGGCGCTGACTCTGTCGGCCAGGCGCTGAATGGGAGCGCGCGAGCTCTGCGCATCCCGCATGAGCGCGACGATACGGGCGAGGACGCTTTCCGCCCCGACGCTGGTCGCGCGGTAGCGGAACGCTCCGGTAGTGTTGACCGTCCCGCCGACGACTTTGTCTCCGGATGACTTCGCCACGGGCAACGGCTCACCCGTGAGCATCGACTCGTCGATTTCGCTCGCTCCGTCTATCACGACTCCATCGACAGGGATCCGTTCACCCGGGCGAACGACGACAACTTCCCCTGACCTTACCTGGGCAAGCGGCTTCTCGACCCAGGCGCTTCCCTGCTCAATTCGGGCGACGGGCGGCAGAAGCGTGACGAGCTTTCTCAGAGCGGCGGATGTCTGTCGCCGCGCTCGCGCTTCGATGGCGCGGCCAGCCAGCACCAGCCCGATGATGAAGATGACCGCTTCGTAGTAGACGTCGGGCGCCATTCCGTTTCGCGCAAAGAGAGTCGGCGCCACGGTCGCAACGATTGAATAGACAAACGCTGAGCCAGTGCCAAGCGCAACGAGCGTGTTCATGTCGGCGGAGCGGTGGCGAACCGCTTTCCAGGCGCGGCGGTAGATGTCGCGCCCAGCCCACGCCAGAATTCCGCTGGTGAGCGCGAGCAGCACGTAGTTAACGACCGCGGTCCCCATGAGAAGTATGGAGACGAGCATCGAGAGCACTCCGGCCACGACACTCACCGTCGCCTTGATGGCAAGCGACCGCGCTCCGCGCGCCTCGGCCTCCTCCTGGGCGGAATCCGCTCCTAGTGGGCTTTCTTCCTCTGCCGGGAGCATCGCGTCGTAGCCGGTGGCGCGCACTGCATCGATCAGCTCCTGCGGCCCAACGGTGGTCGCGTCGTAGCGAACGACTGCGGTATTCATAAGCAGGTTGACAGACGCGTCGATCACTCCGGGTTCGGCGGAGAGCGCACGCTGGACGCGGGTCTGGCACGCGGCACACGTCATCCCCGTGACCGGGAACGTGATCGAATCCTGCTTTTCTGGCACGAGCTGGGCAGTCATGTCCACATCCTCCTTCTTCAATATATATACCCCCCTCCCCTATGTCAAAAACAG
>Ga0193698_1000091_pt1 | contig 12533 bp, 13 predicted proteins | sample L3c1metaG_FD_165512 | JGI IMG/M metagenome (GOLD analysis project Ga0193698, IMG submission 165512) | Soil microbial communities from a riparian zone of the East river system, Colorado, United States - L3c1 | ecosystem: Environmental > Terrestrial > Soil > Riparian zone | place: USA: East River... | reverse complement strand
CGGAAGTCGCGGTCGAAGAAGTTGTCGACGACTACGATTTCCAGGCTTCAGTCATTCGGGTTGCGATTCCGGCAGACATCCCTGAGCCCCGCCGGGTTTCTCGAGAGCTCCCAATCAGTCAGGTGACGATCGGAAGTTACGGACGCTGATGCGGGTTTTGTTCGCATCGATACAACGACGGCGTAACTAAGTGCGCTCCGCGGAAGTGATGGCGCGGGCCCGGGAGCTTTTTCCCGGTGGAGTGAATTCTCCGGTTAGAGCTTTCCGCGGAGTTGGCGGCGAGCCAATTGTCGCCGAGCGGGGAGAAGGCGCCCGGATCTGGGACGCGGACGGCAAGGAATACATCGACTTCGTCCTCTCGTGGGGTCCGCTCGTTCTCGGACATGCATCTCCGATCGTTCTCGAGGCGGTGGCGAACGCGATGCAGCGCGGCACCAGCTTCGGCATGCCGACGGAGCTCGAGGTACAGCTCGGCGAGCTGATTCGCCAGCGAATGCCGCACGTCGAGATGATGCGGTTCGTCTCGAGCGGCACGGAGGCGACGATGAGCGCAGTGCGCCTCGCCCGCGCGTTCACAGGGCGGGACGCGATACTGAAGTTCGAGGGGTGTTATCACGGGCACATTGGCGGCGCTCACTCTCACGGCGCCGTTCAACGATCTCGACGCTGCGACTGACCTTGCTGCTCAAAACAAAAAGGGTATCGCCGCCATTATCGTCGAACCCGTTGTCGGAAATTCCGGGTTCATACCGCCGGAGCCGGGTTTCCTCGAAGGGTTGCGGAAGCTTGCGGACAGCTCGGGCGCGCTTCTCATCTTCGACGAAGTGATGACGGGATTCCGGATCGCGCCCGGCGGCGCGAAAGAGCGCTTCGGAGTCACGGCCGACCTCACGACGCTCGGGAAAGTGATAGGCGGTGGCTTGCCGGCGGCGGCGTATGGCGGTCGGAGGGAGATCATGGAGCGTGTGGCGCCATCCGGTCCGGTGTACCAGGCTGGAACGCTGTCAGGCAACCCGTTGGCGATGGCGGCAGGCCTCGCAACTCTTACGACCCTCACACCAGAGCTGCACTCCAGAATCGAGAAGCGCACCGCCGCGCTGGTCGAAGGTTTGCAAATGATCGCCAGGGAGCTGAATGTCCCGTTGACTGCGGGACATGCGGGATCGATGTGGGGATTCTTCTTCACATCCAAGCCCGCACGAAATTTCATGGAGGCGAAAGCATCGGACGTAGAACTTTTCCGGCGATTCTTCCACGCCGCGCTCGATCGGGGGGTCTATCTGGCGCCATCACCATTCGAAGCTTGTTTCATGTCCGCGGCCCACGGCGACGCTGAAGTCGCGACCACGCTCGAAAGACTACGCGGTGCGCTGGAGCAGGCAATTGCTTAGCCCGCTCGTTCGCGTCCGCGCCATCACCGCCGTTGCGATTCTCAGCGTGCTCGGATTCGGCGCGTGCGTATCCCTGCGCTCGCCCGCTCCGGGAACCGGGAACGTTCCTGTCGTGCGCGGCAGCTTCAAGAATGGGAGAGACCAGGTCGTTCGAATCGCGCTCGCCACGGCTGCGCCGGCAACGCCAGAGCTGACGCCGGGGAACGAGCCTCTGGTCCTCCGGCCCGAAGGCAACAGCCCATTCGTAGTGTGGAACGGCAAGCGCTATCGTGGGCAGGTCGTTGTCACCCGAACGGATTCAGGGCTCATGGTGGTCAACCGGCTGCCGATGGATGACTATCTCCGTGGTGTCGTGCCGCTCGAGATTGGAAATCGCACCGCCGCAGAGTTCGCGGCGGTGCAGGCACAGGCGGTGGCCGCGAGAACTTACGCCTACAAGCATCTGAACGACGTCCGCGCGTTCGACATGTATTCGACCGTGCAGGATCAGGTCTACGGCGGCGTCGACGCCGAGAAGCCCCAGGCGGACACGGCGATCATGACGACGGCCGACGTCGTCGTTCTGTATGCGGGCCAGCCCATTACTACGCCGTACAGCTCGACTTGCGGCGGGAGCACCGCCGCTGTGAGCGAGGTCTGGTACGAGCAATCCGACCAGCCATACCTCAGGCCAGTCAGCGACAGAATCCCCGGATCAGATCACTATTACTGCGATCCGTCGCCGCGATTCAGCTGGACGCAAAACTTTGATGGCGCCGGTCTCCGCGCGGTGATGGAGAAGTACCTCGCTGCGTATACGAGGGCACCGAAGGCTGGTGTCGGCCGAATCACCGATATCCGGGAGCAGGGCAGAACACCCTCGGGCCGTATGGCTGCGCTGCTCGTACAAACCGACAGCGGAGCTTTCATGCTGCGCGGCAATGATATCCGCTTCGTTCTGCGCGATCCAAAGGGAGCGATCCTCAACAGCACCTTTTTCAGCTTCACCCGGGAAACGAGTGGCGGAGAAGTATCCGCGCTTACCGTGAACGGCCGCGGCTATGGGCATGGCATCGGGATGTGCCAGTGGGGTGCGATCGGCCGGGCGCGCGCGGGCCAGAATTATCGTACGATTCTAGAGACCTATTACCCGGGAACTACGGTTGGCCGAATCGGCGGTTAGCACCAAGGAATCCAAATCGAAGGGCACCGTCCGCCTCGGCCTCGTCGGGGCGGGAGCGATTGCCCAACTCGCGCATTTACCGGTGCTCTCCAAGATCAAGGGAGCGCAGCTCGTTGCCCTCTGCGACAACGACGGCCCCAAGGCCAGCGCGATCGCGGAGCGGTTGCAAATCCCCGACGTGTTCACCGACATCGAGGATCTGTTGGAGCTGGACCAAGTCGATGCGGTAGTGATCGCCACGCCGAACCACCTGCACGAGCCGCACGTTCTGCGCGCCTTGAAATCCAAAGTCGACGTGCTGTGCGAGCGGCCGTTGTCGCTGACATCCCGCGGCGTCGAGCGGATTCTCACGGCCGCCAAGACCTCCGGCCGCAAAGTAGTCGTCGGTAACAACCATCGTTTCCGCAGCGATGTCCAGCAGCTGTATCGGTTTCTCCAGGGAGGCGAGCTGGGCCGGCTGATCGGCGTGCGCGCGGGACAATATCAGTTCGCGACGAGTCGAACCGGCTGGAGATTCAGGCGGCCCGAGGCCGGGGGCGGCGCCTTCTTCGAGCACGGTTACCCTCTGGTGGATCTGGCGCTCTGGGTCGCCGACTTCCCGGAGCCCGTGCGCGTCACGGCCAACATGGATCGAAGCCGTGGCGCGAACACCGTCGAGGATTCGATGCTCGTGAACGTCGAATGCGCGGGCGGCATGAGCTTCAGCTTCGACGTGTCGTGGTCGTACGTCGGGCAGGAAGAGCGCTGGTGGTTCGAGGTGCTATCCGGGCGCGGCAGCGCGCGCCTCGCGCCGCTTCGGGTCGTGAAGATGCTGAACGGCAAACCGACTGATGTATCGCCGAGTGGAGCAGCCGCGCGGGAGAGTGTGTTTCTGCAATCCTACCGCGCGGAATTCGCGCACTTCGTCGCTGTCGTCAACGAGGACACGCCGTACGAGCCGCCCGACGACCAGCTCACGGTCATCAGGCTGATGGAAGCGATCTACAAGGCGGCTGAGGAAGGCAAGGAAGTCCGCCTGTAGTGGGTGAGGCGGTAGACCGTCCACCAGACAGCGAGATTAAGGGGCAAAGCCAGCGCAATGATCTCGCCGTTGTCCTGGAAGAAGAACGGAAGCCCCTGCAGCACGAAACCAAACAACGAGAGCGCCGCGACGAAGCCGCTCACCTTGATGGCCCTCGACGTTCCGCGCAGTCCATACACCGATAGCGGGACCAGCACCGCCAGCGCGAGCGACAGCGGATCGAAGTGCATCAGATTCTCGTTTCGGGTCATGAAGTAGTGTTTGGTGAAGTAGACGAACACCAGCGCCAGACCGCCAAGCCCGGCGACGAGACTCCACAACGTTGTGATTGCAGTCGCGCCGAAAAACGCGATTCTGCTGCCTCCTTCCGCGCTTCTCACCAGCGCGACGACGATGCCGGCCAGTAGAATCCCGACTGCGACGAACCACGGGAAATAATTGGGCGGAGCGGCCGGCTCTGGCGAACGTCCGGATGTGAAGAGCGCCATCTCCGAGCGAACGATCGGAATTCGCGCCCCGGTGCTGTCGGGGATGCTGACGCTTCGTAAGTCGTTCGCCATCCTGACGGGCAGGAACATCTCCTCCCACACCGACAGCGGCTCGTCGGCGGGATGGCCAAGCGCGAGCGTGACGCCCGTGTAGAGCGGGATATCCCCGGTCATGAGACGTTGGGTGTGCCAACGATACGTTCCGGATGTCACGCGAGTGACTGTCGCCAGCTGAAGCTGGCCGGAGACGGCGTGATCGAGCGCGTCGCGAAGCCGCGTCGAACAGTTGTCCCGATAGTAGTCGTACCGGTAGAACTTGTTCTCAGGCAGCGCGTTGCGCTCGACGAACTGCTGCAGCTTGAGTCGCTGCGCCGGCGTGAGGTTGAGCTCCTGAGCGAGAATCGAGCGATTGCGCTCCTTGTAATACCGGACCATGGGTGCGAAATCGATCCCCTCCATCCAGTATCGGGTGTCGCCCGTCAGAAACCGCTGGATAAACCGCGGCTGATTGAAGTCGAACATTCCCCAGTTGTAGGTCACGTCGGTGCCGCGCGCGGCATCCTTGATCCGGATTGCGTTGTGCCCGAAGCGCTCCCACACCACGTCGCCCATCCCGAAAGTGAGCAGGTAGACAGTGAGGTTGGAGCCGGGCTCCGCCGCGCCCGCGGCGACGACCGGGTTGGGCGGAGGAGTCTGCGCGACACCTTGGGCGTCGAGGATATCGCCGAGTGACAGACTCAGAGCGAGAAGTGGAATTAGTGCGCGTGCATTCATGCGGCATAAGATGCAATAGTGCCTGGCATATCGACAAATTGCGGGCTCAACCGACGGGCAACAGAACGGAAGCGACACTCCCTTTACCGACAGTGCTTTCGAGCCGCAGCTCTCCGTTCATCGCCTGAGCGAAGTCACGGGCGATCGCCAGTCCAAGTCCGATGCCCGCGTAGCGCCTGGTCGAACCACGCTCCACCTGGAAGAACGGCTCAAAGACGCGCTCGAGCTGGTCATTGGGGATTCCTACGCCGGTGTCGCTCACCCAAATCCTGACCATTCCGAGGCCGTGCTCGGCGCCGACCCCGATGCGACCACCTTTCGGCGTAAACTTGATTGCGTTGGTGAGGAAGTTGACGAGAATCTGCCGCAGTTTTTCCGGATCCGCCCGCACTGACAGCGTGGGATCGCAGGGCTCGCACAGGAAAGCGATGTCCTTCCTCTGGATCTCCGGCTGTATGAGTGCTTCAAGGCTCGACACTGCATCGGCCACGAGCAGCGACCGTACATCGACCTGGAGCTTTCCGGCTTCGATTCTGGCGAAGCTCAGAACATCGTCGATCATCGACAGCAGGTGTAGCTGGTTGAGCTGAATTCGCGTAAGTGACGCCTTCTGCTTTTCAGTGAGCGGCCCGTCGACGCCAAGCGACAACAGATCGACGTATCCGGAGATCGCGTTGAGCGGTGTTCTGAGCTCGTGGCTCATCACTGCCAGGAACTCTGCCTTGGCGCGATTCGCCTCTTCAGCGCGCGCCCGGGCGAGTCGCACCTCGCTTTCCACGCGGCGCCGCTCTGCGATGCTGGCGCCCAGGACGAGAACCGTCGCTGCGGCGACTCCCATGAAAGCCTGAAGAGCGATGAGACTCTGGTGGAGTGCAGCGCGCACGAATGGACCATGGCCCATTGCGGTCCCCCACACAGCAATGACCGAGACCGCGAACGCGGCTGTTACCGCGCCCCGCTGGCCGAATCGCAGCGCTGCCCAGATGAGAAGCGGAAAGAACATATAGGCCTGAGCATACCTGCCGGTAGTCATTGCCAAGCCCGGCGGCCCGCCGAAAATCAACACGCTTGCCGCGATCACCGCGACTCCCAAAGCAAGCGCTTCCACTCTCCGCTTCGGATCGTCGGGGCTGCGTGCGCCCGTCGCCCAAACGAGCAGAACGGGAGCGACGAGTAGATCCGCGATGAGATCCCCCAGCCACCAGGCGCGCCACGTTTCAGCAAACTGTCCGGCAGCAACGATTCCGCCGAGGTAGAGGCTGGTGACGCCGATGGTCGCGCTCACCATCGTGGTGAGGCCCGCGGCGATCACAATCAATCCGATAACATCCAAGAGCCTTTCCAGCGACGCGTCGAAGCCTGGAATTCGGCGCAGGGCGTACACGGCCAAGACCGGCTCGAGCGTGTTGCCGACGCCAATGCCAATGGCGATGGGCACCGGCGCACCTGTAAGGAGGTTCGCAATGAATGCCCCGAGGAATACACCGGGCCAAAGCCGAGGTCCGAAAATCAGCAGAGCCGCCAAAGCAAGCCCGCTGGGTGGCCACACGAGGGTCGCAAAGCCGCCAACCGCGTCCATCATAAGCCCGGCGCGCGCCGCTACCACGTACACGATTGCGAGCGCCGCAATCGCGAGCGCATACTGCGCCCGGCCCCTTCCGATGACCGCGCTAACTTGTTTCAAGAGGTCAATTTAGCTATAATTCCTAGCTCTACACGAACACTTAAAGAGACTCCAATGAAGCCCGATATCCATCCAGTATACGCTACGGCGACCGTCAGGTGTGCCTGCGGCAATAGTTACCAGACCCGTTCGACCCAGGCGGAGATTCATACCGACATCTGCGCCCAATGCCACCCGTTCTTTACGGGCAAGCAGAAGCTCGTCGATACCGCGGGGCGCGTTGAGCGCTTCCGTCAGAAGTACGGCAAGCCAGCCGCTGCGCCTGCCACCGAAAGCTGAGTCTCCGCGACCGGCTCAGAGACGCCATCGAGCGGGCCTCTGAGGTAGAGCGAGAGCTCTCCGATCCGCAGAAAGTACGGGACCAGCAGCTGATGGCCGCGCTGGGCCGGGAACTGAGACACCTCCAGCCGTTGGTGCAAATGGGCACCCGGCTGGAGAAGTACGAACATGAGCTCGCGGAAACCCGCGAGCTCATCGATTCCGACGACGCCGAGATGGCGCAGGAAGCGACCGCGGAAGCGGAACGCCTCGAGAAATCCATCGAGACGCTTCTCGAACAGATAAAGCCCGCCCTCATACCCCACGATCCGCTCGACGACCGTCCCGCCATTGTTGAGATCCGGGGCGGGGCCGGAGGGGACGAGGCCGCGATCTTTGCCGCCGATCTCTATCGCATGTATACGCGCTTCGCCGAGGGCCGCCGCTGGCGCGTTGAGGTAATTTCGCAGTCCGACGGTACGCTCGGCGGCGTGAAGGAAGCGATCTTCAAGGTGAAGGGCGAAGGCGCGTTCGGCGCCATGCGCTGGGAATCCGGAGTGCACCGCGTCCAGCGAGTGCCCGTCACCGAGAGTCAGGGTCGCATTCACACGTCGGCGGCTACGGTCGCCGTGCTGCCCGAAGCCGAGGAGATCGATCTCAAGATCGAGGACAAGGATCTGCGAATAGACGTCTTTCGCTCCTCCGGACCCGGTGGCCAGAGTGTCAACACCACCGATTCCGCAGTGCGCATCACGCACATCCCGAGCGGAATCGTCGTCAGCCAGCAGGATCAGAAGTCACAGCTCCAGAACAAGCTCAAGGCGATGGAAGTACTGCGTGCCCGACTCCTCGACGCGAAGATCGCGGAGCAGGAGGCCGCCCGAGCGCGGATGCGAAAGACGCAGGTCGGCACGGGAGATCGCTCCGCCAAGATCCGCACTTACAACTATCCACAGAACCGAGTAACCGACCACCGCATCAATCTCACGCTCCACGAGTTGACGAAGGTCCTGAATGGCGAGATCGAGCCCTTCATCGAAGCGCTCAAGGTCGCCGACGTGGAAGAGAAGCTCGGTGAGTAAGACCAGCGCGCAGCGGAGCATCTTTCCAACGACGCTGCCGATCGGGACGATCGGTGATTTGCTCGCCGGGTGTACAGCGATGCTGGAGTCGGTGGGTATCGACGAGCCCGATCGTGAGGCGCGAGACATCATCGCCGCGGTGCTGGACGTGCCGAGATTCTGGGCGGCCGCCAACTCTGTCGCCGACGCATCTCCGGCGGTCGCGGTATCGGTAATTCGCGCCGCGATGAACCGCGCGGCCGGGGCACCTCTCGCGTACGCGGTGGGGCGCGCATCGTTCCGTCACATCACGCTCGACGTGGACGAACGGGTTCTGATCCCGCGGGTCGAGACGGAAGTACTGGTCGAGCGAGTGCTCGATCACTGTAATTCGAAGACTCGTCGCATCGCGGACATTGGAACCGGCTCCGGGGCAATCGCTCTTTCCCTCGCGTTCGAGCGCGAGTTCGACCTCGTCATCGCGACCGACATCTCGTTCGACGCGTTAGCAGTGGCGTCCGCCAACGCAAGTTCTCTGGCGAAGGTTCTGAAATCACCGATGGAGTTCCGCCACGGCTCGCTGCTTGCCCCTCTCGCGGGGGAAAAACTCGACGCCGTCATCTGCAACCCACCGTATGTCAGTTTCGCCGAAATCGCAGAACTGCCCGCCGACGTACGCGACTGGGAGCCGAGCCTGGCGCTGTTGTGCCCGGACGACGGGTTGTCGGTGACACGGGAGCTCATTCGCACGAGTCCGTCGGTGCTCGTCCACGGCGGATTCCTCGCGATCGAGGTCGATACTCGCCGTGCCGGCACCGTCGCCGAGATGGTCGCGGTCGATGGCAGGTACTCCGGAGTGGAAGTGCTGCTGGACCTAACGGGCCGCGAGCGCTTCGTCTTCGCGACACGAGCATAGAGAGGCGTTGTCGTTTCGGGCAACGGGCAGCAGGCAGCGGGTAACAGGCAACAGGCAACGGGCAACGGACGGTTAGAGGAGAAGCGATGTTAGAAGAGAAAGGAAAGGAGCTGGGCCGGCTGATAGGGCAAAGCCCGGAGTACCAGGCGCTCAAGCGCTCGAGCGAGGCGCTGAACGAAGATCGTGAAGCGGTCGCCCTGCTCCAGCAGATGGAAAAGCTGCGTGGCGAAGCGCAGCAGCTGATCCAGCGGGGGGAGAATCCTACTCCGGAGATGGAGCAGGAGCTGGATGGAATGCTCGAGAAGATTCAGTCGCAGCCCGCCTACCAGCGCGCGGTCGCGGCGCAGGAGAACTTCGACAAGCTGATGCTTCGCGTGAATCAGTGGATCATGGACGGCATGAAGAAGGGCGCGGCCAGTCCTATCATTACGCTGTCCTGAGAAATGGCCCGCGGCCGGCTGATCGTTTTCGAAGGAGCTGAGGGCGCAGGCAAGACCACCCAGATTCGGATCCTGTCAGAGCGGTTGGCCGCAGCCGATATCCCGTCTGTCGCCGTACGCGAGCCGGGCGGAACACCGGTTGGCGACGACATCAGGGAGATTCTGCTCCACCCGGAACAGGAGATAACGGCGGCGAGTGAAGCGCTCCTGTTCATGGCATCGCGCGCTGAGCTGGTGGCGCGCGAGATCCGACCCTCACTCGGCGCCGGGTTTACGGTCCTGCTCGACCGTTTTTTTCTCTCGACGTATGCATATCAGATCGTCGGACGGGGATTGCCGGAGGCCGAAGTGCGCGCCGCGAACGCTCTCGCAACAGCTGGCCTTGTTCCCGACCTTACGCTGCTGCTGGATATCGCCGCGACGCACGGTCTGGAGAGAGCGGATGCGCGCGGCGCCCGCGACCGGATGGAGAAAGCCAGCGACGATTTTCACGCGCGGGTCGCAAACGCCTTTCGCGAATTCACAGATCCCGCCTGGCAGGGCTCCCATCCTGAGTGCGGACCAATCAAGTTGATAGATGGCACCGGTGACCAGGCGACGGTGTTCAAGAGAGTTCTCTCAACACTCGCCTCGGTTTTTCCGCAGCCCTTTGCCGCCATCAAAAGTTAAGAACCAATGAAATTCGACATCCTCAGCTCTTCTGCCCGCGCGCGAACCGTGATCGTCGCCGGCACCTTTCTCGGCGCCATCGTCACCGGTGGTTGGCTACTGCAACGCGGCTCGAGAGTCGGAACCTTTACTGCCTACGAGGGCGCCCAGCTCTTCGAAGGCGTTTTCCGGCGCATTCAAAACGATTACGTAGACGCCGTCACGGATTCGGCGTTGTACCGGAAGTCCGTCGACGGAATGCTGTACGAGCTGAGGGATCCCTATTCGACGTTTCTGCCTCCCGACCGCTTTGCGAGGCTCAACGAGACCACGAGCGGGAACTACGCCGGTCTGGGCGTGGAAGTAGACCTGCGCGATGGCTGGCTCATCGTGGTGGCGCCGATGCCAGGAGGTCCGGCTGAGCGCGCGGGTCTGCAGCCCGGAGACCGGATCATCGAGATCGGTGGCAAGCCGACCAAGGGCTGGACCAACGAAGAGGCATCGAAGGTGTTGCGGGGAAAGCCGGGTACCACTGTGGCGCTCAAGCTCGAACGCCCGGGCGTTTCGAGTCCGATCGATCTCAAAGTACAGCGCATGGCGATTCACCAAAGCGCAGTGCGACGGGCGGCGCTGCTTGGAGAAGGTGTCGGCTACATCGATCTCAAGGCGTTCAGTGATTCGACCGCAAAAGAGATGAACGCAGCGATAACGAGTCTTCTCGCCCGTGGTATGAAGACCCTGGTACTCGATCTCCGCACCAATCCCGGCGGCCTGCTCAATCAGGGAGTGCGAGTCTCCGATCTGTTCCTTGATCCGGGACAGAAGATAGTGAGCATGCGTGGGCGGCTCCCTGAGGCAAATCGGGAGTACGCCGACACTGCGAAGCAGCGCTGGCCTCAGCTTCCGCTGCTCGTCCTAGTCGATGGACGTAGTGCGAGCGCGGCGGAGATTGTAGCCGGCGCACTGCAGGATCACGACCGTGCGGTGCTCATCGGGACTCCGACCTACGGCAAGGGGAGCGCGCAGAGCATTATTCCATTCGGTGCCGATGGTGGACTCAAGATCACGACCGCGCGCTGGTTCACGCCGGCTGGTCGGTCGATCGCCAAGAAGCTGCCGGACGACGATTCCGACGACCCCGGACCCGCCAGACGAGAGCGGTTCCGCACGGATGCTGGCCGGACAGTCTACGGTGGCGGCGGCATCACTCCGGATGTAATCGCCGGCGACAGCACGACGCCGCCCGCCGAAGCGAATTTTATGCGCGCACTTGGCGCCCACGCAGGGCTCTTTCGTGATGCGGTGACTGACTACGCGCTCTATCTGAAGGGTACTCGCTCTGTCACTTCTCCGAGCTTCGTGGTCACACCGGCGATGCGCGAGGAGGTGTGGCAGCGAATGAAAACGCGTGGCGTCGACATTCCGCGCGAGGCATACAATGAAGCCGAGCCCCTCGTATCGAGGGTGATCGCTTTTGATATCGCGCGCTACGTCTTCGGCGGCGACGCCGAATTCCAGCGCCGCGCGTCTGTTGACAAGCCGCTGCAGAAGGCGCTGGAGCTTGCGCGCGGGGCCAGGACGGAGGGCGATCTGCTCAAGAAGGTCACCGCTCACGCAGCGCCGGCGGACAGCGTCGCAGGCCAGTGAGCGAACGGGTTTTCATCATCGGACCGGGTCACGTCGGGCGTGGACTATTCCGCGCCTTTCGTGCATCGGAGGTAGAGGTAGTCGGTCTTCACGGCAAGCGGCCATCGGGCGTGGCGAGCTCGAGCGGGGCGCTGCCCCATGAGATGTCCGGCGCGAATGTCGTCATCGTGTGCGTTCGGGATCCACAGATCGACGACACGCTCGACGAGGTTATGGCGGCGGCCAAGAGTGGGCTGGTCGAGCGCGGCACGGTGATTCTACACACATCGGCCATCGCCGAACCCGAAGGTTTGCGAGCCCTTTCGGATTCCGGATTTCCCGGTGGCACTTTCCATCCGCTCGTTCCGTTCAGCGACCCGGATGTCTCGGCCGAGCTGCTGCGCAAAGGCTGGGTCGGCATTGACGGCGACAACGCGGCGAAGAGTACGTCTCGCCGGCTGGCCGGGCACCTTGGAGCGCGCACACTCGACATACCGGCGGGGAAAAAGCCGGCGTACCACGCGGCGGCCGTCATTTCGTCGAATTTCCCGGTGGTGCTGGCGTCAGTCGCGGGCCATCTCCTTCACGACATCGGGATCCCGGACGCCAGCGCGTATCAGGCGGTTGAGAGTCTGATGAGCGGTGCGTTGGCGAACATGAAGCAGATGCTGCCCGACGACGCGCTCACCGGGCCGATCATGCGCGGCGACGCGGAGACAGTGGGGAAGCACCTGCGGGCGCTGAAGGGGCACGAGCGGGCGCTCGAGGTTTACAGGGCGCTATCTGCTGCAGCCGTCGACATCGCGCAGCGGCGGGGGACCGATCCGAAAAAACTTGCCGCTGTTGGAGGGTTGGTTCGCGCCCCTGCTAAGTGAACTGCAGTTTCTTAGTAAGCAACCCCGCTCATCTGATTCTGATCGACGACCTTCGCCCCTTTCGGAACAGCGAACCGAAAGCTCGACTTCGCAATAGCCGGATTGGCGGTGAAGCTCGTGATCACGACGTGACGCCGGAGCCCGTTGGCCGATTCGACGTCGAACTGCCTGATGCTGGAGTCGGCGTCG
>Ga0193698_1000089_pt1 | contig 12639 bp, 12 predicted proteins | sample L3c1metaG_FD_165512 | JGI IMG/M metagenome (GOLD analysis project Ga0193698, IMG submission 165512) | Soil microbial communities from a riparian zone of the East river system, Colorado, United States - L3c1 | ecosystem: Environmental > Terrestrial > Soil > Riparian zone | place: USA: East River... | reverse complement strand
CGGCAGCAAGAACCAAAGCACGCCGAAGACGCCAAGCAGGGATACCGCGACTGTCGCCGCGACTCCGCGCGCGCCAACGATGACCCGGGCCACCAGGTAGATGTCCAGGCAAAGGCCAACGGCCAATGGAGCCATGCCCGCCATGAGCAATCGAGAAGAGATGGCGATAAAGCGTCGGGACACAGCTAGCGGCTCCGTCTGGCGGTGAAGGGCGGCTGGACTCATCGCCAGAGCAATCGCAATCGTCACAAGCACGATCGACGTGAGATGGAGCATCCGCTCGATCGACGACAGCTTCTCGCTGAACGTGTTATTGAAGACCGCAATGAGCTGGAATCCAAAGAGCGCCTGCATGCCCGGCAGCACTGTTCGGCACTCTTCGAGCAAATGCGAAGCGGCGTCGTTGAGCGAGAGCTCTTCCCGCTCTGCTGAGCGCTTTGCGTGAGAATCCGCGGTCATCGATTGAACATGCCATTCGGCGCTGGTGTGTGCCAGCGTGTAGAGCAAGTCCTTACCCAGCGTGCGCGCGGAAACGCAGGCAGACTGGACTCGGCAACGAGATCCGCTCACGCGTGAGGGTCAACCGGCCGCTCTTCTGGTCGCGCCTGAACACGACAACGGAGTTGGACCGCTGATTGGCGACAAGCAGCCACTTGCCTGTAGGATCCAGGCTGAAGTTGCGTGGCCAGTCGCCTTCAGTAGAGATCACCTGCTCGAGCGCGAGCGCGCCCGTCGACTCCGCCACTGAGAAAACGGCGAGACTATTGTGGCCGCGGTTCGACACGTACAACGCGCGCCCAGATGATGCGATGTGGATATCCGCCGGGTAATTCGTACCGCTCCAACCCGCCGGGACAGTCGAGTGAATGTGGAGCGGAGAAAGGGCGCCGCGCTCGGCGTCGAAGCGAAGTGTGGCCACCGTGGAATCGAGCTCGTTGGTTACGAACACGAGCGGCAGCGTTGGGTGGAAGACAATGTGTCGCGGCCCGGCGCCTGAGCGCATGACCGCGTCGCCGCCCTCTACGCGGCGCAGCGATTTGCCGTCGAGGTCGAGACGATAGACGAACACGCGATCGGCGCCGAGGTCTGCGGCGAGCGCGAAGCGGTTGGATGGATCGGGAACGATGCAGTGCGCATGCGGCGCTTCTTGACGTTCAGCATTCGGTCCGCTGCCCGTGTGCTGTACTACCTGTGTCGCTGGCGCGAGTCCTCCATCCGCCTGGATCGAGAGCAGCGCGACGCTGCCGCCGAAGTAGTTGGCGACGAGCACGACTCGGCCGCTGCGGTCGACGCTCACGAAGCAAGGCGCAGCACCTTCCGACGGCTGCTCGTCGAGTTTGGTGAGCGCGCCCGTATCGCCCCCGATCGCGAAGGCGCTCACTGCGCCGGACGCTTTCCCGTTGTACTTCTCGACTTCATTCACCGCGTAGAGAACGCGACCGTTCGGGTGGATGGCGAGAAACGATGGATTCGCGCCGGCATTCATCGAGCCGACTTGCCGCAGCTTCCCCGAGCTCCGGTCCATGCGAACGAGATAGATGCCGTCAGCCCGGCCGGCTTGGGTATACGTCCCGACGTAGAGGAGTTCGCCGTCCGACTCCTCTTTCCGCGCGAGACTCTCCGAGCCACGCGCGAGGCCGACGAGACCTACCGCGGACGCGGCGAGAAAGTCGCGCCGCTGCATTTCAGACTCGGCGGCGATTTGCCGAGATCAAGAGACCGATGCCCGCGACGACTAGAATGCCGCCGTAGATGGCCCACTTCGTTTGGCCGGTCATGAAGCTACCCGGAAGGATATTGATTCCCTGAAGAATCCAGATGCATCCAAGGAGCAGACACAGAACGCCCAGGACATTCAACACGATTCGCATTGTTCACCTAAGGGTGGTAGTCGGATGAAGAACAGGAACACTAGGACGTAGGTCGGAGAAGTATGGTCTGTCCGACCGCCAGTCGACCGATGCGAGTCACCGTACCGTAAATTCCCGCGGTGTTCTGGTGCGTCCGAACGACCGCCTTCAACACCTCTGGGGCCGGACTCGCCGAGTCGGGATCGAAGTTCACCATCGAGCAGCGAACGTCACGCATCGTGACGGTGACTGCGGGCGCTTCGTCCCCTTCGCCGAATGAGAGCACACCGCCCACCCACTCGTCCTCCTGGAAGGGAACCGAATTCAGCAAACGAACCACTACATTCGGGCGAAATCGTCGCACGTCCAGGCGTTGCCCCGCGATTCGTCCGATTTCGCGCACCGTATCGGAGGCGATCACCGAAATGCTCGCTTCATCGAAGATGCCTTGCCTCAGCTGCATCATCTGCACGGGAGCTCCGCAGCGACGTCCAACCTCCGCGGCCAAGTCCTCACTGAAGACAGGCATCTCTTCGCCATCGGGCGTGCGAACATGCGTAGGAAGGTCTCCCGGAACGCCGGCTTCACGACGATGCGGTGCAAACAGAAGCAGATCGGGAAGCTTGGTTGCGCTCAGCCACGGGAACCCGCCGCGGTCATCGATCCGCCGGAATGCGAGGCGTCTGTCACCATCGAGGCCGTGCCAGCCCAGATCGGCGGCGTCGAGTGGTTGGCCGGCCATGGACTTCACGGGATACCTGAAGATCGCCTCGACATGTCCAATTTCTATGAGCATGCAATCCGAAGAGTGGCGCCAAAGGCGCCGCCATTCAATAGCGCTTGCAACGGTGCCTCCTCTGTCCACCGCGTCGGCGACGTTGCAGATTGGCCTGCGCCGTCCGCTGGTCGTCAAACCATCGCTCCTGCACGCCAATGAAACGACTCGTCCCGCTCGCGCTTCTACTCGCTTCGGTCTGCGTCCCGGTCGCCGCACGCAGCCAGGACTCCCGCGTGCTCGTCTTCTCCAAGACGGCCGGGTTCCGCCACAGCTCCATCGGAGTCGGCCGCGCCGCGATCCGGAAGCTCGGAGACGAGAATGGTTTTGCCGTCGACACGACCGAAGACGCCGGCGCGTTCACCTCGAAGAACCTCGGGCGATACCGCGCAGTCGTCTTCCTCAACACCACCGGCGACGTGCTGGACGCCGCACAGCAGGACGATTTCGAGCGCTACATCCAGGCCGGTGGCGGATACGTGGGAATTCATTCCGCCACTGACACCGAGTACGACTGGCCGTGGTACGGCCGGCTCGCCGGCGCCTGGTTCACGAGCCATCCGAACAACCCCAACGTTCGCAAAGCCACCTACCGCGTTCTCGACAAGAGTCATCCGTCCACGCAGGGATTTCCCGACACGCTGGTCCGCGAAGACGAGTTCTACAACTTCAAGTCGATCGACCCGACCATCCACGTGCTCATCGAGATCGATGAGAAGAGCTATGAGGGCGGGACGAACGGCGACCACCATCCGATGAGCTGGTATCACGACTTCGATGGCGGACGGGCGTGGTACACGAACATGGGTCACACCGAGGCGACTTTCTCCGAGCCGCTCTTCCTCCAGCACCTACTCGGCGGATTGCGCTATGCGATGGGCACGGGGAAGGTCGATTTCAATCGCGCGCGGCCGGAGGAGAACCGCTTCACCAGAGTCGTTCTCGCCGAGAAGCTGGACGAACCCGTCGAACTCGCCGTGCTTCCCGGCGAGCGGGTGCTCTTCATCGAGCGACATGGTTACGTGAACCTGTATTCGCCGGCGACCAATCGAGTGACACGGATCGCGACGATTCCGGTCAGCACCAAGTACGCCGACAGCTCTCAGGCGGAGGACGGACTGCTCGGGCTCGCCGCCGACCCCAACTTCGCGACGAACGGCTGGATCTACATGTACTACTCGCCGGCCGGACCCGAGCCGAAGAACGTGCTCGCGCGCTACCAGATGAATGGAGACTCGCTCGACCTCGCGTCGCGGAAGATTCTCCTCGAGGTTGGAACTCAACGCCTGAAGTGCTGTCACACCGGCGGCTCCATCGCCTTCGACGCCAAAGGCAACCTCTACGTCTCCGCGGGCGACAACTCCAATCCGTTCGCCAGCGGCTACGCGCCGATCGACGAGCGGCAGGGGCGCATGCCGTGGGACGCGCAGAAATCCTCCGGCAACACGAACGACCTGCGCGGCAAGATCATCCGGATCCATCCCGAGCCAGACGGCACGTACACGATCCCCGAGGGAAATCTCTTTCCTCCGGGGACGGCGAAGACGCGACCGGAGATTTACACGATGGGCCACCGCAATCCCTATCGGATCTCGGTTGACTCACACACCGGATTCCTCTACTGGGGCGATGTCGGTCCCGACGCGAACGTAGACTCCGTTGGACGCGGCCCGCGCGGCTACGACGAGATCAATCAGGCGCGGAGCGCCGGCAACTACGGCTGGCCGTACTTCGTCGGCAACAACCAGGCGTATTACAAGACGACGTTCGTCGATTCGGCGACGGTGATAGCAGGAGCGCAGTTCGACCCAGCGCATCCGGTCAACAACTCACCCAACAATACCGGCCTCACCGAGCTGCCGCCCGCACGCAGTGCTTACATCTGGTATCCGTACGCGCCGTCACCGGACTTTCCAATCGTCGGGACCGGCGGACGCGCGTCAGCGGCGGGTCCCGTTTTCCACCGCGATGACTTCCGCGGCGCGGCCAGAGCATTCCCGCAGTACTACGACGGCAAGCTGTTCATTTACGAATTCATGCGTCATTGGATCATGGCAGTGACCATGGATGCGAAGGGCGACCTCGTTTCCATAGAGCGCGTAATGCCGAGCGCGAAGTTCAGCGCTCCGATCGAGATGGAGTTCGCGCCGAGCGGAGATCTTTACCTTCTGGAGTACGGCACCCGCTGGTTTCAGGGCAACGACGACGCTCGCCTCGTGCGCATCGAGTACAACGCGGGCAATCGAAAGCCGATCGTGGCGGTTGCGGTCGATCAACCGGCCGGCGCACTCCCGCTTCAGGTCAAGCTTTCCTCGGCGGGCACCATGGATGTCGACGAGGACTCGCTGCGATACGTGTGGACCATCCGTCGCCAAGGCGATACGGTGTTGACGAGGCTGATCGAGCCCAACCCGTCGTTCACTTTCACTCAGCCGGGTGCGTACACGGCGTCGCTCGTGGTGATCGATCCTCACGGAGCGGACGCCACCGCGGTCGTGCCGATCGCGGTCGGTAACGAGCCGCCCAACGTTGATGTCGATCTCGTCGGCAGCAACCGATCCTTCTTTTTCCCCGGCGTTCCGGTGCGCTATACGGTGCGCGTGACGGATCGTGAGGACGGCTCGCTGCAAAACGGAAGCATCCCGGCGCGCGGAGTGAGCGTAACCGCGCAGTATTCAAAGGACGGCGTCCCATCGACTGGAGCGGCGACCCCGGCTCGTTCCGGCGAGAGCGCGCAGGCGACGGGGCGGAGACTTATAGAGGGAAGCGATTGCCTCTCCTGCCATCAGTTGAACAAAAAGTCCATCGGCCCCGCGTACATGGATGTCGCGCGGAAATATCACGACGACAAAGCGGCGACCGCGCGTCTCGTCCGCAAAATCCGCGAAGGAGGATCCGGCGTGTGGGGTCAGGCGACGATGCCCGCGCACCCCGCGCTCACCAGCGCTCAGGCCTCCGCAATGCTCTCCTACATCCTGAGCCTCGCCGATAAAAAGACGAGCGCGCCTTCACTCCCTGCCCGAGGCGCATACGTTCCTCCGGCTGGATCGGGTGATTCGCCGAAAGGCGTACTCGTGCTGCGTGCAGCGTACACGGACCGCGGCGCGAACCGGATGCCCGCGATCACGAACGAGAAGACGGTCGTCCTCCATTCGCCGAGCGTAGTCGTCGCGAGCGGGCAGCTCTCGGACGGACTGCAGAAGCAGAGCGTGCCGGAAATGCCGATCGAGATCACCGTCGTGAATCGGTCGAGTGCGTCCGTCGTGTTTAAGCAGCTCGATCTGACAGGCATCGCCGCGGTAACATTCTCGGCCGTGGCGCCATCTCAATACCAGGCGAAGGGCGGAAAAATCGAAGTGCACCTCGATTCTCCGACTGGTCCTTTGCTGGGAGAGAGCGAGCTGATCCGCCCCACGGCTGGTGTGGGCGCTACACCATCATTGCTTCGCACGGCGCTCACGCCGACGTCGGGATTGCACGACGTGTATCTGGTCTTCCGGAACCCCGATGCAAAGGGAGATGGATTTCTGTTTGGTGTTTTGACGGCAACCTTCGAAGCCGTGCGATGACGATCGTTCGCACCGTGCTGGTCGCCGCCTTCTCCGCGGCGTTTTGCGGCCCAGCGTTGCCGGCGCAGGAGGTTGCGCTTCCAACCGCGGCCATGGACACCTTCTTCGCGCGCCTTGGGCGGTTCGGAGCCTCCGGAGCGGTCCTGGTGGCAAAGGACGGCCGCGTCGTCTATCGCACAGGCTTCGGCTGGGCGGACCGCGATCGACAGATCCCGATGTCCACCACGATGGGAGTCGACATCGCATCCATGTCCAAAGACGTCACGGCCGTCGCGATCCTGCAGCTGGTGGAGCGCGGCCTGTTGAGGACTACCGACAGTCTCGCGGCGCACTTTGACTCCGTGCCCCCCGACAAGCGCGCGATCACTGTCGAGCAGCTACTGACCCACCGCTCCGGACTGCCGCAGTACTTCGTGGATACCAGCGATTTCGCCCGCCTTACCCGCGCGCAAGCGCTCAAGGCAATCCTCGCGGCAAAGCTCGAGTTCGTGCCAGGTACTGGTGAGGAATACTCCGACGCGGGCTACGTCCTGCTCGCGATTCTGCTCGAGCGGCGCACTGGGCTCACACTCGAGAGCTGGTTGCAGCGCGAGCAGTTTGGCCCGGCCAAGATGACGCGCACGTTCTCATACGGATCGCCCGCGCTTCGAGCGGCATTGGATGTTGCCCACGGTTACCTGGGCGAGAAAGACGCCGGAAGTCCATCGTCATATGTAGCGGATGCCGACTACTGGGTCGTGAAAGGCGCGGGGGGCATTGTTTCGACGGTTGAAGACATCGCTGTCTGGGAAGCGGCACTCCACTCGGGGAAGCTCGTCTCCGCGCAAACGCTTAGAGCGTTACTCGGCCCGGGAGGGAGCGACACGACCGCTGGACTCGCCGGTGCACCCGAGAGTCTGCCGAGCGGGAAGCGTGGTTGGATTCGTACAGGCGCCCAGGACTTCGGTTTTGCGGCGGGTGCGATCCGATACGCGGATGACCGCACCGTCGTAGTCGTTGCGTTGAATCGGCAGCCTGAGGCGATGGACATATCATACCCGCGAATCCGCCTCCTCATGCAGCTCGACGGCTTCGTCGCGGGTGTATCGCCAGTTATGCCGCCCAACGGCCACATGGTGCCGCGAACCCTTTCGACAATCGCGGGAACCTACATGTTCCGCGATAGCAGCACAGTGCGAATTGCGTTGGGAGTCGACGGCATGGTCGCGGAACCCGACGGCCCGTTGGCCGTCGAGCTCTTCACGTATTCCGCCGACACGGCGGGGCGCGCACACCGGCTTGCGCTCGCCGGTAAGTCCACGGTTCTGTTGGCGCGATTCTGCCGGGGTGACGTCGCGGCGCTTCGAGAAACACTCACGCGCCCATCCGAACGCATCGATGCGTATCTCAAAAAAACCGTGTGCGCCGACTCCACGGCGACGATTCGCGCGATTGGCTCGGTGCCGCGATGGTGGACCCGGATGCCGAGCCAATCACCCGCGACACTGATCGAGATCAAGACGGCCGCGCGCACCGCGCGTATGCGTTTCGAGTGGGAAGGTGACCGCATCAGCGCTGTCGGCGGCGGCGGTATCGTCGCGCCGGTTATCCGCGTTCTCGCGACCTCCGTCCCCAACGAGTTCGTGGGTTACCACCTGGGAGTAGCGGCCCCGATCAACCTCTCGTGGGCCGCATCGGATCGCGACCGCATCGTGTTGGGTGGCGCCGGCGCCGAGCGCTTCGTTGCGCGGCGAATCGGTCAGGTTGGTGCCCGCACCGGCTTTCCCGGTGTGACACCCTCGACTGCATGTCCATTCGCAACCACTGACACGCCGTTCACGATCACGTGTTCGATGCCAACGGGCGATAGCGACGGCTCCCGGTACGTCGAGCGATCCAGCACTCTCGCTGCGTCGAAGATCGTAATATCCGCGTCCGAGCCAACACGCAGGCGTCCCTTCCGCCGCATCGCGGGCACTCGCGCCTCGAGTCGCTGCGCCGGCATCAGCGTCATTTTGCGGATCGCTTCCATCAACGAGAGTGAGCGGGCCTCGCGTACGTAGCGGCCAAGCACCTTCGAGAAGGTCCCCGTTGTCCGCGGATGGCCCGCGCCGTTCTGCCAGTATGCGTCGCTCGCAACGATGGTGAGTGGACTGGTTATCGCAGCGGCCACCATCTGCTCCGTGTTCGTGTGAACCACGATGGGGCCGCCGATCCGGGTGTACCGCGCAAAGCTCTCTCGATTCAACCGCTCGCCCGTACGCGGCCATTCCAGCTCGCCCAGTCGCTCGTCGGATGCGGATCCGTAGACGTCTTGAATCGTGGCCGATTGAATCTCCGTCATCCCGGCCGCATAGGGATACGCCTCCGTCGTCACGTCCCGTCCGTGTGCTCGCGCATCACTGATCATCTCGAGCATCACAGGCGTTTCGGCAAGGCTGGAACTATTGATGTGCACGACCTGCAGTGGCGCATTGGTTTCGCCGGCGAGCAAGAGCGCTTCCTCGAGGCCGGCAGAGCCGGGGGTAATGTGCAAGTGTATTGGCGTCTTCGACGTCGCGGCAACGCGGAACACGGCCAACAGCTCTTCTCGCGTTGCCGCCGGCGTGTATGGAAACCCAGCGCCGATGCTGATCGCTCCCTCTCTCAGACCAAGCTCCATGAGTCTCACTATCTCGCCAATCTGTTCCGGTGACGCAGTGCGATAGGCTCCGTCGCCTACCGGCATGAAGCTGCCGGCGTCGTGCATCACCGACATCCTGACTTTGATGTGGCCGATGCTGACGCCGTAGTTGATTCTCTCACCGGCACTTCGCTCGCGGTACCAGGCAGCGACATCCGACGTTCCGAGCTCGAGCTCGAGCGTCGTCGTCACTCCGTCCAGCGATCGGAGCCGATATGTCTCGGGCGTCTGTCCGTGGTCGTGAAGGTCTATGAAACCAGGGGCGACGATGAGCCCGCGCGCGTCGACAGTGTCTCGGCCGCGCAGTGCTTGCGTCGTGATGGCGGCGATTTGTCCGTCGAGGAGCCCGATATTCGAAACCGTATCGAGGCTGGACTCGGGATCCATCACACGTCCGTCGAGAATCACGCGGTCGAAGACAGTGTCAGGCCGGTTCATACGCTCGCGCCTTCAGTTCTAGCGTACTTTCCCACGCGCAGCGACCTTCCAGCTTCCTTCCACTCGGCTGCGGCGGCCGTACCAGATTTCGTCGTGCAGGTTGACAGTCGGGCAGACGTGGCTTGGCACGACCCAGACTTTTTCTCCGACGTGGGCCGGCCCATTGATCTCCACGTAGCCATGCTCCTCATTCAATTTGCGGATCGTCCATGGGCGCCCGACGAAATGGCCAAACGTTCCGATACCAACCGTCTGATCACTCGACAGCGTCTTTGATCCGGCGTCGATCACGCACTGGTCCGGCACCGCGGTGCTGACGACAGTGGTGAGCACTCGGAGCGCGCAGTCCGCCTCGACGCAGACCTTCGCCTCCATGCTGCTCGCGTCGTAGAAAACGTAGGTTCCAGGTCGGATCTCGGTCGTTTGCGGAACCAGCGGGGTTTTCGCGGCACCAGGCGTTGAACCTCCGGAGACAATCTTCGCCTCGAAGCCCGACGCCGAGAGCGCATCAAGCACGGCGTCGATCTTGACGCAGGCCGACCGGAAGCCTGCATCGTCTAGCCACGAGGGCCAATAGAAGATCCCCTGGAAATCCGAGCACGCCTTCGCGATCTCGACCGCTTGCTCGGGTGACTGCGCGCCAGTGCGGCCCACGCCGACATCTATCTCAACCAGCGTTTCGATTCCCTCCAGGTCACGAGCGACTTCGACCGAATCGACCGCAACCTTCACGCGCCGCGTCTTCGCCAGCTCTCTCAAACGTGGCAGCTTAGCCTTTACGAGAGGGTAGGCGACAAGCACATCTTCGCCGGGCAACACCTCCGCCTCGCCCAATTTGGCGACCGTGATTCCGATTGCGCCCGCGTCGAGCTGCATCTGTGCAATCTCGCGGATCTTGTGGGTCTTCACGTGCGGCCGGAGATCGACACCCCACGCACGACATTGCTCCTGCATTCGAAGGATGTTCCGCTCGAGGACGTCGAGATCGACGTAGAGGGAAGGCGTGTCGAGGTCGAGCGCGTTCACTATCGAGCCTTCTTCGCGATGCATTCGATCTCGACAGCGATGCCGCCCGGGAGCGCGCCCGCCTGGATCGTGGTGCGCGCCGGAAACGGCGCGGAGAAGAACGTCTCGTAAACCTGGTTCATCCCGGCGAAATCGTTGATGTCGCGAAGATAGACGTTGCACTTCATGACGTCATCGAGTGATGAGCCAGCCGCCTGGAGGATCGCCCGGATGTTCTCAAACGTCCGCTTCGTCTCCGACCGAACGTCCCCAGGCTCCAGCTTCCCGGTTGCCGGATTGGTGCATCCCTGTCCGGCAACGAAAATAAAATCTCCCTCGACGACTGCCTGCGAATACGGACCAAGCGGCTTCGGCGCCTTCTCGGTCACGATGGCTTTTCTCACGTGTTCCTCTTCGCTCGTTTCCAAAGGTGATGCTGCGCCTTTTTAGCCTTTGCCGTGGGCGTAGTCCTTGATGCCGCTCCAATATGTCCAGGTCGGGTCGCGGTCGTGGAGAATTTCAATAGGGAAGCGCGGCTTCCCTGCTAGCGCCACGTTCAGACCTTCCATGAATTCGTCGTAGCTTTTTGTGTAGTAGCACCACTCTTTGATGCCGCTACCCGTGTAGACGTGGACCAATAGGCTGTGCTTCGTGTGGTTATCGATGGGCTCCATGTGCCGTTCAAACGCAAACATCGCTATGCTCGTTGCCTGGTCGGGAAGACCTTCGCCAAATTTCCACTCGATGATTACGCTCTCGCTAAAGACTTCCTTTTTAACTCCCGCTGGAGGCTCAGAGCGAATGCGATAAATACGCGGGCCGGTTTCGGCTTCTAACGCAATCAGAGTCCACTCACCTTTTTGTTCTTCAGTCACAACGCTCTCCGGTGAATGGCTAACGCCTTGGTTCAGCGTCATCAATTGACGCGGCGGCAGCAACGATCGCTGCGGCAGCCCTCGAGTACAAGTGGGGAAGCAGTTCGGTGTCGAGCCGCCCAACTGGCCGGCTCAGGCGGTTAAAAAGTCGTGAATCGAGGAGATCACATGAACTGGAACAACTGGGTTCGGCAGATCCACCGCTGGCTGTCAATTGTTTTCACAGTGACGGTCATCGCCAACTTCATCGGCTTGGCACAGGGAAAGCCTGTCAGCTGGGTGACCTACTCGCCGCTGCCTCCGCTGGCCTTGCTCCTGCTCACCGGTCTGTACTTGTTCGTGCTGCCGCATGCCGCCAAGTGGCGCATCCGGCGAGCTAAATCAGGCGAGGATCCCCGCTCCAGGATGGGAACGTGAAAAAGTCAATCGCGAGCCAGGGCCAGTCGGCATCGAAGCTCATCTCGAAAAGAATCGCCGACCTTGGCGACTGGCGCGGGGAAACACTCGGCAGAATGCGCAAGCTGATAAAGCAAGCAGACCCGGACGTCGTCGAGGAGTGGAAGTGGATGGGCACTCCGGTCTGGTCGCACGCCGGCATCATCTGCACCGGCGAATCCTACAAGAGTGTCGTGAAGCTTACCTTCGCCAAGGGCGCGTCCCTGAAGGACCCGGCCCGTCTCTTCAACTCGAGTCTCGACGGAAAAGTACGCCGGGCGATCGACATCCATGAAGGCGAAAAAGTCAACGAGTCCGCCTTCAAGACGCTCGTTCGCCAGGCGGTCGCCCTCAACAGTTCTGGTAAGTCGAAAGCTTCGAAGAAAGCGAAGTAGGAGTCCTCAGCTCACTGCTTTCTTTACGAGCGCGCCGATCCTGGCCTCGTCGGCGGCGGTTAGCTCCTTCAGCGCGAAAGCGGTCGGCCACATTTGGCCTTCGTCGAGTGTAGCCTTGTCGCTGAAGCCGAGCGTTGCGTACCTCGTCTTGAACTTCTGCGCGTCCTGGAAGAAGCAGACGACCTTGCCGTCCTTGGCATACGCGGGCATCCCGTACCAGAGTTTCGGCGAGAGCTCTGGCGCGCTGGCTTTGATGATGGCATGGAGCCGCTCGCCCATTGCGCGATCCGGTGTTGGCATCGCGGCGATCTTTGCGAGCACGGCACCTTCCTCGCCGGCTTTTCCTGCGTTCGGGCCGGGACGCGCGTCGGCCTTCAGCTCCTGGGCGCGCTCCCGCATCGCTGCTCGTTCCTCGTCCGTGAAGCCCTTGGGCGTCTTGCCAATCGCGGTGGAGCCCTTGGCGGATTTCTGCGCGCCTTTCTTTGCTGGTTTCTTTTCAGCCATAGTGTCCGCTGACCTCGGTGGGTACGGTCGTTCTAGTGACAGGCTCCGGGCGGTTTCCAGTCAGAGGGCTTGCCCCTCTGCTGAGCCGAATCATGGATGACCAGTGCGAACGCACGCCGGAATGGAGTTCT
>Ga0193698_1000086_pt1 | contig 12792 bp, 6 predicted proteins | sample L3c1metaG_FD_165512 | JGI IMG/M metagenome (GOLD analysis project Ga0193698, IMG submission 165512) | Soil microbial communities from a riparian zone of the East river system, Colorado, United States - L3c1 | ecosystem: Environmental > Terrestrial > Soil > Riparian zone | place: USA: East River... | reverse complement strand
ATCCGCTCGGCCCATTCACCTACGCGCCCTACAACCCGGTCGCGTACAAGCCTGGCGGGTTCGTGCAGGGCGCCGGACACGGCAACACCTTCCAGGACGTCTACGGCAACTGGTGGAACACTGGAACGCCATGGATCGCGGTGAACTGGCACTTCGAACGCCGCATCGCCCTGCATCCGGCGGGCTTCGACGCTGGCGGTCAGATGTACGTCGACACGCGCTTTGGGGACTTCCCTCATTGGCTGCCGACGAAGGCGTGGCGGAGGAACGACGATCTCTTCACCGGCTGGATGCTGCTGTCATATCGCAAGACAGCAACGGCGTCGTCGGCACGTGACAGCTTTCCCGCGAGCAACGTTACAGACGAAAACCCACGCACATTCTGGGTTGCTGGACAGAATCGCCCGGGTGAGTCGCTCACGGTTGATCTGGGGCGCGCGTACGAAGTGAGAGCGATCCAGGTGAACTACGCTGACTACAAGTCAGGTTTGTACGGCACTGACTCAACGGTGTTCACACAGTTTCGGTTGCGCACTTCACCCGACGGCGTTCGATGGACAACAGTCGCGGACCTGTCGCGGGAGCACCGAGACCGTCCCAATGCGTACATCGAGCTTGCCAGGCCAATGAGCGCGCGCTTCGTGAGGTACGAGCACATTCACGTCGGCGCGGCGAATCTCGCCATCAGCGACCTTCGCGTGTTCGGCAACGGCGCGGGATCTCGCCCCGCCACGCCCGCTGGGTTGACAGCGCGGCGCGACCGCGACGAGCGCAATGCAACTATCACCTGGCAATCCGTGCCGGGGATCGCTGGCTACAATCTGCGCTGGGGCATTTCGCCGTCGAAGCTGTATCAGACCTACCAGCGCTTTGCCGACCAGGGAGCGATGCTCGAGCTTCGAGCGCTCACTGTCGGGCAGCCATACTGGGTTGCGATCGAGAGCTTTGACGAGAACGGTGTCTCGTCCCTCAGCCCGGCGGTGCCGATTCGTTGAGGGCGACGGAGCCCGTTCGATGCTCCGCATTAGCCTCGACGAGTGGTGCCAATTCTCGCGTACACCACCGTTGAGCCGATGTGATCGCTGCACCATCGCCTTGTGCGCTACCGTGCTCGATGAGTAGCGTCGCGGATTCAGTCCGCGCGATTGCAAAGGCGAACGCGCGGGCGCCTGCCTGCTGAGAATCATTCCCAGCCGTCGCAGCGTGCGCGGCGTATTGCTCGATGCGCTGCACGGCTTTCAACGTGTGCTCGACGGACGACGACAGCGCAGCTGCTTTTACAACGCTCAGCCGTCGCTTTACATCTGCTGCCCATTCGGTGAGCACGTCGCTGCGCTCCATCGCCCGTAGCGCATCGAGGCTCAGAATGTTCGTCGTGCCCTCCCAGATTGACAACACCTGCGCGTCCCGCAACAGTCGCGGGATTCCGGTGTCCTCGACATAGCCGGCGCCACCAAAGGATTCGAGCGCTTCACTGGCCACCGCAATTGCCTGCTTCGCCGTGTACAGCTTGGCTACCGGAATCAGAAATCGCAGCAGGCGCGCTTCGGTTTCGGTCGCCTCGCCGCACTCGTCCCGCCCGAGTAGCTCGACGACACGAAATGCCAGGAGAAAAGCCGCCCGCAGCTCGAGTTGCATGTCGGCCAGCGTCTCGATATGAAGCGGATGCTCGATTAGCAGCTTCCCGAATGCGCGCCGCCGCCTGGCGTAGTCGCTGGCGAGCGCGATCGCTCGGCGCATTCCCGCAACGCCTGCGACCGCGTTGTACACCCGGGTGATGTTGAACAGCGTGGCGATCTTGCGGACTCCATCACCGGCCCCGCCCACTAGCTGCGCGGGCGTGCCATCAAGGGTCAGCTCGGCGGTCGGCAGCGCGCGTGTGCCCAGTTTGTCCTTCAGACGCTCCACCCGAATGTTGCGAAGCATCCCGTCGTCGTCGCGCAGCTTGATGAGAAAAACGCTCAGACCACGACTTCCGTCGGGCGCGCCATCGATGCGCGCGAGCGTCATTGCCACCTGCGAAGTGGTAGCGGACGTGAACCACTTCGTGCCATGCAGACCGTAGGTGTCACCCTCTTTGCACCGTGCGACTGTCGACGTGCTTCCAACGTCGGAGCCGCCCGTGCGCTCCGTCATCCATTGGCCGGAAGTCCAGAACTCGCCCGGATCACGAGAGGTCAGGTGAGCGAATACCGTTTTCACACTGGCGTCGCCGTAAACCTCGAGAAATCTGGCCGCACCGTCGGTCATCGCGAGCGGACAGCTGTACAACGCAGACGACGGAGCGAAGAGGTAAAGTCGTGCGAACTGATGGATCCGCGAATGCGCGCCGTGCTTACGTTCATAGGCTGTGGCCACAATCCCTTCCGTGGCCGAGATGTGGTCAAGCTCCCGCCAGGCATCGCTCGTCTCGATCTGATCGACGCGGCGTCCCCACCCGTCGTACGCGACGTGGCGCGGCGGCGATGCCTCGGCCGACTCTCCCAGCGCGAGAATGTCCGTCGCCGCCCGATGCCCCAAGCGGCGTAGGCCGGGCTCGATCTCGGCGAGCATATCGGCAGGCAGTCGCCAACGCAGATACGCGCAAAAAAAGGCGTCGTCGTCGTACTGATTGCCAAGCCTTGGCGGATCCTGAAAGAACTCGGACATTAGGCCTCGTGTTCCGCGCTCGCCGGAGACGCTCATCCCGTTCGCAAGTTAACCACTAGCTCTTTCCCGCGACTTGAAATAGGCTTGCGTCATGTGCGGACGCGCGATTCCAGCCCGGCGTACTCTGAGCGCATTGATTGTCTTGGCGGCGCCTCTCTTAGTCCACGGTCAAGGCGCGCCGCCACGTCGAGTGAGCCAGCCGGTCCTCGCGGCGCGATCGGCCGCAATCATCGAGCGGCAGGGTCTCCGGTTCAGAGACCTCAATAGAAATGGCGCACTCGATCCGTACGAAGACTGGCGGCTGACACCAGCGACGCGGGCACGCGACCTCGTGAGCAGGATGACGCTCGCCGAGAAAGCGGGAATGATGATGCACGGCACTGCGCGCACTGGCGGACCGATGGGGGTTGCCGGCATCGGAAACAGCTACGATCTCGATGCGACGGGCAAACTCATTCGCGACGTCGATGTCACCAGCCTCATCACCCGACTGGGTGGAGATCCGCGATCGCTGGCCGCGGAGAACAACAAGCTGCAGGAAATCGCCGAGGGCGCGCGACTCGGCATTCCTCTCACTATCAGCACGGATCCCAGAAATCATTTCCAGTACGTTCTCGGTGCGAGCGTTCAATCCGGCCGATTCTCCCAGTGGCCGGAACCGCTTGGACTCGCGGCAACAGGTGATCCGCGCCTCGTGCGGCGCTTCGCTGACATCGCGCGTCAGGAGTATCGTGCGGTCGGCATTCAGGAGACTCTCTCGCCGCAGGCCGATCTCGCCACCGAGCCGCGCTGGAGCCGAATCAACGGCACCTTCGGCGACGATCCCGACCTTACGTCGAAGCTGGTACAGGCGTACGTCGAGGGCTTTCAGCACGGAACGGCAGGTGTCGATTCCTCAGGCGTGCTGGCAGTGGTAAAACATTGGGTCGGATACGGTGCTCAGAAGAATGGGTATGACAGTCACTCGAGCTATGGCAAATGGGCGACTTTCTCCGGCGATAACCTTCAAACGCACATCCGGCCGTTCCTTGGCGCATTCGCCGCGCACGTCGCGGGAGTGATGCCGACGTACTCGATTCTCCAAGGCGCGACCGTGAATGGCCAGCGGCTCGAGCAAGTCGGCGCGGGCTTCAATCGACAGCTGCTGTCGGATCTGCTTCGGAGGCGCTACGGTTTCGAGGGCATCATCCTCACCGATTGGGCGGTTACCAACGACTGCTCGGAGATTTGCCGCAACGGATTTCCGGCTGGACAACGTCCGACCTTTGCCGGAGTTGCGATGCCGTGGGGTGTCGAGGAGCTGTCCAAGGTCGATCGCTTCTCCAAAGCCGTGAACGCCGGCGTCGACCAGTTCGGCGGCACCGAGGAGGCGCAGGTCCTTGTTGACGCAGTCCGTGCGGGGAAGATCAGCGCAACCCGAATCAACGAGTCGGTGCAGCGCATTGCGGTGCTGAAATTCAGGCAGGGGCTGTTCGAGAATCCGTATGCCGACACCGCGGCAGTCACTCGCAGCGTGGGCAACCCGGAGTTCCAGGCCGAAGCGACGGCAGCGCAGCGCCGATCGCTCGTGCTGCTCGAGAACAAGAAAGCCATTCTTCCCCTTGTTGCGCGGGGCAAGCGCGTGTTTTTGCACCGCATCGATCCTGAAGTCGCGAAACGCTACGGATTCACCGTCGTCCCCGAGGTTTCAACCGCGGACATCGCCATCGTGCGGACCGATGCGCCGTTTCAGACGCTGCACCCGAGCTACATGTTCGGCTCGATGCAGCACGAGGGTAATCTCGACTTTCAGGCTGGGGACAAGGAGCTCGAGGAGATAAACCGGATCGCGTCCGCGGTGCCGACGATCGTGACCGTCTATCTCGATCGACCTGCGATTCTGACCTCGCTCAAGGAGCGCGCTAGCGCGCTGCTCGCCAATTTCGGTGTCAGTGATGCGGCGCTGCTCGACGTGTTGACGGGAGTGGCTAATCCCGAAGGCCGGTTGCCGTTCGAGTTGCCGTCGTCGATGCAGGAAGTGGAGGCACAGCGCTCGGATGTCCCTCACGACACCGCCCACCCGTTGTACCCGATCGGCTTCGGCCTGCACTACGGCGGCGCGAGTCTTCCGGTTGCGGCGAGCGACTGGCGCGTGACCGGCGGTGATGCCGGAACCAGTCGCTACTCCTCGCTCGACCAGATCAATCGCGGGAACGTCGGTAGTCTCCGGGTCGCGTGGACCTATCACACCGGTGACGCTCCGTCTAACGGCCAAATCCAGGCGACACCCATTGTTGTTGATGGCGTACTGTACACGACTACGCCCACTCTCGCGGTGGTCGCGCTCAGCGCCGACAACGGCGCACTCGTGTGGCGGTTCGATCCCTTCGCGAATCGCCAACCCGAGTCGCACGTGAATCGCGGAGTCGTCTATTGGTCCGACGGCGGGACTGAGAGAAAGATCTTCTTCTCCGCCGGGCGACGACTCTACTCGCTTGATGCAGCGACAGGTCGTCCGTCTCCGACGTTCGGCGATTCGGGATGGGTGGATCTCGGGGTGGGCCTGGGTCGCGACATCTCAAACGCGTCCCTCGTCGCGACAAGTCCGGGCATCGTCTATCAGGATCTCCTCATCCAGGGCACGCGCGTAGGTGAAGAGGAAGGCTCCGCGCCGGGGGATATACGAGCGTACGACGCACGCACAGGAAAGGTGCGGTGGACGTTTCACACGATTCCCCGGCCTGGCGAATTCGGGTACGACACCTGGCCGCGCAATGCCTGGCAAACCGCCGGTGGCGCGAACTCGTGGCCCGGGATGAGTGTCGATACAAAACGAGGAGTGGTGTACATCCCAACCGGTTCGGCGACGCCCGATTTCTACGGCGGCAATCGCGCCGGTGCGAACCTGTTCGCGAACACATTGTTGGCACTCGACGCGACGACGGGCAAGCGCCTCTGGCACTTCCAGACCGTGCACCATGACATCTGGGATCGCGATCTGCCCGCCGCGCCGAACCTCCTGACGATCACGCGCGATGGCAAGCGCATCGACGCCGTCGCGCAGATCGCGAAATCAGGCTTTGTGTTCGTCTTCGATCGAGAGTCCGGTCGTCCGGTGTTCCCGATCGAGGAACGCGCCGTACCAACGTCCGATCTCAAGGGAGAGCGTGCGTGGCCCACTCAGCCATTTCCCTCGAAGCCGGCCCCGTTCGCACGGCAGTCGATGAGGGAACAAGATCTCCGGACGCTCGCGCCAGGCGCTCAGGCCGCGGCGAGTCGCCTGCGTACTCTGAGGAACCACGGGTTGTTCACACCACCAAGTCTGGCGGGAAGTGTCGTGCTCCCCGGATTCGACGGCGGCGGTGAATGGGGCGGCGCTGCAGTCGATCGCGATACGGGTGTGATGTACGTGAACGCCAGCGATGTACCGTGGATTGCGGCGATGCGGAAGGCGGCGGTAATCACACCATCGACAGGTGCTGCTCGCACTGGCCCCGCGGTGTACACTACGTTCTGCGGCAGTTGTCATGGACCCGACCGCCGCGGCAAGGATCGAGCTCCGTCGCTCGTGGGCGTCGGTGCTCGGCTTTCGCCGGAACAACTGCACCAGGTGATCGAGCGCGGTCGTGGATTCATGCCGTCATTCGCGAATCTGCCGGAGCGCGAGAAGCGGTCGGTCATCGCGTACCTTCTTGGTCAGCGCGAACCTGCAGAGGAAGCGCGAGATGGCTCTTCGCGCGCGACCCCGATCACATCCGCGAGATCGAAGCCCGCACTCTCACCATACGAGTTCGTGGGTTACGAGCGCTGGCGTGACTCGGCGGGCACCCCGGTCATAAAACCGCCGTGGGGAACGCTCAGCGCAATCGATCTCAACACCGGTGACTATCTCTGGCGAATCCCGCTTGGCAACACCGCCGCGTCCGGGGCGACGACTGCCGGCGACACGGGTACCGAGCAATACGGCGGACCGATTGTGACAGCTGGCGGATTGGTGTTCATCGCTGCCACGACGGATGCCAGGTTCCGCGCATTCGACAAGCGCACCGGCAAGCTGCTCTGGGAAACGGAATTGCCCGCGGCAGGCTTTGCGACGCCGAGCACTTACTCGGTGCGCGGGAAGCAGTACGTCGTGATCGCGGCCGGCGGCGGGAAGCTTGGGACGAAATCCGGCGATGCATACGTCGCCTTTGCGCTGCCCGACTGATGTGTGGCCGCGCGACTGTCATCAACCCCGACGGGATCACCGAAAAGCTCTACGGCTATACCCGTAAGTTCGTTCCGAGCGACTGGAAACCGCGCTACAACCTGAATCCCCACGAGGACATTCCGGCCGTCTACTACGATCCGTTCCTGAAGGAGCGGGTTTTGAGGACGATGCACTGGAATCTCATTCCGTCGAAGCTGGAGAGCCGGGACAGCGTCGTCGCGTTCGACTCGCAGTACTCGACCTTCAACGCGCGAATCGAGACGGTTGCCTCAGCTCTCACGTTTGAGCAGTCATGGCGCAGCCAGCGCTGCCTGGTCGTGGTCGACGGAATCATCGAATGGGTCGGAGAGAAGAAGCGCAAGGTCCCCCACCTCATTCGCCACAAGGATCGAATTCCATTCGCGATGGCGGGATTGTGGAGTCGCTGGCACGACCGAGCGAGCGGCGAAGAATTGTGGTCATCCACCGTTATCGTGAAAGACGCTGACGACTGGTACAGTCAATTCCACGACCGGATGGCGGTGCTGCTTGCTCCCGATTCCTACGAGGAGTGGCTCGATCCGCAGCGGACGAAGGGACAGCTCGAGCTGCTGAGCAAGTCCGCATACCATAAGAATGACGAGCTTGAATTCTTTCCGATCTCCACGCTCGTCAACAATCCGCGCAACGACTCGCCGGAGTGTCTCGAGCTCACAATACCTCCGCCCGCGGAGGAGGACATCGAGCTGCTACTCGATCTTTAGAGAGCGTCTTCGCTGAGCGCGCTGCTCATCAGATCCAGCGACCGATGCGGGCGAACCATTGCCGGCGCCCGTTGGTCGAGAGGCCGTATTGCAAACGCATCGGTCCGATTGGTGAATCCGCGCCGACGCCAATCCTCGCGCCGAACAGCCACGTACCGCCAAACGCGCGATCGGCGCCCTTGCTCACGGTTCCAGTCATGCCCGTGATTTGAGTGTTCAGCGGTCCGTACAGATGGCGCGCGGCATCGAGCATGTAGGACGCGGTCCACGTCCCGATGGACTCCCTCACGTTCAGGCCGGGAAACCCATCGCTTCCTCCCAACAGAAACCACGCGCTGTAAGGCGACTCTGCGCTCGTTCCGCCTGCGCGAAACGTGCTGGTGAATCGTGCGAGGGAGGTGTTCGTGAGTAGGGAGAAGCGTCCGCTCGCGCGCCTGTAGCGCTGATTCCACTCCAGGTCCAATCGGCCGAACTGCCGCCGTGTTTCGTCGCCGTGATCCACCCGCAACGCGGCGCCAATTGGCACTCTCGTGCGTGCTGTATCCACGAGTCCGCCGCGCCACCGCCTAACGAGCGCTCCCGTCTGAATCGTCCAGAGTGGACCGATGGGCACGTCAACACCGAGCTGCAGCAGCTGCTCCATTACGGTCGGTAAATCCACCTTGACCGGCCCGCCCGGCCCTTCGACAAAGAACGGCTCGTTCTCACGCCCCGCCATGAGCAGCACGAACGGACTGACAGAATACTTCACCTCGGTATCCGATCGGCGGAGCGAGATGTACCCTTCCTGACGTCGCGATCCCAATGTGAGTCGCCCGCCGCTCTCGAGCGCCGGGAATCCCCGATGAAGAATCGCGTGGCGATTTGCGATTGCGATCCACGCTTGGGCGCCGAGATCGTTGTCGAAAGCTCCGCCCACCCCAATCGTGCGCTGGTCCGCCCATCGTATGACCGGATCAAACGCGACCGAGTCACCGGAAGCGCGCTGCGGCGAGAGCCAGAGTGCTCGCAGGATGCCCGACCTGCCCGCACGCGCGAGTCGCGCCTGAACGGTATCCACCACGAGCAGCGCGCTGTCCGGCGCGGGGGTCGGAGAAGCTCGGCGAAGCCAAGCCGGCAGCAGGAACGTGGTTGGCCGGATAGCACTTCGAATGAGCTCTCTCGCACCCGGTGCGGCATTCGCGGCGACAATCGAGGCTGATACAGGGGGAAGGCTGTGCTCGACTCGCGATCGCCGCGGCAGGCACGATGACGAAGGAATTGCCCGAGCGGCGGCGGCCCCACGCTCGATCAACCGGGCGACAATGTCCGCGGAGAAATCGAGGTTGGTTATGTCGGACACGTTCGTGCTCACCTCGACGTCGTCTGGTCCGAGCGGAGGATGGGCATCGAGGAAGATGCGATCTATCAACATGTCGACCGTTCCGCCCGCGGTGGCGCCCCTCGACGTGTTCTCATTCGTTCCGCTGCCGTCCAAACGCGACAGAATGACACGCGTCGCACCAAGCTCACGCGCCAGGCGGACTGGAGTATTCTCGCTGAGTCCGCCATCGACGAGTTGTCGTCCATCGATGGTGACGGGCTCGAACACGAACGGGATGGCGACGCTCGCACGGATTGCTTGCGCCAGGTCGCCGTGATCGAGTGTCACCCGGACTCCGGTGCGAAGATCGGTCGCCACGGCCCGGAACGGGATCGGAAGTGAGTCGAAGCTGCCGCGCGCGATCACGTCACCTCGCACGAGAAGGGCACTCAACAAGAGATTGATCGCGCCCTCGTCGGCAAGGCTCGTTGCGACCGCGAATGTTCCTTCCTCGTGTCGCAGCAGCATCACTGGCGTCGGCTCACCAGGGAGTTGGCTGCCGAGCAGCGACGCCCCTGACGCCCCCGAAATCGCGAATGCGCGCGGTGCGCGTGGCGCGTATCGCCCGATGTATGCGCCGATATTGTATTCCCGGGTCAAGCGCTCGATCTCGACGCCTGAGTAACCGCTGGCGTACATCCCGCCGACGATGGCACCCATGCTCGTGCCTACCACGATGTCGGGTACGATGCCGAGCGAGTCGAGCATCTTGATCACACCAACGTGCGCCATTCCCTTGACGCCGCCGCCGGGCAGGACGAGCGCGACCTTGCCGGAGCTCGTGGCGGAACACGTTGATTCGACTGGCGATTGTGCTTCGCTCCGCGTGTAGAGCGGAGTCAACAAAACGAGAGCGGCCAGCGCGCCTGCCCTACACGGATCTATCGCTTTGCTCCGTACTCGTCCCACAACGTCGCCATCGCCAACGTACCCACCCGGAAGTTCTCTTCGCTCATCCACTCGTCGGGCGCGTGGGCGTTCTCCCCGGGCAATCCAAATCCCACAAGGAGGACGGGCGCGCCAAGTATGCGCTCGAAATCTCCGACGACAGGGATGGATCCGCCTTCACCGGTGATGACTGGCTCTTTCCCGAACGCCGCGCGCAGTGCAGTCCGCGCGGCGTCGAAGATCCCTCCATTCAGCTCGGCCCTCCACGGGCGTCCGCCATGGAGGTGTTTGACGGTCACCTTCACTCCCTTCGGCGCGACCTTCGCGACATGAGCCTTCATCAGCTTCTCGATGTCTTTCGGATCCTGGTCGGGAACAAGCCGGCAGCTCACCTTCGCCATAGCCTTTGCCGGCAAGACCGTCTTTGCGCCTTCGCCGGTGTAGCCGCTCAACAGTCCGTTGACCTCGCAGGTGGGACGGATCCAGAGCTTCTCGAGAGTCGTGTATCCTTTCTCGCCACCAAGCGCGTTGACGGCCGTCTCCTTCATGAGACTCTTGTCATCGAACGGAAGCGATCGCATCTGACGCCGAATCTTAGGATCCCAGGTCCGGACCTTCTTGTAGAATCCGGGAATCGCGATGTGCCCGTCCTTGTCGTGGAACGTGGCAAGGATTCGCGCGAGCGCCATCGCCGGATTGACGACCGCGCCGCCATAGCTGCCCGAGTGCAGATCGCCTTGCGGACCCTGCACGTTGATCTCGAAGTACGCGAGTCCGCGCAGCGACGAGAGGATCGATGGCAATCCCGGCGCGAACATGGCCGAGTCCGAGATCACGACCGCATCGGCCTTGAGCATCTTCCTCTGCTCCTGGACAAAGGCTGCCAGATGCTCGCTTCCGATCTCTTCCTCTCCCTCGGCGATAACGACGACGTTGACCGGAAGCCTCCCGCGCGTGGCGAGATGTGCCTCGAGCGCTTTCACGTGAAGGAAGAGCTGGCCTTTGTCATCCACTGATCCGCGCGCGAAGATGTTTCCATCGCGCACCGTCGGCTCGAAGGGCGGAGACGTCCACAGCTCGAGCGGCTCGGCCGGCTGCACGTCGTAGTGGCCGTAGATAAGAACTGTCGGAGCTCCGGGCGCGTTTCTCCATTCACCGACGACGACCGGGTGGCCGGCTGTCGGGTAGATCTTCGCCGGCACGCCGATTTTGTCGAGCGATGTCTTCACCCATTCGGCGGCCCGTTTGGTGTCGGCGTTGTGTTCGGATTTCGCGCTGACGCTAGGGATGCGGAGAAAATCGAACAGCTCATTCCGGATCCGCGCATCGTTGTCTGAAAGAAACTTCTGCAAATCGGCTGGAATGGCCTTTTTGCCGTTTGATGTCGTTTTCGTTTTCGTCATTGGCTCTGAGTCTTCCGCGTTTTCGTCATCGTAAAAGAGGTGGGACCAGCAAGCTGGATCACCTGGCATGACCCGTACCTGCAACCAATCGCACTGCACTCATCCCTGCAAGCGTGGCCGTCAGGCAAAGCAGGACGCTCAATGCTATGTAGGACATCGCGCGCGCGTACTCTCCACCCTCGATCAGGCCGATGGTCTCGATGCTGAAAGTCGAGAAGGTAGTGAAGCCGCCGCAGAAGCCCACCACGAGCAGCGCCCGCATGTAGTTGTGCGTTTGGATGTTCATGAACTGGCGAATGAAGATTCCGATGAGGAAGCAACCTGCCACGTTCACGAACAGGGTGCCGAGCGGAAATCCGTGCGGGGCAAAGTGCTGAACTCTGCCGCCAATCAGGTACCGGAGCACCGAGCCGGCGGCGCCGCCAATTGCGATGAGTAGGAGAATCATTCTGTTCTAGATTAAGATAGCTCTTACTCCTCAGCCTTTCATGTCGAACCGCCTCGCGAAAGAAACGAGCCCCTACCTGCTTCAGCACGCAGAGAACCCGGTCGACTGGTATGCGTGGGGACCTGATGCGCTGGAAAAGGCGAAGGAGGAAGACAAGCCCATTCTCCTGAGCATCGGCTATGCCGCGTGCCACTGGTGCCATGTCATGGCGCACGAATCGTTCGAGGACGAAGAGACGGCGCGGCTCATGAACGAGGGCTTCGTCAACATCAAGGTCGACCGCGAAGAGCGGCCGGACATCGACGGCATCTACATGCAGGCCGTACAGGCCATGACAGGTCACGGCGGCTGGCCCATGACGATGTTCCTACTGCCCGACGGCAGCCCGTTCTTCGGCGGGACCTACTTTCCGCCCGATGATCGGCATGGGCTCCCATCCTTCCGGCGGGTTCTCGAGTCCGTTGCCGACGCTTACGCGAAGAGACGCGAAGGAGTTGTCGAGAGTGCCGAGCAGCTGAAGCGTATCTACGAAAGCAACCTCGCCGCCACGCGCAGCACTGGTGGTCTTTCTCCGCAACTGCTGGAGTCCGCCTACAACGTGCTCACGAAGGGATTCGACGCAAAAAACGGCGGATTCGGAACCGCTCCGAAGTTTCCGGCGACGATGGTGCTGGATTTCCTTCTCAGATACTGGAAGCGTACGGGCACTTCGCAGGCTCTGGAGATGGCCGCGACTTCGTTTCGCAAGATGGCCCGCGGCGGGATCTATGATCAGATCGGCGGCGGATTCGCCCGCTACGCCGTCGATGCTACCTGGCTCGTACCCCACTTCGAGAAGATGCTGTACGACAACGCGCTTCTCACACGCCTCGGAGCGCACCTCTGGCAGGCGACCGGCGACGACGAGGTGAAGCGTGTGGCGACCGAGACTGTGGAGTGGGTCGAGCGCGAGATGACTTCACCCGAGGGCGGATTCTATTCCTCCCTCGATGCCGACAGCGAGGGACACGAGGGCAAGTTCTACATCTGGAGCGAAGAGGAGATCGATTCTCTTCTGCGCGCCGACTCCCGAGCCTTCAAGTCATACTATGGCGTAGGCGCCGGCGGCA
>Ga0193698_1000085_pt1 | contig 12949 bp, 8 predicted proteins | sample L3c1metaG_FD_165512 | JGI IMG/M metagenome (GOLD analysis project Ga0193698, IMG submission 165512) | Soil microbial communities from a riparian zone of the East river system, Colorado, United States - L3c1 | ecosystem: Environmental > Terrestrial > Soil > Riparian zone | place: USA: East River... | reverse complement strand
CGTTTCGGCGGCGCGAAGAACGCATCGTGCAAACGCTCCATTGCGGGATTCAGCTGCTCGCCGTCGACGATCACGGTGAGATTGATGCCCGTCGCGCTCAGGGACATCATGTGCACCTTGATTCCGCCGAGCGCGCCAATCGCCCGACCCATCGCCGCGCTGTCCTCGCTGATCGCCGCCCCCACCACCGCCACGATGGCGCGATCGCGCTCCACCGCCACATCCCCCAGCGCGGAAAGCTCCATTACGAGCGACTCCAGTCCCGTAGAATCGTCGACCGTCACGGACACCGACACTTCGGAGGTTGCCACGACGTCAATCGAGACCCCGTTCTTCTCGAAGATCTCGAACACTTTCCGAAGAAACCCTCGCGCGAACAGCATCTTCGCAGCGCCGACCTTGATGAGGTTGATTCCGCCTTTTCCCGCAATCGCACTCACCGCCCGGCGTGGCGCATCGAACGTTATCCGCGTTCCCTTCCCTGCTGGATTCCGGGAATTGTAGATGAACACCGGGATTCCCAGTCGCACCGCGGGCGCGATAGTGTTTGGATGCAGGACCTTTGCTCCGAACGACGCGAGCTCCGATGCCTCGTCGAATCGGATCTGCTCGATCAGCTTCGATCCTTTCACCACCCGCGGATCAGCGGTCAGCATTCCATCGACATCCGTCCAGATCTCGATCGCCTCGGCGTGCAATGCAGCCCCCAGGAGCGACGCACTGTAATCTGATCCGCCGCGCCCGAGTGTGGTGGTGATTCCTCCGGCTGTCCTGCCGATGAATCCGCCCATGACGGGCACTTTGCCCTCTTCGATCATTGGCTGCACGATGTCCCGCGCGCCTTCGGCGATCGCATCGGTCTGGGGCTCCGCCGCCATAAAATTGTCGTCCGTCATGAAGACGTCGCGCGCGTCTACGTGCTCGGCAGGTATTCCGCGCAGCTTGAAGAATGCCGCCACGAGATGCGACGAGAGCTGTTCGCCGAACGCAGCGATCGCATCGAAGCTGCGCGGCGTGGCGTGACCGAGAACCGACAGCGCTTCGGCAAGGCTCGCCAGCTCGTCGAAGGTGGCGCTCATTTCTCCCGCAACATCAGAGGCTTCCTCCGATGTCCCGAGAAGCTTTTCACACTGCTGGAAATGCCGGTCGCGGAGGGTTTCCACGCCTCGCAGCGCACCGATCAGGTGACCCTTCGCTGACTGCTCGCCTATGGCGAGGAGAGAATTGGTGGCACCGCCGAGGGCTGAGACAACGACCGCCGGCTGGCGATCGAGCTTGCCTTTGACGATCGCGGCGGCGCGCTCGATCGCTTCCGCATCCCCAACCGATGTCCCCCCAAACTTTACGACGATCACGCGGAGTCGAAAGCGCCGTTCACCGCGAGCAGCTCCGCATTCAACACGGACCCACCAGCTGCACCACGAACGGTGTTGTGTCCGAGAGCGACCATCCGCAGGTCGAGGACCGCGTCGTGACGCACGCGTCCGACCGTGACGGTCATGCCGTCGCCTGCATGCACGTCTCGCTTCGGCTGCGGGCGATCAGGAGCATCGGCAACTACCAGGGGATGCTCGGGACGCGAGGGAAGTCCGGCGGTCGCGGGGAATCCCTGCCAGGATCGCATCGCTTCGATCGCCTCTTCCGGACTGGGCGTGTCCTCGAACCCAATGGTCATGCAGATCGTGTGGCCGTGCTCGACTGGAACTCGATTGGTGTGAGCGCTGACCTTGAATGCCGCACTCGTCACTTCGCCGTCCTCGTAGGTACCGAGAAGCTTGAGCATCTCGCGCTCGAGCTTGGGCTCCTCGTCCGCGATGTATGGAATGACGTTGCCGAGTATGTCGAGCGATGGTACGCCGGGATAACCGGCACCGGACACCGCCTGCATCGTCGACAGAAAGAGCTGCCTGATGCGGAACTTCTGGTGAAGCGGAGCGAGCGCTACCGCCGCGACAGTCGCCGAGCAGTTGGCGTTGGTCACGATGCCACCTTTCCAGCCGCGTTTCCTGCGCTGAGAGTCCAGGAGCGCGAGGTGATCTCCGTTCACCTCGGGAATTACGAGGGGGACGTCCGGCTCCATTCGGAAATTCTTGGCGTTGCTCAGCACGAATTTCCCGGCCTTCGCAAAGGCCATCTCGACTTCTCCCGCAACCGCGGCGTCGAGCGCAGAAAAGACGATCGGCGCGCTCACCAGACCCGGTTCACACGCGATGACGCGCCGCGCTTGAATCGATGGCGGCGGAGGCGGGCCCTCGAGCCAACGCGTGACGTCGCCGTACTTCTTGCCCGCCGAGCGCTCGGATGCAGCCAATTCGGCGATTTCGAACCAGGGATGGTTGGCGAGAAGGCGCACGAACATCTGCCCGACTGCGCCCGTCGCGCCGAGCACGGCGACCGGCCATTTCGTTTTCCGCTTGCCGGGAAGAGGGGCGGTTTTCATCGCGCGAGAAGGGTTTTGGCGAGACGCTCGTAGGTGTCGACGCTTTTTCTCAGCTCTTCGACATCGATGTACTCGTCCGGTGTGTGTGCGACGTGAATGGAGCCGGGCCCGAAGAGCAGCGGCTCCCCCCAATTCGAGAGCAACGGGATGTCGGAGGTGTAGGCGACTGGTCCCGTTTCGAAACCCGGTACAGTCGCGAAGCGCTGCGCCGGAATGTGCGAGCCGAACTCCACGTCAGCGTTGCCTTTCTTGGCCCAGTCGACAACCATCTTCTTTATCGGCTCGACGTCGCCGACGAGACGGAACATGATCTCGGCTTCCGCGTGCGCGGGGATGATGTTTGCCTCAGTTCCGCCCTTGATCGTGCCGATGTTGACGGTCGTCTCGCCGAGCAGCGGATCCGATTGAAGCGGCAGCTGGCGAAGCGTCGGCAGCAGCTCGAGCATCGGCTCGATCGCCGAACGTCCGAGGTGTGGATACGCTGAGTGTGCTTCACGGCCGCGGGTCCGGATGGTGGCGCGCAGCGATCCCTTGGCACCGCTCGCGAGCTTGCTCTCAGTTGGCTCACCGTTGATCAGAAAGCGACTGCTCGGACTGAGATTGTTGGCAGCCCGCGCTCCATCGGAGCCTTTCTCCTCACCAACGACGAGGAGTACGTCGATGCGCTTCTCACCGGCCGAGACGAGCCGGTCTGCCGCTACCATCATGGCGGCGGCGATTCCCTTCGCGTCCGACGCACCGCGTCCAAACAGGCGCGTGCCCTCGAGGCGCGGCGGGACGTAGGGCGGTACGGTGTCCAGGTGTGTAGAGAAAGTGACGCCGTTGCCGCCCCCGGAACGCGAAGCCCATACGTTCGAGCGCCCGCGGGTGACTTCCTGCAGCGCGACATTCCATCCGCGCGCTACGAGCCAGCGCGATACGAAATCAACGGCGCTCCCCTCGGAGCCCGTGGTCGACTGAAGCGCTAGAAGCTCCGCGGCCAGCGAAACGACATCGGTCATGCGCGGAAGTTAGCGCGGCGTGTGGAAGGTTGTCAGACGAAGGGATCCGAAGAATCCGATCCCGAGCGCGGAACGCGCACTACGTCAGGGCGATGCGTCGAGCCTGATCTCGGCGGATTGCGCAGCGACGCGATCGATGCCCTGCGCGTTCTCGACGAACATGTGCTGCGCCAGACGGTTGGCCTCCTTGACGTAGGCATCGTGCTGGCGCTCCCCGGTGTCTCCAATCTCGTGGAGCGTCCGGTAGCCCATCATCTTGCCTGCCTCGCGGAAGGTCTTGAAGGTGTCCTCGGACTGCCTCGCCATAACGATGTCTCCAACGAGGCGGAGGAAATCGCTCTTTCTGGCGACATCGGCGAGGGCCCGCGCGACCCCACGTGCCGCAACGCCGCTTTCCCTTCGCAGCCCCGAGCTTACCGCGAGCTGCGACTGGTACTCCTCGAGCATGTGCTGCAGCTCCCGCATGTACGGAATGTGGCGCGAACACAGATCGCGGAAACGCGAATCCTCGGCTTGTTCTTCGTGGTCCTCGAGGGCCCACAGGAACGTGTCGTGCTGCGCGACGGCGTTGTTGATCTGACTCTTCAGAAAGTCTGTTCCGCGATTCATGGAGTTCTCCGATCTGATGCCCTGAGGCGGCCAAGTCGAATGGGAGTAGAGTGCGAAACTTATGCCCACAAAGGTTGCAAAGGCACCCTTTTTATTCCTTCCTCGGTATCAGCAGGCGGCCGGCAAGGGGATCGACAGAAACCGAGAGAGGCGTTCCAGGCAGCATGAGCTCCCCGTCCGCCTGCGCCGGCATCCCGGGGTTCGTCTCGATTCGGAATTCTCTCCCGGATTTGTAGAAGAGGCACGGATCCGCGCGGAAATCCTTTCTCACCATTCTCCACAGCAGCCGCAGCGCGTCCCCGAAACTGGCCGGCGAGAAAACGCAGGCGTTGAGCAGACCGTCGTCGCGCACGATGCCGTCTCCGAACGAGACCAGATCGTTGAGCACGGCTCCGAAGTTGGCAACGAGTACGGCCGAAGCAGTTCGCTCGAAGACCACTCCATCAACGGTGAGCCGAAGGTGAAATTTCTGGTTCCGCAGCACCGCTTTGAATCCGCCGATGACGTAGGCCATGAAACCGAAGCGTCGCTTCAGGCGCGCCGGAGCTTCCGAGATCATGGTGGCGTCGAGGCCGACGCCCACGCCGATTGCGAATCGCCGGCCATCGCCGAGTCGGCCGAGATCCATCGTAGCTTCGTCACCGTTGAGCAGCATCGGCACCGCCCGCGCCGGATTGAGCGGAATGCCCAGCGTTCTCGCCACTACGTTTCCCGTTCCGCCGCCAAGGACTCCGAGCGGAGGTCCCTGGTGCGCGAGAGCGCTGAGAACCTCCATCACCGTTCCGTCGCCCCCAAGAGTGAACACCGCCTGATACTTGTGAGCGTGGGTCCTGGCGAGGATCGCGGCGTGGCCCGGCGCTTCGGTCGGCATCGAATCGCATGTCACGCCCGCGTCGCGGAACGCCTTCAGCGCCTTGTCATGAGTTCGTGCTCCGCGCCGGGACGCCGGATTCACAATCAGCAGCACCCGCTCGATCCGGCGTGGCGCGAACTTCATCGCCGTCGCCGCGCTCATGCGCCGTTGTCGAGAATCTTCCGAACGAGCATGGCGAGATGCTCAGCCGTGAACGGCTTCTGGATGAAGGACATGGTCGGGTCATGGAGCCCGCGGCGCAGGATCTCGTCATCGGTGTAGCCCGACATGTAGATCACCCGAACGTCAGGTCGCTTCAGTCGCAAGGCATCGACCATCTCGCGCCCGCTCATCGTCGGCATCACAACGTCCGTCAGGACGAGATCGATCGTCCCATTGAGCGCGGACGCAATCTGAAGCGCGTCGACTCCGTGCTCCGCCGAAAGAACCCGGTAGCCACGTGAGTTGAGAACACGCTCGACCAGGTTTCGAACTCCGCGGTCGTCCTCGACCAGGAGAATCGTTTCAGTCCCGGAGAGCGGCGCGTCCGAATCCCTCTCCGCCGACTGGGCCAGCGCGTACTCATCGGCGTGCGGAAAATACACCGTGAACCGAGTGCCCTCGCCGGGCGCGCTCACGACTGAAATCGAGGCGCCGGATTGTTTCACGATCCCATACACGGTCGAGAGCCCGAGACCGGTCCCCTTTCCCTGCCCCTTGGTGGTGAAGAAGGGCTCGAAGATTCGCGACTGCGTCGCAGCGTCCATGCCCATTCCGGTGTCGGCCACCTGCAGCACCACGTACTCGCCTGGGTCCACGGGCGTCGAGTTCGGGCCAGCGCTGCCTCGAATCGTCTGGTTGGCTGTTTGTAAAGTTATCACTCCGCCCGATGGCATCGCGTCGCGCGCATTGAGCGCGAGGTTCAGCAGAATCTGCTGCAGCTGTCCGGCGTCGGCAGTGATAGAGCCGAGCTTGGCCCCCGCGATGATTCGAATCTGGATGTCTTCTCCAATGAGGCGCCGCAGCATCGGCTCGACTTCCGCCAGCGTGCGATTGAGATCGAGTACGCGCGGCTGCAGCAGCTGCTTGCGGCTGAAGGCGAGCAGTTGTCGCGTCAGCTCCGTGGCGCGCGCTGCCGCCTTCCTGATCTCGGAGAGATCCGTCTCCTGTTCCTCGCCGAGATTCTCGGCGTCCAGAAGGAACTCCGTTCGTCCGGTGATGACCGTCAGCAGGTTGTTGAAGTCATGCGCTACGCCGCCTGCCAGCTGGCCGACTAGTTCCATTTTCTGGGCTTGTCTGAGCTCGCTCTCCAGCGCCGACTGCTCGGTGACGTCGCGGAGGTTCACGAGGATTCCTTCGACGCCCGGAACATCGTTGAGATTGCACAGGTTGCCAAGGAAGATTCGCCACGAACCGTCCTTGTGCATGCACCTCGCCTGACCCGACGCGACCACGCCCGGAGAGCGCCGCACATTTGCTATGAGCTCGCGCACGGCCGGCCAGTCGTCCGGATGGATAATATCCTGGGGGCTTCCGGCGAGCAGCTCTTCATTGCTGAAACCGAGAAGGCGCGTCATCGCGGGACTGACGTAGGAGCGAGTGCCGTCGGTGTTGAGAATCACGATAACATCATCGACGTTCTCGATGATCGCTCGGAAGCGCATTTCACTTCGCCTTAGCGCGTCTTCCCGTTTCTCGAGCGCCTCGGCCATCGTGTTGAGAGTTTCGCTGAGAATTCCGATCTCGTCGCCGGCCGGCCCTGTAGACGAGCGATGGGACAGGTCGCCCTTCGCGAAAAGGACTGCGTCGCGCGCTACGGTGCGGATCGGGACGATGATGCGTGTGGCTTGCGTCCATGCGAGCACGATAGCGAGCAGAAGGGCGAGGGTGCCGATCCAGATCGCTCTCCAGAAGTCGGCGCGCTCCTTTGCGAACGCCAGATCCTGCTCCGAGCCAACGTTGACAATCCATGGCACGTGCTGCGTGGCGGCAAATCCGGAGAAGACCTGTCCGGCATCAAGGTCCTGAATTGCGGCGATTCCCGACTGTTTCCCCGCGGCAGCGATGAAGAGCGGCGAATCCGAGATATTCCTGCCAACCCACTTGTGGGGATTGCGCGATCTGAAGATCACCACGCCGCGTTTGTCCACGATCGTGCCGATGGCGTCGGCCGGGACGGCGCCACGGGAAAGCTCCCATTGCAACTGCTGCAGGGTTACGAAACCAGCGACACGCACCCGGAGCGCCGTGTCCTCGTACGAGATCGCGATCGCAGGCGGGCCCTCCTTTCCGTAGAGGGGCGCCGGACTCTGAATGACGAAGTCCAGGAGGGTGTCCTTCGCATTCGATGAAAGAACGATCGGGCGCCTGACGCCGGTCGACAGCGTGTCGGAGGTCCCAAGGGGGAGACCGCCGGGCGTCATCACTGCAAAATGGGCGAACTCGTTGGGTAGCTCGGCCGCCACGTTCCGGAGTAGCCGGTCGTTGCGAAGCGAGTCTGCAGGTCTTGGGCTGACTGAGTGGACCAGCGTGAGCAGAATGGTTTCGATCGAGCCGACGCGACCATCCACTCTGCGGGAGAGAGAGAGCGCCTGAGCGAGTGCTTTTTCCTGGGCAGCCGATCGCTCGTTGAACCGGTGCTGCCGCGCGACCATCGCGATCAGAATCACGAAGGGGGTGACCGCGGCAAGAACGAGCGCCATGAGACGCAGCCGCAAGCCGTGCGTCAGTACTCCCTGAGCGAGAGACCTTTAGCGATCTTCTGCTTGAGACGGGCGATGTAGCGCGCTGCTTCCGCATCGCTGAACCGCGACGTCGCGAGGGTCGTCGCCAACGCACCGATCAAGGCAGCCTCACCCAGCTTACGCTGATTCCGAACTGGAGGCCGGTACTGCCTCGGAAAATCCGTTGCGCGCCCAGGTTCACATCGAGCCCGCGAAAGAAGAGCTGCTGAACTCCGATCCCAAATCCCAGAAAAGCGCTCCGGTTGCTCGCCGTCTGTTCCGCTGAGCAATCGATGTCCCAGACCAGACCCGGAGTAGCGAACGTGACAACGCGAACAGACTGCATCATGGCGACCGAGAAGGGCACGCCAACGTCGATGGTGCAGGCGTTCACGCCGGGGGACACCCGGGGCGCGTAACCGAAGCCTATTTCGTTTCCGATCGTGCTTGTGGCTGATTCGTCGCCGATGATCTTGGCGATGGTCGGACCGCCAGTGAACACGTTGAAGCGTCCACGTGCGCCGAATAGCGAATGACTGCAATCGCTCGCCGTTTGGCAATTCCGTCGCCCCTGGTGTCCGGCCGTGAGACCGAAGATTGATCCGCCACGAAGCTGGTAATCGACGCCACCCGCGATCGCAAAAAGATCTTCCGGTCCGGCCCTTTCGTTTCGCTCGCCATACTGAAGTCGAAAACCCCAATAACTTTGATCGCGACTTGCCGGCATTGGCAGCGGCATGGGAGGAATCGCTCCGATCGGCGTCGCCTCCTCAGTCGCTATCGGCAATGGTTGCGCGGCTTGCCCATGTACGACAAAGGGCATGGCGAATGCGGCGACAACCAGCATGCGTCCGGCGATCACCTTAGCTCCAGCCAGCGGGTGTACGCGAGAGCGCCGTGCTTGGTAGCGGGATAGCGAAACACGCGGAGCAGCACGCCTTTGCCCCTCAAAATGTCGATGCGCATGAACCCCGCGCGATGCTGCGTCACGTAATAGCTCTCGCGCATCCTCACGCCGCACTCGGTCTTGCCAGGTGACCCGGCGCCGCTGACGAGGATGTACTTCACATTCGGACCTCCACGGAGCACCTGCAGGTTGTGATCGTGACCCGCAACGTAGGCAAGCGGAGGATGGCCGGTAAACGCGCTGCGGATAGAGTCACGCATCGTCCGGTTTGTCCTGGCTCGTTGCACCGAAGCGCCGATAGGGACCGGTCAGTCCGCAGTACCCGCCGTGTGCGCCGCCCGTCATGAGCGGGTGGTGTGCGGCGACGATCACGACACGACCCACTCCCGGTGGCTGGACTTCGCTCCTCAGCGCCGCAGTGACCGACGCCATTGTCGTAGCGGGACAGCGAGAGCTGCTGTCTCGGACGATGAAGTTATGCAGCCACCATTGTGTATCGAGAGCGACGAATCGCAGACGCCCAACATCGAACGGCACCGGGCCTGGACAGCCATTCCCTGGAATCATACGCACGTCTCGGCCTTGTGCGAGAGCGGCGATCATCCGCTCCTGCAGTCGAATCGAGTAGAGTCCGAACGCGGTCTCGTCGGCCCAATCGTGATTGCCAGGCACAAAGATTCCTTGCGCGCCCGGGGGGACAGCTTTGACCTGAGCCTCGAGTCTCCGACGGGAGTCGGCCCACTGTGCGGCGCCCTCGACGGGGATCCCGCCCGGATACACGTTGTCGCCGAGGAACACGATGATCGAGCGCTGCGGCGCGACGCTGGCCTGCGCCGCCAAAGAATCGAGCGGCTCGCCAACCTGGCGCGGATCGGGCTCGCCGGCATCGCCGACCAGAAATAGCGTCGTCTCGATTTGATCGGCGGGGAGCTCCTCCAGCGTGATCCGGCTATGACACGCGCCCGCGGCCAGGATTCCGAGCACACATATCCCGGCGCGTGCAACTGTGCGCGGGTTGCGGACGTACTTCAGTTGGCTATCGATAGGTCCGATCACAGGCAGTAAGAAATGGGGGAACTCAATCGATGCTCGGGGCGGGGATCGAACCCGCATGGGATCTTATCCCAAGGGATTTTAAGTCCCTCGCGTCTACCGGTTTCGCCACCCGAGCCAGACCGACGAGCCAGAAGAAATGAAGCGGGAAACGGGACTCGAACCCGCGACCCCAACCTTGGCAAGGTTGTGCTCTACCAACTGAGCTATTCCCGCGACGACAGACAAAGCTACCGGCAAGAAATGGCGCTAACAAGCGTCGCTCCCCTCTATGGATGCAACGCCGAATTTCAAGTTGACAAAACCTCGCGCGGAATGATAACGTCTCCCCGCCGGTGGACGTCTTCCACTCTCGGACGACCGCCCCTAATGCATCTTCACATCGTGCGGAGAATCTATGCGCCGTCGTCTGGTCAGCATTTCCACTGTGGCACTGGCTTTCATCGCGGCTTTCACCCCGCCTGCAGGCGCTCAGCGCGTGCTTGGCGTCGGTGACGACGCCCTGGTGCTTCCCCGGGGTGTGTTCCGGTTTCGGACCCTGGGGCAGTGGACGGCCTTCAACGAGCGCTACGGTCTCGATACGCCGGGCCGTCCGGCAGGCGCACTCGAGCCCCTCGGTGTCGATTTTACCCTCGATACGATCGGCGTCCGGCAGTTTCCGAACCTGGCCAGTCTCCAGGCCGGGATCCAGTCGCTGACGGGCAATCCGACCTGGTATGCGACGCTCGGAAATACCCAGGTGACGCTGCGCGACCACATCGCTGCCTTCCCCTTCGTCTTCGAGGCCGGACTCACGAAGCGGTTTTCCATCGGAATCCAGATTCCGTACATCAGTACCCACACGTCGACTTTCTTCAACGTCAACTCCAATCAAATCAACGGAAATCTCGGATTCAATCCGGCCGCAGGAGGTATCGCGACCGCGGTGACGCAGAACACAACGATGTACACCCAATTCATCACCGCTGCTGCTCAACTCGAAGGTTCGCTCGCCGCCTGCCAGGCCAACCCGGGCGCATCTCCATCGTGTCCGGCCCTCCTCGCCCAACAAGCCAATGCAACCGCGCTGATTGCCAACTCGAGGGCTTTCGCCGGCGGCGCGGTCGGTCCAGCTGGCGGGCCCTACAGTCCAGCCAGCGGAGGGGTCTACACCGCGTCTCCATTCGTTCCAATTGCGGGTACTGACGCTCAACTCACCATCGAAGCCAGAGTGGCCGCATTCAAGGCGCTCTACACCAGCTTTCTGGGCGCTGGCAATCCGATTACGACGAACGGCCCGTTTGCCTCTCAAAATCGTCTGAGCGTCCGCGACGCACAGCGCATTCTCACGGAGACCGCCTTCGGAATCCAGGCGAATCCGCTCACGTCGACGGGGCACTCGCACGTTGGCGACATCGACATCGGCACCAAGTTTTCGGTGTACGATTCCTTCGGCGGCAGCACTGAAGCCAGGATGACACCGACTGGATTGAATTTCCGCACTGCAGTTGGAGCAATGCTCCGACTTCCGACCGGGCAGATTGAATCGCCCGACAACTTCGTGGACCTTGGGACTGGACGTAAAGCGACCGCGCTCGAGGGCAGATGGTTCGGCGACATACTGGTCGGCAGCCATTTCTGGCAATCGTTCATCGTGCGAGTGAACAAGCCGTTCGCCGACGATCAGGACATGCGGATCATCGACCTGCCGAACGAAGAGCTGGCTCCCCTATATCGCAAGCAGAGTGTCCACAGAGAGCTCGGCACAGCCTTCGAATTCGAAACAACGCCCCGCATCGTGATCAACAACTTCTTCGCGATCTCCGGTCAGTACGTCTATCGCCACAAGGCGCAGGATCACTACACCGGAACGTTCGCCATTCCGGCATCTGTCACCGGATTCGCGGACATCACTCTCGATGCGTCCACGCTCGACCTCGAAACAGAGACGACCGAGCACAGGCTCGGCGGCGGACTGTCGTTCTCGAACATCTATTCATTCGAGCAAGGCAAGGCGAAGATCCCGTTCGAAGTGACTTACCTCCACTGGCAAACCGTGAACGGCTCGGGCGGAAATCAGCCCAAGTTCTTCACGGATCAGGTCCAACTCCGTCTTTACGCCAGGATATTCGGCGGTAAATGATCCGGATTCTGGAAAAGAAAAGAGCCGGCCTGAAAAGGCCGGCTCTTTTCTTTGTGCGCTACGCCGAAGCCGCAGTTTCGAGTAATTCCCGAGCATGCGCCCGGCTGACTTTGCTCTCGGGATCCCCGCCGAGCATCCTGGCAATCTCACTGACCCGGCCGGTACCTTCGAGCACCGAGATGTCCGCGGTCGTGACGCCCCCCTTCGCTCCCTTCGCGACCACGATGTGATGGTGCGCGCGAGCGGCGATCTGCGGGAGGTGTGAGATCGCGAATACCTGGTGCTCCTTGGCAACCCGGCGCAGCGTGTCGCCCACCTGCAACCCAACTCTGCCGCCGATGCCCGCATCGACTTCGTCGAAGATGAGAGTCGGTACCTGATCCACGCGTGCCAGAATAGTCTTGAGAGCAAGCATCACGCGCGAGAGCTCTCCACCCGACGCGACGCGCGCGAGCGGGCGATCCTCGTGCCCGACGTTGAGCGCCACCCGAAACTCTACGTCCTCCGCGCCTTCACTCGTGGGCTCGTCACGCGAGACCAGCGCGACGGAGAACTTGCCATCCGGCATGCCGAGCTGCGGCAACAACGCGTCGACCGCTTTCGCGAGCTTCTTGCCGGCAGTCAATCGCATCTCGGAGAGCTTCTCGGCTTCCGCTGACAGGCGCCGGCGGGCATCGCTCTCGCGGGCATTGAGGTTGGCGAGATCGAACTGCGCGGTGTCAATGAGATCGAGCTCCGCACGCGCGGAACGCCCGGCCTCGATCACATCTCCAAGCGTCGGGCCGTACTTCTTGAGAAGCCCGAACAGTCGATCGCGTCGCTGGCGGACTTCCTCGAGGCGCGCAGGATCCAGATCGACGGATGCGGCGTAGTCCTCGACGCTGCGAGCCAGCTCCTGGAGCGCGTAGAATCCCGCATCGAACAGCTCCTGCATGCGCGCCGCGGACGGATCGATTCGCTCGATTGACGTCAGCGGTCGCTGCGCCGCCCCGAGCTGGGTGAGCACGCTCGATTCCTCGCCCGACAACAAATCGTTGAGAGCACCAGCGAGAGTGCGAAGCTCGTCCGCGTTCTCCAGCACCCGGGCCTCATCCTCGAGCTTTGTGTCTTCGCCCGGCGAAAGACGTGCGTCCTCGATCTCCTTCGCGACGTGCCTCAAATAGTCGGCGCGTTTCTCGGCTTCCTGTCGTCTCGAAGACAGCGACGCGATCTCCCGGCGCACGCTCGACAGCTCGCCGTAG
>Ga0193698_1000081_pt1 | contig 13412 bp, 5 predicted proteins | sample L3c1metaG_FD_165512 | JGI IMG/M metagenome (GOLD analysis project Ga0193698, IMG submission 165512) | Soil microbial communities from a riparian zone of the East river system, Colorado, United States - L3c1 | ecosystem: Environmental > Terrestrial > Soil > Riparian zone | place: USA: East River... | reverse complement strand
AAACATTATTCATTAAAGAATTATTGTTTTATTGTATTTACTATTTATAGTAATAATTATTATCTCTTTTATTATGTTTTATTTTTTTAATTAATTATTTTTATAAATATATTAAATTATTAAATAAATTTATACGGGCACTGTGAGATTTGAACTCACGACTTTATTCAAGTTCTCGTTTTCAAGACGAGTGCCATAAACCAGACTCGACCAAATACCCTTTAATTTTTTTATTTTAATTTTTATGCTCTACTACTCCCTATTTTGGGCTTAAGACTGTAGTCCCAGTAGCCCCTGCTTTAGCTTTAGTGGGCCGGGATAAAATAATTTTACAATTTTATAATCAAATTGAGATATAACTCTCTTTTATTTAATATAAAATAAATATTAATAACAAAATCTTAAGACCGAAGGGAATTGAACCCTTATAATATCCATTATGAGCGGACTGCATTAACCTATTATGCTACAGTCTTTTGATGTTAATGTTTTAATATTTTTCCTTTTTATTTTTTAGATTATTTTTATTTCATATTACTATAAATTTTAAAACTAAGACACATTATGCAAGGTAGCTTTATGCGAAACAGGATGAATATTATAATAATTGCAATAATTTATAAATAAAGAAATATATAAAAATATAAATATATTGAGCAGTAAAGGAATCGAACCTTTTACGGCTATTAACCAATTCTTTTACAGAGAATCACCATTACCAATCGGATCACCTGCCCTTAATTTATTTATTATTTCTTTTATTTAATTATCTTTTAGAGATTATTATTGAAAGCACCTGGGTTTGAACCAGAACTTTCTCCTTAAAAGGGAGACACTCAACCACTCGAGTTCTGCTTCCTAACTATCCTTCCACCATTAACTTTTATTGTACATTATTTGTAATTTGTAGAAAAAGGCTAGTGAAACAAGAAATCAATAAATAAATAATTATATTCTGAGTTGACCAGATTCGAACTGATATAAGCCATTACCAAAAAATGGTGTTTTCCCAAATTAAACTACAACTCATTTATTTTTGTGAATATTTTATAAACTGACATTTTAAATTGGGTTCGTTTTTAATTTGATTAGTTAATAATAAATATCTAATTATAAAAATATATTTGATTATTTCATTTAAAATATGAAAACTTAATTTAGGGGTGAAACATAGGAAAGAAATTAGGTATTAATAACAAAAATAAAAATAAAAATAAAAATAAATATGCCGAAAACTGGAATTGAACCAATATCTAAATCTTACAAGGAATTCATTTTACCTATTAAACTATTTCGGCCTTTGCCTTGGGAGAGAATTGAACTCACATATCTATATCTTCAGAATAGCGCTTTGACCACTAAGCAACCGAGGCTTTATTTTGATAATGTAAGAATTTTGTTATGCCCTATTTTTGTTAGAACTTACACGGCTAGCTTGGCTCTCGTAGTGCACCAGCTCTAATTTGGCGAGTGAGAGCAGAGTAGGAGCATAGCAGTCCAACTCAAATTGGAGAAAGATAGATTCGAACTATCATATTTGTAATGCAAATACAACTGATTACCATTATCAGATTTCCCCTTTATTATTTAGAAATAAATAAATTCTCTTTTAAGATAAAATCATTTTAAACTATTAATTTTAAGGTGAACCCTCCTACTCTCAAGCTTTGCGGAGCCTAGGTTACCGAGGCTTTAACTCTACAAGTTTGAACTGACCCCTGTTAGAGTGGGAGTTTAACCATGGCTAAACACTAATAATTTGTTATAATTATTTATTTAAAAGTAATAGTAAAATTAATAATATTAATTTAATTTAGATAAATATAGAAATATTTCTATTCTAAAATATTAGTATAGCACAGCCCTATTTATTTAATTTAAAATTTTATAGGAGTGAACGGACATCAAGGGGAACAGCATTGTTGTATTATATTGACATGCTCTGTTCTTTAAACATTGTCGGGTGAAGGCTCTGCTGTGCTCCTACTTTTACTTTAACATACTCTGACTCTAAGTCGGTGCCCTGCTAACCTAGGGCAGAGTAGGAACAAAAATAATAATAATTTTTCTTAGTTCAATGGTTAGAACAACATTCTTCTAAAGTGTGAATTTTGGTTCGAGTCCAAAAGAGAATAATTTAAATAATAAATAATAAAATATAATGATAAATAGAGTGCTATTCTTTAGCTATTCTCTAACTCAACCGTGGCCCTGATCTCCGATCAGCCCTATAAAATAAATAGGGGTGCAGAGCATAAATATTACTAAATAGTTATAGTGTGTAACTAGCCCGCCTGCCTAACTATTTAGATATGGCACGGCAATAATTATTATATATTCAACGATTATTATAAAAACTATTTTTGATATTTTATATTTTTGATATATTAAAAAAATAACTTTTATTCCCTTTGCGCTAAAAATAAAAGCCTATGTTGAGGCAAGTAAATCAGGGTAGGGTAACAGTAATTTATATCCTCTATCCTCATCCTCTTGATCTCCGTTCACTCCTATTAAAATTAAAATTAAAATTAAAATTAAATAAATAGGGCGTGAGGCCGGTGTGAATGAGTGAGAGCCTTACAAAAAGAAAAAGTTAAATAAATATTTTATAATTTAATGGGCCGTGCCCTTATCTTCATTGAAAGTTGTTAAATATTAATAAATACTCATTCATTTTTAATTAAATAATTAATTCTTTAATTAAAATTATAAATAAAAAATCATTCCTTTTTATAGAATAAACCCCAATTTAACAATAAAAATTATAGCTTTGTTCAAGCACTGCAAGGTTGCTCTAGCTCTAACTCTGCCCACTATTTTAATATTGTGGCGCATCCTCTTGATCTCCGTTCACTCCTATAAAATAAAAAATAAATAGGGGTGGGCAATAGGGCAAAAAGGTATATTTATAATTTATAATTTTATATTAATAAAAATAAATTAATATATATCCATTGCATAACTAAGCTCTATTTGTGAAAGTTTGGGAGCCTTTGACGAGGCAATAGAAGTAATGATAACAAATAAAAAATAAAATGAAAAATATTTTAATAGATATATTAGCTTTTGGTACTTTACTTTCTAGTATTTTAGTTATTACATCTAAAAATCCAGTAATTGCAGTAATATTTTTAATTTCTGTATTTGTGAATGCCGCAGGATATTTAATCTTATTAGGTGTAGGATTTATAGGGATATCTTATATTATAGTATATGTTGGAGCTATTACAGTATTATTCCTTTTTGTAATAATGATGATTAATATAAAATTAACTGATATATTAGAAACTGGTTCACAATATACAAAAAATTTACCTTTAGCTTTAGCAATAGGATCATTATTTATTTATGAAATTTTTACTATAATGCCATTTACTTTTAATAATGTATCTATAATTTCGGTATTATTAGAAACTTTAACTAATTTTAATGGTTTATTATTTAATTCTGAAATATCTGCTATTAATACTGTTAATACTGCTTATAATCCTAATATTGCTGATACTACTTTTACTAATTTCTTACAAATTGAAGCTATTGGACAACACCTTTATACTACTGGTGCATTCTTATTAATAATTACTAGTGTGATTTTATTATTAGCTATGGTTGCTCCTATCTTTATTTCTAAAAATAATTCTAATATTTAATTATTTAATATTTATCCGGTGCCTGAGCTAAGCTTAGCAGGCCTAATATTTAAAAATAATTTACAAATAAAAAATAAATCAAATATCCCTTGGTAGAATCTTAAGAGTAGAAGGAATATAAAATATCCAAATAGCGCCGGGCAAGTTAATATTTAGTAGATAGGGTACAAAATTTTAAGATATTCACCCCTTTTTTATTTTATAATAATCTACATAATTAATAAATAAAGTAAACGCTAGTAGATAGGGAACTTCATCTGATAAGCGTGAGATCTTTATTTCAACTATAAAAGAGTATAATTAGTATGATTATACAGTTACTTTTGAAAATTATTACCACCTGAAAATCGGGATACATAAGATGCCTGAGGAGTTATTCTATGTAGTAAAAAGTAATTGGGTGAACCCAAAAACTCCTAGTACATAATATTAATATTAATAATGAAAAAAAACAATAAATTAACTTTAAAACAATTACAACAAGAATTAGAAGTTTTAAAAGCAAGCAAAAACCAAAAAGCTATTAAAAAGTAGATAGGGGTCCATTTACTAGTATACATACACGGGGATAAAGTTACTAAATATTATAAATATTATAAATATTATAAATATTATAGTTCATAAGGTTTAATAATGATAATTAAATCATTACTATTATTTTTAAATGCTAAATTATTCCATTTTATTTTATTAAATAATTCTTCATTTGATATTTGTTCATTTAAATTTATAACACAAACATCAGAAATTGAAACATAAACATTAGTTTTTTTATTATAATCAAAGAATAATAAACAATATTTATTATTCTTATTATTGAATTCATGTTTAAAACAATTTAATGCTGTATTAAATATTATATAATAATTATCTTTACTCTTCCAATTATAAAAAGTAAATTTAGAAATAATTTTAAATATAAACATTTTAACTTCTATATTATAATTATCATCAAAATAACTATTAAGTGTAATACTATAAATATTTTTATTGTTATATTTAAGTATTCTATATATTATAATTATTTTTAATATTATTATAATTAATAATAGATCTGTAAACATTAAGAAATATAATTAAATTCCTTTAGGTAAGCCTCCATGCATTGCTAAAGCAGCAGGCTAATCATTGAATATTATGTGTTTAACGGGGGTAAAAATAATTTAATCTTTAGGATTAATTTCATCATAGTAATAAGGTTTTGTTGCATTAAAGACTCCATTAACATAGATTGCCTCTCTCTTGTTTGAAGTAGTTTTCAATGTGTACGCAATTTCTTGTATAGAAATTTCACCTTCAATTACTTTTTTATACATTTTTTCTTGTATAATTTCTTTGGTTGAATCTAATATTAGTAATCTTTCAAGATCACCAATATGAATATTTGGCATAACTTCATTTGTTATCCCTTTGATTTTAACTATTTCTTTACCATCTACTGTAACTAATCCGTACACTTTAGGTGCTAAAAATACAGCTCTTTTAACTACATGCTCTAACTTAAATTGTCCTAGAGCACTACCAACCATAAATGAAGGTAAAGGTTTATTAATTGCAGCACTATCTGTATCTGAATAATATATTTTATATAGTGGATTATTTTTAAAGTAAGTCATCCACATTCTCCCACCTGCTGTAACTGCTGAAGCTATTGCAATATTTACATCTAAACCGTGGAACATGTCTTCATTTTCATTATACTCGTAATGTAGTAAAGTATCTCTCACTGTAACAATATGATTATCTAATTTAATAAAATCTTTAACTGTTTTACCGTAAAGATCTAACATGTCTTTTAGTAAACCAGCTTCAGATTCATCATCAGTATCAAATATTTCTACTTGTGTTGATTCTAATCTCATACCGAATTTTCCATACAATGAATTCATTAAAAGTTTAGCTACTAGATTCATTGGATGATCTTTTTCATATTCCATTCTTAGATTATACATTGTATTTATATATTCAGAGAATATATCCCCAGATTGGAATTCGTAACCTTTAAGTATTTCGAATTGGTAACCATATTTCATGGCATTATCCATTTCTTTACTAAAGATCCATCCACTCCAACTTCCTAATCCTGCAATGGTTCTTATTCCATTTTCAGTCTTAATTCTTCTTTGTAGAATTGGATGTTCTAAATATGCTGGAGAAGTTATTTTACAATAGAAGAAACCAAATGCCTCAGGATCAATTTTTCTAATATCTCCTGTAAATGCAAATGGTTTACCGATAGGCATCTGAGTTTCTGCCATAATGAAAGGATATAAGGAATTAGCATCATATATAAATATTTTTTGGAATAAAGCTCTAGTGATATCAAAAACAGTGTTTTTTCTATTATGAGGAATATAAACATCAACTGCTCCTCCCGTGTATGATTCTCTAATATCTTTTTCAATGTTACCTAATAATTGATAAATTGTATTTTCAGGCATAAATTGAGATCTATAGATTCTCATTGCTAGTCCTGGTAGAGTTAAAGTGTTAATAACATTAACTTTGAAATTAGAAAAGATTAATTCATTAAATTTAGTTAATACTTGGTGTAATGATATACAATCTAAATAACAATATTTAATCGATTCTTTTTTAAAATCCCATACTTTACCTATAAATTCTGCAATTAAATCTGTATATTCATTTGATGGAATGTTTTTCCATAATTCAATAACAGGTAATTCTCCTTTATAGAAAATATTACTTAAGCCGAATGGAAAATATCCTTTACTTACGCCAATATTGAATGCTTCACATAATTTTCTTAATGATAAGGGTAATAATAGATATGAATCTTTGAATACTATAGTTTTATTCATAAATCCTAATACATTTAATTTTATTTTTATAGAAATTAATTTCCCGTTATGTAATATAGGCTCAACTCTACCAAACTGTAATAAATGTTTCATTAAAAATATACCATCAAAAGCTGATAAATTGTGTGCATATACAGTTATAACTTTACTTTCTTTTGTAAAAAAAGTTAACAATTGATAAATAAATGAGCTAAATAAAATTTTTTGATTTATAATCCCATTTACTTTTTCACCATAAGAATGAATTTTTTTTTTACCATTGTATGCACAGATAAGATAAGGTGTTAAATTATTATTTAATAATATTGTTTCAATATCCATAGTAATAAAATTAGAATTTATACTAGTCTCAACTGATAATTTGCTGAAGGCTTTAACATTAAGCAGTTTTTTTCTTAATACTTTTTCACCAGCCATAAAAAATATCAATGATTTTCCAATTTCTCTTTTGATGATTTCATCAGAGATTTTTGTATCAACCCAATTTAAATCGACTGCACCCATAATTGAAACTTTATTAGTTAAACCATCTAGACTAGAATCTATTTGATAATTTCTTGTACCAGCATTAATAATAAATCTGTTAACTCCATCTATCAAATTATTAACTAAAATAGAACCATAATCAGAAGGATTCATACTAATTGGTAAAATTAAATTATTGAATCTATGATTTGTTACTGATTTATCTTCTAAATTTGATAATAATCTTCTATCTAATTCTGAGGCTAAACCGGATTTAATAATATACGAGAATGTTATTTGAGAAACTAATTGACTAGGAGAATAAGATTCAGTAATTAATCCTAATCTTGCTAATAAATATTCTATAAATAAATCTTTATCAGCAAAATTAACACTTCTTAGATGACCACCCTTCGCTACGCGATACAGGCAGATCTTTAATTTAAAGGAATTATAAAGTTTATTAATGATAAACAATTATTTTAATAATTTAATATTATTAATTATTATTGGATTAATATTTACTTTTTTAATTTGATTAATTACTAAGGCTATTAAATCTATAATTGAATTATTGTTTAGTAAAAAGGATAACTTAGCTTTATATAAAACTATTTATATTCCAAATTATTATGGATTCATAAATTAAATTATACTTAAATATTAATTAGAATTATTTATTGGATATTTAGGTGATTATTATTATCCATTGTATCCTAATATTTATAAAATAAGTATAATCTATTATAAAATTAATCCAGCCGGTTACCGGCGCTACTAAATTATATAAATCCTCAACAGATATTGGATTTTTAACGTTCTAATCAAAAAAACATACCATGCTGAAATTGTATAAAATTGTTTAATAGAGTTAAGAGGGAATTGAACCCTGATTTGATAAACTTTGCAGGTCCACTACAGAACCATCTGTAAACTTAACTCTTTTTATTTTTGTATCTTAAACTTTATTTCTTTTATTAAATAGTAAGTAATTGATATAATAATCTTTATATTTTTATATAATATATTTTAAAAGTAGCGATTAGTAATAAATATTTATTATTATTATAGGGAAAAATAAAAATCAAACATTAAATTCAATTATTATATATTTAATTTATTTAAAATAAAAATATATAAATTTATAATCTAAATAATAAATAAATAAAAAATTCATATTTTTCTTGCCGTATCCTTATACTACTCAATTTTAATACTTATTCTTGCATTAACATAGAAAAGTTATAGTTTAGGCTGGAGCTAATTTAATTAATGTTGAAAAAATCTAGCATAAAAAAAAACTATTAAAAAAATAAAGCCTATAATTTAATGGTAGAATAATTTCTTGATGAGGAATCTGTAGAAGTTCAAATCTTCTTGGGCTTATATTGGCCTAGCTTAGACTGAGAGTATTAATGGTTAACAATAATTTTAATAATTTAGTTATAGTGTGTTACAGGCCTAACTGTTCTCTGGTGCAAAAAGCCCCAAAAATATTGGCTGACTCAGCTATGCTCTAACTCCTAACTCTTACATGCTCTTACTCCAGCCCTAGCTTAACTGAATTCTAGCCTGAATAGTTGAAATCAGAGTATATAATTAAAAATATAATTATATATTATATATTAATATCTAAATTAAATTATTAATTAACATTATATAAATTTATATTAAATTTTATTTCAATTTTCATTAATTGTGTTAACCATGCTTAATGCACCGTCCTAATTTAATATAAAAATATAATTATTGCAAATTTGAATGTTCTTTACTTTAGCTGTCTATAAATAAAGGGCAAAACTAAAAATAAATTATTCATTATTTAATTTAAAAAAATAAATTAGTAATTGTTAAATTTATAATAAAATAACAAAACAAAAATGAGATTATTAAAATCACATGTATTACTTAGATTATTTAATTCTTATTTAATTGATTCACCAGAACCAGCTAATATTTCTTATTTATGGAATTTTGGATCATTATTAGGATTTTGTTTAATAATACAAATTTTAACAGGAAGTTTTTTAGCAATGCATTATCAACCTCATGTAGATTTTGCCTTTTCATCCGTAGAACACATAATGAGAGATGTTAATGCAGGTTATATCATTAGATATTGCCATGCTAATGTAGCTTCATTCTTCTTTATTTTCGTCTATGCACATATTGGAAGAGGATTATATTATGGATCATATAGATCACCTAGAGTATTATTATGGTCAATAGGAGTAATAATCTTAGTTTTAATGATGGCTATAGCATTTTTAGGATATGTTTTACCTTATGGACAAATGAGTTTATGGGGTGCTACTGTAATTACTAATTTATTAAGTGCTATTCCTGTATTTGGTCAAGATTTAGTAGAATTAATTTGGGGAGGATTTAGTGTAAGTAATGCTACATTAAATAGATTCTTCTCTTTACATTTTTTATTACCTTTCTTATTAGCTGCTTTAGCTGTAGCTCACTTAATTGCTTTACATGTTCATGGTTCAAATAATCCTAATGGAATAACATCTAATACGGATAGATTAGCTTTCCATCCTTACTTTATTTTTAAAGATTTAGTAACTATATTCTTATTCTTATTAATATTATCTATTTTAATATTCTATTATCCTAATTTATTAGGACACAGTGATAATTATATTCCAGCTAATCCAATGCAAACTCCACCTTCAATTGTACCTGAATGGTATCTATTACCTTATTATGCTATATTAAGATCTATTCCTAATAAATTATTAGGTGTTTTAGCTATGTTTGGTTCATTATTAATTTTATTAATTTTACCTATTACGGATGTTTCTAGAATTAGAGGTGCTGCTTTCAGACCTGCTATGAAATTCTTCTTCTGGGCCTTCGTAGTAAACTTCTTTATCTTAATGTGGATTGGAAGCCAACACCCTAATACACCATATGTTGAAATAGGTCAAGTGGCCACAGCATTCTACTTTGCTTGGTTTATTATAATCGTTCCAATGATAGGTTTAATAGAAAATACTTTAATGGATCTAGCTACAGATATTAATTAAAATTTTGTTTAATTAGACTTAAATTTTTCCCCCCCTCTATGCTCTCCTAGCATAGCTAGTGTTAAGCTTGGGGATAAAGAAGTTAATAAATTAATTTAAAAGAAATAAGTCCAAATTTAGAGCTGAAATAGTTTAATTGGTTAAAACATACCATTCATGACGGTATAACAAAGGTTCAATTCCTTTTTTCAGCTATTTACTTTATATTTTTATTATTTGGCCTGCTATTCCTTAACACTATGTTGACGCTCACTATAACTCTAGGCCTTGTCCATCTATCCTACCACGACCTTCTGCCCACTTGATCTCCGATCACTCCTATAAATGGTTAGTTGAAAAGAGGGTGTTCGTAGAACAAAAACAAGGGCAGACTAGAACACAGCTACAACCGAGTTAGAGCATAGTCTAAGCTAAGACTGGGCATTTATTGATTCTATTCACTAATAATTTGTTATAATTATTTATTTAAAAGTAATAGTAAAATTAATATAATTAATTTAATTTAGATAAATATAAAAATATTTCTATTCTAATATACCAATTTAAGATTATAATGTTTTGGTCTGAGACCTCTAAATTATAAATAATTGGTGTATCTATCTGATACCCAACCTAATTAATAAGGAAGGAAATTATTTAATAAATAACTGCTCTAGCTTAACAGCATTTTTATTGGCATAGCTACAGCATAGCAGAGCACCGAGTAGGAACAAAAATAATAATAATTTTTCTTAGTTCAATGGTTAGAACAACATTCTTCTAAAGTGTGAATTTTGGTTCGAGTCCAAAAGAGAATAATTTAAATAATAAATAATTAGCGGAATCGCGTGTACCACTCTGCCCTAGCAACCCTTTGTTCTACGAACACCCTAACACCTGAGCACAGCAGAGCATAAATATTACTAAATAGTTATAGTGTGTAACTAGCCAGCCTATCTAACTATTTAGATATGGCCTAGCTATGTTGTAGCTATGCATTAGCTTTGCTCCTACTCTCAACCTTTGCTGCTCCACTTTAAATCCCGGCTGCTAAGCTAGCCGTGGAAGTTAGAGTTATAGTATAGCAAAACAGCAGAACATAATAAAATGGTAAAAATAGCACCCCTTTAATTATCAAATTAGATAACGGGAACAGCTACACATACCTACTTATTTGACGCATAGTCTTGACCAGACTGGAATTAAGCGTAAGGTCACATGCGTAGGTATAGTAGTGCTTATCTACCTAAAATTAGCATACAATAGCTCACACTTCTTATTATAAAGTACTTGAGTCCGAAGGATTCTACATAATTTATTTAAATTTGTTTATAATAAATGCTAAAGTAAAAAGGCAATAAAAATATTTTATAACTTAATGGGCTGTGCCCTTATCTTCATTGAAAGTTGTTAAATATTAATAAATACTCATTCAATTTTAATTAAATAATTAATTCTTTAATTAAAAATAAGAATAAAAAAAATCAAAGCAATGATAAATAATAATTTAATGTCTAATATATTAGATATATTAATAAATTTAATGGATGTATTAATAATAATATTACCTGTATTATTATCTGTAGCTTTCATGACAATAATAGAAAGAAAACAATTAGCTGCTATGCAAAGAAGAGTTGGACCAAATACTGTAGGTTATTATGGAGTTTTACAACCTTTTAGTGATGCTTTAAAATTAATTATTAAAGAAACAGTTATACCTTCTCAATCTAATAAAGTTTTATTTTATTTAGCTCCTGTATCCACATTAATTTTTAGTTTATTAGGTTGGGGAATCATTCCTTTTGGAGAAGGATTAACAATATCAGATTTTTCATTAGGAGTGTTATATAGTTTAGCATTATCCTCTTTAGGAGTATATGGTATATTATTTGCAGGATGGAGTGCTAATTCTAAATATGCTTTCTTAGGATCTTTAAGATCTACAGCAGCTATGATAAGTTATGAATTAATCTTAAGTTCTGCAGTATTAATAATTATATTATTAACAGGATCATTAAATTTTACTACAATTATAGAAAGTCAACAAGCAGTATGGTTTATTTTACCTTTATTACCTGTATTTATTTTCTATTTTATTTCTATTTTAGCGGAAACTTCTAGAACACCTTTCGATCTACAAGAAGCAGAATCAGAATTAGTAGCTGGTTTCTTCACTGAACATTCAAGTGTACCATTTGTATTCTTCTTCTTAGCTGAATATAGTTCTATAGTTTTATTTAGTACTATCACAGCTATTTTCTTCTTAGGTGGTTATAATTTCCCTGAATTATTTGTAAATGATTCTTATATTAATATAACATCTATAGTATTAGGTATTAAAACATGTATATTCTGTTTTATGTTCGTATGGTTCAGAGCTACTTTACCTAGATTAAGATATGATGCTTTAATTGAATTATGTTGGTTAAATTTATTACCTGTAGCTGTTGCATTCATTATTTTAGTACCTAGCTTATTAGTTGCCTTTGATATTTCACCTTACTAATTTATAAAATTAATTTATCCCCCCTTTATTACATAAATTATATTGTTAATTTAAAGGAATTATTCCTCCAGCAGCACCGCCAACTATTAGTTACATTTTTATATTGGACTAGCTGATTTAGCTTGGCTTTTAATAATGTAAAATTATTTATATTCACAAATAAATATTAATTTAGAAGTGAAAATTATCTAAAACTTAAGTTAAAAATAAATATTAGATATCTTAGAAGATTGTAAATTTAATTATAACTATTGAATAAGATTCAAATTATACTAGTTTATTCTATACTATAAGATTATTTTTGTATATAAAAGTATTCTAACTATTATTTTTAGTAATAATAAAAATTATTTAATAATAAAAATTATTATGTAACATAAATTATCCAAGAATACTAACTTTCCTATTTCTTTATAAAGTTTAAAGATAAAACGTCAAAAAGAATAGACTAGTTGGACTATAAAACAAAGATATTTTTATATTTAAACAAAATTAGAACTACAAGATTATTTTAAGGATAAAGTTTAATTACATTTAGTATGGCCGGTGTTTAATAAAAATTATCAGGTTTATTTTAATATAAAACCTTATAAATTTGTAATGTATAGTCAAAATTTGGGTATTATTTATAATTTGTATATTTTAATATATTATATTTTAAATAGTTGAATTGACTCCACCGCATGCTTGCTTTAGCATAAGCACCGACAACAAATAAAGGATGTCCCTTTACCAGCCCACAACTCTAGGGTGCCCTGACTCACGGTGGCCGCTAGGTAAATAAATGTTCTCTACTAACCTATCCGATTTCGGAATAGAAATATTAGCTGATTTTATTGTAATATTTAATTCTGTAAATGATTTATAGAATCTATAATCTACTGAATTTTGTAATATGAAACCTTGATTTTATTCAATAATTTCATGGGATGAGTGGGAATCTTTC
>Ga0193698_1000079_pt1 | contig 13638 bp, 12 predicted proteins | sample L3c1metaG_FD_165512 | JGI IMG/M metagenome (GOLD analysis project Ga0193698, IMG submission 165512) | Soil microbial communities from a riparian zone of the East river system, Colorado, United States - L3c1 | ecosystem: Environmental > Terrestrial > Soil > Riparian zone | place: USA: East River... | reverse complement strand
TCTGACGAAAAAGAGGCATTTTGGAGTCGTAGTCCGAAGATGAAGTCGATTGGCTGGTACATATGATTACAAATGCCGTTCCACCGCGATTTGACCCCTGCTGGCCTGGGCTGCCGGCGGTCTGCATTTTCTGACATTGGTTCTTACCCACAGCCTACGGTCACGTTCAAATGGCGCACGCGCGCACGACTCTCCTCCTGATCGCTAGTGCCGCGATCGCTGGCTCACCAGCTCAGCTCGCATCCCAAAGTCTTGACCCTGCGCTGTATTCGACGCTCGAGTGGCGCATGATCGGGCCATTTCGCGCTGGGCGCACGATCGGCGCGACCGGTGTTCGCGGGCAACCGAACGTCTTCTACATTGGAGTCAACAACGGCGGCGTGTGGAAGACCACCGACTACGGTCACACCTGGACGCCGATCTTCGATGCGCAGCCAACCGGGTCCATCGGAGATCTCGCTGTCGCTCCGTCGAATCCGAACGTGATCTACGTTGGGAGCGGCGAAGGAGTCCAGCGCCCCGACCTCTCCACCGGTGACGGCATCTACAAGTCGACTGATGCGGGTAAGACGTGGCGGCATCTCGGCCTTCGAGATGGACAGCAAATCGGCGGAGTGATCGTCGATCCGCGCGACGAGAATAGGGTTTTTGTCGCGGTGCTCGGCCATCCGTACGGGCCGAATCCTGAGCGCGGGGTGTACCGCTCGACCAACGGGGGTGAGACGTTCGAGCGCGTTCTGTACAAGGACGAGAACACGGGAGCGGCGCAGGTTGGATTCGACCCCGCGAATTCGCAGATCATCTACGCGGCGTTGTGGGCCGGGCGCCAGGGACCGTGGGAAAATTCCTCGTGGAACGGACCATTGAGTGGATTGTTCAAGTCGATTGATGGTGGCACCACGTGGCGTCAGCTCCCCACCGGCCTGCCGACAACCGCGCAGGGTCTGGGAAGAATCGGATTTACGATTGCTCCGAGTGATTCACGCCGGCTGTACGCGACCGTAGACGCGCCGACACTGGGTGGTATTTACCGCTCGGACGACGCAGGTGAGACCTGGCGCCGCACCAATTCCGAGGTTCGGGTGTGGGGGCGCGCATCCGACTTCGCCGAGCTCAAAGTCGATCCGCGAAATGCCGACGTCGTGTATTCCGCGAATACTTCGACCTACTGGTCGACGGATGGTGGCAAGACTTTCACTGCGATAAAGGGCGCTCCCGGTGGTGACGACTACCATCGAATTTGGATCAATCCCGACAATCCGGACATCATGCTGATCGCGGCCGATCAGGGCGCGACGATCACGGTTAACGGCGGCAAGACCTGGAGCTCATGGTACAATCAACCGACCGCGCAGTTCTATCACGTGATCACCGACAACCAGATTCCGTATTGGGTCTATGGCGGGCAGCAGGAGAGCGGCTCTGTCGGAACGACCAGCCGTGGCGACTACGGGGCGATCACCTTCAGGGATTGGTATCCGGTTGGTGTCGAGGAATACGGATACGTCGCGCCGGATCCTCTGGATCCGAACATAGTTTACGGCGGTAAGATCTCGCGCTTCGACCGCCGGTCGCGCGAGGTGCAGGATATCAGCCCGGAAGCCGTGCGGTCCGGCAAATACCGCTTCCTTCGCACGGCGCCTGTGATTTTCTCGACGGTTGATCCGCACACGCTCTATTTCGGAGCGAACGTTCTGTTCAAGACGACGAACGGCGGCCACAACTGGGATGTCATCAGTCCAGACCTTACGCGCCAGACCTATGACGTTCCGCCGAGCTACGCGATGTATACGGGCGGGAATGTCGATCGCGCAAAAAATCGGGGAGTGATCTATACCGTCGCGCCGTCCTTTCGAAACGTGAACACGATCTGGACAGGCTCGGACGACGGATTGATTCAGCTAACGAGAGACGGCGGAAAGACGTGGACGAACGTGACGCCGACCGCGCTCACTCCCTGGAGCAAGGTCTCGCTGATGGAGGCGTCGCACTTCGACGACGAAACCGCGTATGCCGCGATCAACCGCTTCAAGCTCGATGACCTGCATCCACACATCTACCGGACTCACGATGGCGGGCGGACGTGGAAGGAGGTCGTCACCGGTATTCCCGACAACGAGGTCGTGAACTCCGTCCGCGAGGATCCGGTGCGTCGCGGTTTGCTGTTCGCGGGAACCGAGCGTGCCGTCTATTTCTCGCTGGACGACGGCGACCACTGGCAGCCGCTTCGTCTCAACATGCCGGCAACTTCCATTCGTGATCTCGTGATCCACGACGACGACATCGTGGTCGGAACGCATGGGCGATCGTTCTGGATCCTCGACGATTTGACTCCGCTCCGCCAGCTCGATTCCAGGACTACGAGTGCGTCGTCGTTCCTCTTCAAGCCGAAGCTGACGTACCGGTTCCGGCGCGACAAGTGGACCGACACTCCGCTGCCGCCCGAGGAGCCCGCGGGTAAGAACGCGCCCGACGGCGCCATCATTCACTACCACCTGGGGTCGGCCGCGACGTCGCCGGTCGTGCTCGAGATCGTCGACGCAGCCGGGCGAGTCGTGCGCACGTTCTCGAGCGCAGATTCGATCGAAGCGATTGAGCCGGACCTCAACGTTCCTACTTATTGGATCCGCCCACCGCAGCGTGTATCAACCGATGCCGGCACGCATCGCTTTGTCTGGGATCTCCACTATGCGCCGCCCGAAGTCCTCGGCCACGAGTATCCGATCTCCGCAATCTACGGCGACACCCCGCGCCATCCCCTCGGGCCCGCGGTGTTGCCGGGCGTCTACACGATCAGACTCACCGCGAGTGGACGCACTTACTCCCAACCGCTCACCGTAAAAATGGATCCGCGCGTGCAGATAACCGCGGCTGGGCTTAAGCTCCAGCACGACATCGGTGTCCGCATGAACGACGCGATCAGTCGCGATTTCGCCGCGTTGAGCCAGTTACGGGCGCGGCGCACCTTGCTGCGCACGCAGCGCGAAGGCGCCAAAGCCGGCGAGGTCGCCGATTCTCTGGCGGCGCTCGACAGTCTCCTTGTCGGAATAGAAAGTGGAGTGCGCGGGAGCACCGCCGAGAACCTCGTCAGGCTCAACGAGGAGCTCGCGGGAATTCTCGCCAACGTCGAAGGCGCCGATGCCGAGCCGACGACCCAGGTCGTGGCGGCCGCATCCGATCTCGAACGGGCGCTGACAGCCGTGCTCGCACGCTGGTCCGAGGTTCAGCGCACGCGCTTGCGAGGGAATTAGCGGTAGATTTCGGGAGACACGCGTGCGACGCCCTTTCAGACCTGCACCTGTACCGTTCGGAGAATGAGATGACCACCAGCAAAGAGACCGAGTGGATGAATCATCCGAGACTGCGCAAGCTCGTCACCGCGGTGAACGAGCTGACTCTCGCAGAGCGGATCACGCTGGTCAAAGGTCTGGTGCCCGCAATCGCCGACGAGCTGTCTGACACCGAGTACGAAAAGTTCGTCGCCGCGATCCGACTAAAGGGAGAACGCTTCCACGAGGCGCAAGCGCATCCGGGCGAGGGCAGGGCAGAGCGGAAGGTCCCGGGCGAGCGCGACGTCGAGGGGCGATGAGGCGAGCGATACTATGAACCTGGTCTGGATACTCGGAATTCTGCTGGGCGCGGCGCTGCTGTTCGCGCTTTACGCCGGTAACAATCGCCGGAAGCCCTGAGCTAAATCCCCAACGCGAGCTGGACGGGCGCGCTCGCAACACCGATGCTCGTGCCGGCTGTAAATGGCCCCGCCACTCTATCCTGCGAGGACGCGGTTAGCCGCCCCTTGAAACGCGCTCTGCGCAGAGCGTCGCCGACCGTGTTCAGCGCGGTCCGGGGATTGTTGCACTTCTCGCTCAAATGCGCGAGCACGATGTTGTTCAGCCCAACATGGATGCTCTGACTCGCGGTTTGCGCCGCGACGCGATTGCTCAGATGCCCGAAGTTCCCGCCGATGCGCCTCTGTAGCGATGGCGGGTACGGACCGGCTCGCAACATTCCTTCGTCATGGTTCGACTCGAGCACCAGCATGTCGAGTTTGTCGAGGGCTTTCGAGACGGTTTCCGTGACGTGGCCGAGGTCGTAAATGATTCCCGCCCTGACGCCTTCACCGAGTGACGTGACTATCACGCCAATCGGCTCGTTGGCGTCATGCGACACCGGAACCGTCTCCAGATAAAAGTCGCCGACGATTACTGTGCTCTTACGCGGCGTGAGAATTGTCGCGAGGCCAGCCCAGTCCGGGCACATCATCCTGGTTCCGGCGGTCGAGACGATGGTCCAGCCCCACTTCCGCGCAGCCGCGGCGACTCCCTTCACGTGATCTGAGTGTTCGTGGGTCACGACGACGGCCTCGATCGATTCCGGGGCCACACCCGCGACGGCGAGCCTGCGCTTGAGAACACGCGGCGCGAAGCCGGCATCGATGAGTATCCGCGAGCGCGCCGTCTCAATGAGGACTGCGTTACCGCTGCTTCCACTTCCAAGAACCCACAATTTCATCAGGTGCTCCAACGCCTCTTGTGCGCTTCCGTGAGCTGCTTGCTCGCCTTGTCGCCAAGCTCAACTTGTCGCCGCGCCATGGCGCGTCCGGCAACCACGAGAAACTTAGCGACGTCGTACGTCTCGAATGGCTCAGCCGTTCCCCACGCGAATGGCGGTATCGCTTTCGGAGGCGTGTTCGCTCCGAAGACGTTCGCGCCGGCTCCCATGACCGTGCCGGTGCTCAGCATCGTTCCGATTCCCGTCTTGGCGTGATCGCCGAACAGCGTTCCCAGAAATTGCTGTCCGGTGGTTCTGACGCCAGTCGGAGTCCAGATCTGAACAGGGCCGTACGTGTTCTTCAGGTTGCTCGTCGTCGTGAGCGCGCCGAGGTTGACCCAGCGTCCCAGATACGAGTGGCCAACAAATCCGGCGTGGCCTTTGTTGCTGTGGCCGAGGACGATTGAATTGCTGAATTCGCCGCGAACCTTGCAGTGATCACCAATCGAGGACAACGCCACGCGGTCGCCGAGTATCTGGGAGTCGCGCCCCACCGCCACCGGCCCAATGAGGTGCGTGAAAGGCGAGACGACAGCGCCCTTTCGTATGAGGATCGGTCCGGCCGACGCATCCAGAACTACGTGCGGTCCGATCAGGGCGCCTTCTTCGATGAATACCTTGTCGTTGCCGATCACGGTCGCATCCGTCGGTGCGGTCGCGTCGAGTGTCTTGGCGCGGCGGGGAATGTCTTCGGCCAACTGCTCCGGCAGCGTGGCGATGAAATCCCACACTTCGTTGATCCATCTTCCACTGATCTTGCGTCCGCCAAGGCTTGTCTGAATGGCGCCGAGGTCAAGCGAGCCATCGGCGAATTGGGAGACTGGCAGAGCGCGGGCGAGGCGCACCGCACAGGCCGCGCCTTCGCACATGAGCAAGTCGAACCGATCGACTGCCAGGTCGAGCGGGATGACGCACCGCGTATTCACGATGATCGACCCCGCGGGAATCTCCGATTTGGGCGCGACAGCGGGAGGCGCTTTGCCCTCCTCGAATTGCGCGAGGTGCTTGGAGCTGATGAATCCGGCGCTCTCGAGCGACGTAGCCCGCTCCCACCGTTTCCGAATGAGCGAGGTACCCGCGCGCAGCTCCGAACCCGGACGCGTCAGAGCAAAAGGCTCGAACTGCCGCGCGCGCGCGTCGTCGTAGAAGTAGATGGCGCTCATGATTCCCCCAGGTTGGCGGCCGAGAGAGATTCAACCAGTCTCTTCAAATCCGAGGCCCGCTCGGTCGTAGTCACGAGAGTCAGCCCGTTGTGCGTCACTACGACAAGATCATTCACCCCGTACAGAACGACCTGGCCGGATTCTGCGTGAACGACATTGTCGGCGGAGTCGAGCAGATGCGCATCTCCGCTCGTCACGTTTCCAAACTCGTCCCTGCTGCGCACGCGACTGAGAGCCGCCCAGGTTCCGATGTCGTCCCAACCGAAGTCTCCGGGCACGACCATTACTTTGTCGCTGCGCTCGAGCACGCCGACATCCACCGACACCGGCATGACGACGCTTCCGAAGAACTGAGAGGCGTCCGCTTCGCTTCCGTGACGGAGCGCCGCGGCCAGCTCGGGCGTATGCCGGTCGACCTCCTCCAGAAAATCTCCCACCCGCCAGACGAAGATCCCCGAATTCCAGAGATACCCATTGTTCCGCATTTCATCGGCGCGCACGCGATCTGGTTTTTCGACGAACCGCTTGACTCGTGATGGGTCACCGGACTCGCTCTCCGGCTGGATGTAGCCGAACCCCGGGTCCGCGCGAGTAGGGACGATTCCCACCGTGACGAGTGAGTGCGTCTTGACCGCCAATGCCTCGGCGCGAAGAAGAGTTTCCCTGAATCGCGCCTCGTCGCCGATCGCCCAATCCGCGTGGACGCAGATCATCGTCGCGTCACGGCCATCGCGATCCCTGATCGCCAGCGCTGCCCACACCAGCGCCGCGGCGGTTCCAGCTGGATGCGGCTCGGCGATAATGTTTTCTCGCGGGATCGTACCGAGAAGCTTGCGAATCGGCTTCGTGAGGCTGGCGTTCGTGAGAATCAGCGTGTGCGCGGGGTCCACGATCGCGCCGAGGCGATCGACCGTATCGTGCAGAAGCGGTTTCTCCGTCACCAGCGGCAGCAGCTGCTTGGGACGCTCAGGCGTGCTAAGCGGCCAGAATCGGGAGCCGACTCCGCCGGCGAGAACGACCGCCCAGCGGCTCACTCGGCGATTGTTCCCGCTTCGTCAGGCGCTCCGGTGAGACGCGCGACGAGCGCGTAGAGTTTTTTGGGACTGAACGGCTTGGTGAGAAACTGGGTGGCACCCAGCTCCAGCGCGTCACGCTCGTGTTTCGCCTCACCGCCGGCGGTGAGAATGATGCACGGCAAAGCCTTGAACTTCTCCTGCTCGCGGATTCGCTTGAGGACATCGAGGCCGCTCAACCTCGGCATCATCAGATCGAGGAGCACGAGGTCGATCTGCTCTCCGTTGTTGACTATGTCGAGCGCCTCCTGGCCGTCGTAGGCGAGCGTCACCCGAAACGGCCCCTGCTCGAGCTTCATCTTTATGATGCGGCCGATGTGAGGCTCGTCGTCGGCAACGAGTATGTGGCGCGGCGTGGATTCTGTCACGATCAGATCAGGGCAGCAATGTTGCCGCGATAGCGGCGTACGTCGAACAGCAATCCACCTAGATCGGCGGATTGGCGCAGCAATACGAGCAGCAGAGTCTCATCCGCCAATGCAGCGACGATCGCATAACCCTTCTGGTGCTCGAGGATTGCGGTGTTTAGCGGGCCGTGAAGGGTCGCTTTGCCGAGGCTTTCCGCCTCGGAAACGAGAGCCGGAACGCGTGCCGCCAGGTCCTCAGTGTTCAGTCCCGGCGCGGCAAAACCTTCTATGAGAAGTCCGTCTTTTCCCAGCACAAGCACGGCATCAACTCCCGGACGTTGGCGCAGCGCGCTCGTGAAATCTCTGATGGTGGGCATTGATGGGGGAAGAAGTTGCGAAGCTAGGAACCCGAAAGAGTGAAGTCAAGCGCGGCAATTGCTTGAACTGTCATAAGTTACGGGGTATTATCGTGAAGCAACCCCTCCGCTCTCTCATCTGTCTATAATCTGCATGAAAGCTCGTCTCGCCATCCTCACCGCGATGTCTCTCGCGGTCGTACTCAATGCCTGTGGGGACCCTACAAGTCTTCAGGCAACGAACCTGACAACTACCGATACACTCTCCGTGTTCGCGCTGTCGGGAACACCCCCGTCGTATCCGAGCGGAATCTCGATCCTCGCGGCGTCAGCCGTCCCGGTTGACGGTTTCGCGCTCTTCGACGTCGCGCTCGACGTGGATGCTTCCGGCAACGCTCTTGTCTATCCACCAAAGCTTGTCGTGAACTCCCTCGCCGGTCCGCGACCGGTGGGGCTTCTGAAAATAGCCGGCACGTTCGAGTCTGTGCTGGAAGCTCCGATCAGCGGGTACGGCACTGACGCCTCGGTGGTGGTGGCGCCCGGCGAGACGGTCGTGATTCAGTCGGCGCACAACGGCTCACAAGACATTTGTCAGTTCGCCATCGCGCCGTATATCTACGCGAAGATCACGGTCGACAGCGTCAACGTCGCAACCAGGACTCTTTACCTGCGAATGGGAGTCGATCCGAACTGCGGGTTTCGGTCGTTCGTGTCCGGCGTACCAGCGAGCTGACGCGTGCACGACCTGAGGGTTGTGCGTGAGAACATCGACGCACTTCGCGACGGTTTGCGCCGGCGCGGAAACCTCGACGCACTTTCACCAACCCTCGATCGCGCCATCACCCTCGACCAGACCCGGCGCGAAACGATCCAGGCCGTCGAGGAGCGCAAGGCTGCGCGCAACGCGGTTACACAGCAGGTCGGCCAGCGCAAGCGCGCCGGTGAGCCCGCCGACGATCTTCAGCAGCAGTCGCGAGCGCTCGGCGAAGAGATCGCCAGACTGGACAGCGAGCTTGCGGAGACGGAGAGCCAGCTTTCGTCGATCCTGCTCGAGATTCCAAACATCACACTCGAAGAAGTTCCGGCAGGCGGAGAAGAAAGCAACGCCGTCGTAAGGAGCTGGGGATCGCCGCGCGAAGGCGCGAAGGTGAAGCCGCACTGGGAAGTTGGCACCACCCTCGGGCTGATCGACTTCGAGCGAGGAGCAAAGATCAGCGGCTCCGGCTTCATCGTGTTTCGCGGCGCCGGTGCGCAGCTCGTCCGCGCCCTGTTGAACCTGATGCTCGATCTCCACACCCGGCAGCACGGCTATGAAGAGACGTGGGTCCCGGTCGTCGTCAATCGCGCCAGCATGACGGGAACCGCGCAGCTGCCCAAGTTCGAGGACGACATGTACGCGCTCAAGGGCGACGACGCGTTCCTCATTCCGACTGCTGAAGTCCCGCTCACCAATCTCTATCGCGACGAGATCATCCCTGAGTCCGAGCTGCCGAAGGGATTTGCCGCGTACTCGTCGTGCTTCAGACGAGAAGCGGGAGCGGCCGGCAAGGACACGAGGGGCCTCCTTCGCGTTCACGAATTCGACAAGGTGGAGATCGTTCGATACGTGACACCCGAGACTTCGGCCCAGCAGCACGAGCTCCTTACGAATCACGCGGAAAACGTACTCAAGCTGCTTGAGCTTCCGTATCGTGTGGTCCGGCTCGCGTCCGGTGATACCGGATTCGCGAGTGCCCACACCTATGATCTCGAGGTTTACGCGCCGGGAGTGGGGAAGTGGCTCGAGGTCTCATCGTGCAGCAACTTCACCGACTTCCAGGCGCGCCGCGCCAACATCCGGTACAAACCCACCGCGGGCGGAAAGCCTCGCTTCGTCCATACTCTCAATGGATCGGGCCTGGCGTTTCCTCGCGTCATCGCCTCGATTCTGGAGCACCACCAGCAACAGGACGGCAGCGTGCTCGTACCCGCCGCACTCCGCACCTATCTCGGCGCTGAGCGCCTCGCTTAGGCAATGCGCCGGCTCGCTCCGGTAACGCTGATCACGATCGGCGTGCTCGCGCTTCTCACGTGGTACGTCATTTATACGCGAGGAGTCGTCAGGGAGCTGCGCCGTGAAGCGTCCCGCGTCGGCCTGATGTACGCCCGCGTCTACAACGGTCTCACCGATCCGAATCCCGACGCGGCCAACGCTGCGCTGCTGGATCTCTCGCGATCCATTCGCGAGTCGGGCGTTCCGATGATCCTCACCGATGAACAAGGGAAGCCGACGGATATCGCCAATCTGCCCTTCACGGCATCCGTGAGCGCGAAGGAGACGCGCGACTACGTGATCGAGCTGGACCGGCAGAATGCCCCGATAGTCGAGCCTGGCGTCGGTGCCGTTCACTATGGCAACACACCGCTCGTGCGCGGACTGATCCTGATTCCGGTGCTGCAGTCGATTTTGATTGGAATGGTTCTGCTCGCGGGAGCGTACGCGTTGCGAACGCGCGGCCGCGCCGACCGCGAGCAGATCTGGGCTGGAATGGCGCGTGAGTCCGCGCATCAGCTCGGAACGCCGCTTTCCAGCATCGGCGGCTGGATCGAGCTGCTCCAGGAATCCGAGCCGGATGCGATGACAGCCGCTGCGCTGGATCACATGGAGGCCGACCTCGAGCGCCTCAAGCGTGTAGCGCACCGATTCGAGCGCATCGGACGCCCGCCACGGCAGGAGCCCGTAGATCTTGCCGGCCTCGTCGATCGCGTCGCCGCCTACTTCAGAGCCAGGGTTCCAACCCTCGCTCAGCGGGTGACGGTCACGTCATCCCATCAGGGGGACCTCGTTATTCAAGGCGACGCCGTACTCCTCGAATGGGCACTGGAGTCGCTGGCCAAAAACGCGATCGATGCCTTGGCTGGGAGGGACGGACGAGTCGAGATCTCGGCGGAGCCGCTACCGGAAGGGAGGGTGCGAGTGCGGGTGTCCGACGATGGTCCAGGTGTCCCGCGCGAAATCCGGAACCAGATCTTCGATCCCGGATTCTCCACGAAAGAGAAGGGGTGGGGGATTGGCCTCTCGCTCGCCCGCAGAATCGTCCGCGACAACCATGGTGGCGATCTGGTGCTCGTCCCGTCGGAACGCGGCGCGACTTTCGACATGGTGCTCGGCTGATCGCGTTAAATTGAGATGATGTCCGACCCAACGAACACTGTCACCGCCGAGCTCGCCGAGCCGCTCACTGGCCTGAACCCCGCGCAGCGCGAGGCGGTGCTGCACTTCGAAGGTCCGATGCTGGTGCTCGCCGGAGCGGGCTCCGGAAAGACGCGGGTGCTCACTACGCGCATTGCGCGTCTCATCGAGCACCACGGTGTCGACCCGACGCGGATTCTCGCCGTTACGTTCACGAACAAGGCGGCGGGCGAGATGAGGGAGAGAATTGCGCGTCTGCTCGGCGAAGAGCCGAAGGGCATGTGGAGCGGAACGTTCCACGCAATCGGCGCGCGTATCCTGCGCAGCTCTGCGAGGCACGTCGGCAGGACTTCGAGCTTTACGATCTATGACGAGGACGATTCGCTTGGCATGGTTAAGCGCATCATGGAGCGGGAAGGCATATCTCCAAAACAGTGGAGTCCGAAGGTCATTGCTTCGTTGATCTCGGATGCCAAGAATGCTCTCGTGCCTCCAGCAGAATACGAGTCGCTGGCGATGGATCCCGTCTCCCGCTCAGCCGCCAAGGTCTACAAGCAAATGGAGGCCGCTCTTCGGGCCGCGAATGCCGTCACCTTCGATGACCTGCTCGTGCTGCCAGTGGAGATATTCCGCAAGGACGAGACGACACTCGCCCGGTATCGCGACCGGTTCCAGTTCATCCTGGTCGATGAGTACCAGGATACTAACCGCGCGCAATTCCAGTTCGTCAAGATGCTCGGAAGCGCGCACGGCAACGTCGTCGTAGTCGGTGACGACGATCAGTCGATTTACGGCTGGCGCGGCGCTGACATCCGGAACATTCTGGACTTCGAGAAGGAGTTCGCCTCGGCCAAGCTTGTGCGGCTCGAGGAGAACTACCGCTCGACCCCAGACATCCTGCACGTTGCGAACGCCGCCATAACGCAGAATGTCGGGCGCAAGGGGAAGACGCTCCGCGCCACGCGCCCCTCTGGAGAGCCGGTCACCGTTGTCGCCGCGCTGGACGAGCGCGACGAGGCCGATTGGGTTCTCGAGGAGATCAAGGCGCGGCGAAACCAGGGGAATCGAACACTCAGCGAATTCGCCGTTCTCTATCGCACCAACGCGCAGAGCCGCGCGCTAGAAGATGCGTTGAGACGGGATGCCATACCGTATCGTCTCGTCGGATCCGTCCGCTTCTATGACCGGCGAGAGATTCGAGACCTGATGGCGTACCTCAAGCTGATCGCAAATCCATCCGACGCGGAGGCGTTCCACCGGGCGATCTCAGTTCCAAAGCGCGGTGTCGGAGATACGACGGTCGACGCGCTTGCCGTACGGGCCCGCGAAATGGGTGTCCCACTGTTCGAGGCCGCGGCGCGGGAAGATCTTCAGGAATCACTCCGTCCGGCTGCCCGAAAAGCACTCGCCGATTTCGTTGGCATCGTCAATTCGCTTCGCGAGCGCGCGAAGGAGACGAGCGTCGACGTGCTGATTCAGGATCTAATCGGCGAGATCAAATACGTTGAGTACCTTCAAGCCGAAGGCCCTGAGTCCGCTCGTGACCGCGTCGAGAACATCAGCGCCTTGATCAACGGTGCCGCGGAAACTGTGATCGACGATGGCGGAGAAGTCGGACTCACCCCGCTCGATCATTTCCTTCAGCGCGCCATGCTCGTCGCCGGAGCTGATGCGATCGACCCGTCCGCCGACGCGGTCACGTTGATGACGCTCCACAACGCGAAGGGCCTCGAGTACCCGGTCGTTTTTCTCACCGGACTCGAGGATGGACTGTTTCCGCTTTCACAATCCTTCGACGATCCGCCGAAGCTGGAAGAGGAGCGCCGCCTGTTCTACGTCGGCATCACCCGGGCCGAGGAGAAGCTCTATCTCTCGTTCACCGAGATGCGCCGCCGCAATGGAGAGCTGCTTCCATCCATCAAGTCGCGATTCCTGCGCGAGATCGAAAGCGCCAACGTGGAAGAGAAGAAGACGCTGCGCGTGAGCACAATGGGGCGCGGAAACGCCTCGTCTCGAAGCGGCTTCAGCAGCGGATTCAACAGCGGAGCTTATCCGGCTCGCCGTACCCACGACGTTCCTTCCTGGCGAAAGGTGCCGATCAGCGAGGCTGAGCTTTCTCAGGACGAGCCACGCTACGTGAAGGGCGAGCGCGTCAAGCACAAGCTGTTTGGAGACGGCTCGATCGCCGAGCTGACCGGGGTCGGGCGCGAAGTGAAAGCTGTCATTGATTTTGACGACGAAGCGGTAGGTCGGAAAACCATCAAGCTTGCGTACACCACTCTCGAGCGCGGTCAGGAATAATGGCTGTCACACGCGATGACGTGCTTCACATCGCCGAGCTCGCGCGGCTTGGCGTTGACGCGACGCGCGTCGACGAGCTGACGAAGGAGCTGAGCGCGATTCTCGGCCACATGGATGTGTTGTCACAGGTCGATACCGCCAGCGTGCCCCTGACGGCTGGGATCGGCTCTGGTGGCACCCCGCTTCGGCCTGATGTCGGCGTCTCTCCGTTGATGACCGGAACGCTCGAGTCGTTCGCCCCATCGATGCGCGATGGCTTCTTCATCGTGCCGCGATTGGCTACGCACGAGGATACCAGCGAGAGCGGCGCTTGAGCGTCGAAAACTTTACCACCCTCGGCGCGGCTGCGATCGCGTCGAATGTTCGCGCCGGCAAAACCTCGCCGGTTGACGTGATCCGCGCCTCCTTCCAGCGCGCCGGAGAAATCGGTGCCGGCCGCGACGAGCTCAACATCGTCCTTTACTCGGACGAGAAAGAGAGCATCAAGGAAGCCGAGGAGATGCGGGGGCGGGTGAACAGCGCCACCGACCTGGGAGTATTGGCGGGCGTGCCCGTAGCGATCAAGGACAACATCGCTTCCCTTGGACTTCCTACGACCTGTGCCTCCAAAATTCTGGAGGGCTACGTTAGCCCGTTCGAGGCGACTGCGGTGACGAAGCTGCGCGCCAACGGCGC
>Ga0193698_1000078_pt1 | contig 13799 bp, 9 predicted proteins | sample L3c1metaG_FD_165512 | JGI IMG/M metagenome (GOLD analysis project Ga0193698, IMG submission 165512) | Soil microbial communities from a riparian zone of the East river system, Colorado, United States - L3c1 | ecosystem: Environmental > Terrestrial > Soil > Riparian zone | place: USA: East River... | reverse complement strand
CCTGCTCTTTATCTTTTTTACAGATGAGCAGCACATCTTTCGTATCTACAACAATGTAATCTTCCAATCCTTCCAATAAAACCAGTTTATGGTCCGGGACATGCACCATGCAATTACTGGCTTCCACCGTCATTACATGTTTGCCTGCTATAGCATTACCCGATCGATCTTTTTCCATACTCTCCCAGGCGCTGTTCCAGGTACCCAGGTCACTCCATCCAAATGAAGAGGGAATGACAAAAACGTTTTCTGCTTTTTCCATTATTCCAAAATCAATGGAGATCGTAGTGCATTGGGGGTATATTTCTTCAATTGCTGCATGTTCTTCAGCGGTATTAAACTTATCTTTTTCTGCAGCAAACACCTCATAAATCTCCGGTAAATGTTTTTCAAATGCCGCAAGTACTGTTTTTGCACGCCACACAAAAATGCCGGCATTCCATAAAAAATCACCACTTGCAATAAATGTCCTTGCCAGGTCGGGGTTTGGTTTTTCAGTAAATGTTTTTACTTTATTAACACCTGGCATTGCTTCAGCCTGCTCATATTGTATATATCCATAGCCGGTATTTGGATGGGTGGGTTGTATGCCCAGCGTAACCAGGGCATTCATGTTATCAACAAAATCAAGCGCCTTTTTACAGGTAGCAGTAAATTTTTCTTCTTCAGGTATAAGATGATCTGCAGGAGCCACAATGAGTGAGGCAGAAGGATCTTTTTGCAAAAGCTTAAAAGAAATATAAGCAACACAAGGTGCTGTATTTTTTCTTGACGGTTCACCCAATATATTTTCTTCAGGTATCTCCGGCAATTGTTTTTTTACGATCCCCATGTATTCCTGCAAGGTGATAACATAGATATTTTCGGCAGGAATAAATTTTGCAAAACGGTGAAAAGTTTGCTGAATAAGCGTTTGGCCGGTATTTAAAATATCAAGAAACTGTTTTGGATAATTACTCCTGCTCATAGGCCAGAAGCGACTGCCGATTCCACCTGCCATTATCGCAACGTAGTGATGTTTGTTCATGCCTTTAAATTGAAAAGTTGAATAGCCGGATGGTTGATATGCTATTTCGTATCAACAAAACAATATGTCAACTAAATAAGTCCTTCTTTTATTAAATCATGTAAATGTACAATTCCAAGATATTTTTTATTCTCTGTTACGATCAGCTGGCTGATCTCATTTTTTCGTAAAACTTCCAGGGCCTCTGCAGCCAGTTCATCCGAACCGATTGTTTTCGGATTTTCCGTCATGATATCATTTGCCTTTACCGTATCAATTTCCACAGTTTTTTCCAGCATTCTTCTCAGGTCACCATCGGTAATTATACCCAATAAATTATTTTCATTATCAACTACTGCAGTTATTCCAAGCCTTTTTGTTGTCATTTCAACAATTACTTCTTTTAATGATTGCTCAGCAAGTACTTTCGGTTTTTCATTTTCTTTATAAAGATCAGATACCCGCAAATACAATTTTTTACCCAACGCCCCACCTGGATGAAACTTTGCAAAATCACTGCTTTGGAAACCCTTTAATTCCATAAGGCAAATAGCCAAAGCATCTCCCATTACTAATTGTGCCGTAGTGCTTGTTGTCGGGGCCAGGTTATTCGGACAAGCTTCTTGCTCTACAGTAGTATTTAAAACGATGTCTGCATTCCTTGCTAAATAGGATGCTGTATTTCCAATAATGCCGATCAAAACATTTCCAAAATTTTTTATCAGGGGAACCAAAACTTTGATCTCAGGACTTTCACCACTTTTACTGATGATGATTACAACGTCTTCCAACTGCACAATGCCAAGATCTCCATGAATGGCATCTGCTGCATGCATAAAGATGGAGGGTGTGCCAGTAGAATTTAAAGTAGCAACTATTTTTTGAGCAATAACAGCACTTTTACCGATGCCGCTGATAACAACCCGGCCTTTGCACTCAGCCATCTTTATTACAGCTTTCTCAAAATCATCATTAATATATGAAGCGAGTCCTGAAATGGATTGAGCCTCCAGTTCAATGGTTTTTATGGCAATTTGTTGAATTGAAAAAGACATATGATCTTTCTGTTTTGGGCCAACAATGGCGGCGGCGGCAAAATTAGAGGATTTACTATCAAGTCTTCATAAGGGTATTTACCGGCAATCATTTTTTAAACAATAAATCATCAGAAAAAGCTCAATGATCCGTAAATTCGCCGCCCACTAACTTTTGCCTGCATTCAAAATAGAGAAACTATTCATTGTCCTTTTAATTAACCCTTTATTTGCAAAAAACATTTTTTCAGTGTCAATTGTTCGGCAAAAATGCGTACCTTAAAAAACTTGCATTGATCCATATGCAATGGTAAGAACAACTGCAATAAAGCCTTTGTGGCAATAAGAGAAACTTTAGAGTAATGGGAACAACAACAGTAAAAAAATCATCTGGCGGAACATCTAAAAAACCTACAGAAAAGATCATACTTGATAAAATACCGGCTAACGGGAAAAAGAAATTTGATCTTCATGCTGCTCTACAGGAAAATTTCGGGTTCAATAAATTTAAAGGCACCCAGGAAAGATCTATCGAATCTTTGATGATCGGTAAGGATACCTTTGTTATAATGCCAACAGGTGGCGGTAAAAGTTTATGCTATCAATTACCCGCCATGGTAACCGAAGGCGTAGCCATCATTGTTTCGCCATTGATCGCATTAATGAAAAACCAGGTTGACCTGGTACGTGGATATAGCAGCAATGATGAAGTGGCGCATTTTCTTAATTCTTCTTTATCAAAAAAAGAGACAAAGGAAGTGCATGATGATCTGCTTACCGGCAAAACAAAAATGCTGTATGTTGCCCCGGAAACATTAACCAAGCAGGAAAATCTTGAATTCTTCAGCGATCTGAAAATAAGTTTTTTTGCTGTGGATGAAGCGCATTGCATATCTGAGTGGGGACATGATTTCCGCCCCGAATATCGCCGGCTCCGGGAAATGATGATACAGATAAACCCTGACATCCCCGTGATCGCATTAACCGCGACAGCTACACCGAAAGTACAAAGTGATATAGTTAAGAATCTTGATCTTCATGAGCCCAATATTTTTATTTCATCATTCAATCGCTCAAATTTATATTATGAAGTTTTGCCAAAAATAAAAAAGGCACAAACAGATGAAAGTATAGTCCGCTTTATAAAAGGAATGAAAGGAAAGAGCGGCATTATCTATACACTTAACCGCAAAACAACGGAAGAGCTTGCTGATATTTTAATGGCCAATGGTATAAAAGCAGTGGCCTATCATGCAGGCCTTGATGGTAAACTAAGAACATCGAGACAGGATCTGTTTTTAGGAGAATCCGTGCAGGTAATAGTAGCGACTATAGCCTTCGGTATGGGCATTGATAAGCCGGATATTCGTTTTGTAATTCACTATAATATTCCCAAGTCAATAGAAAATTATTACCAGGAAACCGGCCGTGCCGGCCGCGATGGATTGGAGGGGAAATGTATTTTATATTATTCTCATAAGGATGTAAGCAAGCTGGAACACCTGATGCGTGATAAACCACTGAGTGAAAGAGAAGTTGGTGCACAACTGATCAATGAGACAGTAGGCTATGCTGAAAGCGGAGTTTGCCGAAGGAAGATCCTATTGAGTTATTTTGGAGAAGAATATGCAAATGAAAATTGCGGCAATTGTGATAACTGTTTGCATCCAAAAGAAAAACTGGAAGCAAAGGAGGATGCTGTTATTGCATTAAAAGTTATTAAAGCATTGGACGAAAGGTTTGCTACTGACTACGTGATAAAGATCATCATGGGCAGGTTAACTCCACAAAACCAGATGTATCGCCATGAAGAACTTGATGTGTTTGCAAGTGGTAATGATAAGGATAGTCACTTCTGGAATTCAATGGTACGGCAATTAATATTAGAAGGATTACTTAAAAAAGATATTGAAGAATACGGCGTATTGAAGTTTACCAAAAAAGGAGAGGCTTTTTTGAAAAAGCCCAAATCTTTTAAGGTTGTTCTGAATAAAATGTATGATGATGCCAATGCAGACGATGAAGAAGGGACAGAGACAAATACCGGGTCAGCTTTAGATGACAAATTGTTTGAAATGCTCATGGAACTTCGCCAGAAAGAAGCTAAAAAGAAAGGCCTTCCGCCGTTTGTGATCTTTCTTGAAAATTCCCTGCAGGATATGGCAACCTCCTATCCTACCAATCTTGATGAATTGGCAAAATGCCAGGGGATAAGCAAGGGCAAAGCAGAAAAATTTGGAAAACCATTTGTGGAAATGATAGCCGGCTATGTGAAAGAAAATAATATTGAGCGACCCGATGATTTTGTAATGAAAAGTGTGGTAAATAAAAGCGGCAATAAAGTTTTTATCATTCAGCAAACAGATAAAAAGGTCACACTCGAAACCATAGCAAAAAACAAAGGCTGGAAGATGGATGAAATGCTGGAAGAGATGGAAACCATTGCAGCCAGCGGCACCAAACTTAATCTTGATTATGCCATAGATGAAATGCTTGATGAGGACGACCAGGATGAGATCATTGAATATTTTAAAAGCTGTGAAACATCATCACTTCAGGTGGCACAGGAAGAGCTGGCAGAATTTAATTTTAACTGGGAACAGCTAAAGATCATGCGGATAAAATTTTTGAGTGAATATGGTATGTAAGCTGGCCTATTCTTCAGGCTTACCAGGAATTATTTTTTGAGATCTTGTTTTACTTTCTTTTTCACGTATTAACTCAGCCACCAATGCAGTCCACCCGGTTTGATGACTGGCGCCAAGGCCATGACCCGAATCACCATGAAAATATTCATAAAATAAAACAAGGTCTCTGTTTCCGGGTTTTTTATAAAACCAATTGTAATCACCATAAATTGGCCTGTTGCCTGAAGAATCTTTTTGAAAAAGACTGATCAATCTTTCTGTCAATTCATCAGCAACCATACATAAATTCATTTTTTTCCCATAACGGGAAGGGCATTTTACCATTAGATCATCTCCATAAAACTCTCCATATTTCCTGATAGATTGAATAATGATATAGTTTATCGGTATCCAAACGGGGCCCCGCCAATTGCTGTTACCGCCAAAAAAATCCGAAGTAGAATCACCGGGATCGTAACGAATAGTATAATCAACATTGTTTATTCTAATAGTATACGGATTAACATCGTGGTATTTTGATAAGGCCCGTATGCCACCATCAGAAAGAAATTGTGATTCGTCAAGCAAACGTTCCAATAAGCGGATCAATCTTCTTTGTGGTACCAGCGACAATAAGATCTGTTCACCATCACTTCTTTCTTCATTTGGCCAAAATCGTTTGTTTTTTTGCCGGTAAGCTTCAAACCAACCTATACGTTTTTTAAAATCAGTTAATTTATCCAATATCTTTTTATCAATTACAGAAACAGCGAATAAAGAAGTAAGTCCTACTATAGAATGAATTTTTAATTGAACGGGGCTTGAATCAGCAACGGTAAGTGTATCGTAAAAAAATTTATCATCTGTATTCCACATTCCATGTTCATTCAGGGCTTCTGCAATCAAAACAAACTGTTCAAAAAATTTTGTAGCAGCATCTTCAAAGGATTCATCATGCATGGCAATTTCCAAAGCCATATCCATCATATTTAGAGCATACATTCCCATCCAGCTGGTTCCATCTGCCTGTTCCAGTTGCATATCATCAGAAGGTCGGTGGCTGCGGTTGAATACACCAATATTATCCAAACCAAGAAATCCCCCTTCAAAAAGATTATTGCCATTGCCGTCTTTTCGGTTTACCCACCAGGTAAAGTTGATAAGCAGCTTTTGAAATATTTTTTTTAGAAAAATAATATCACCCTTTCCTTTTTTTTCTTTTTCAATATTGTATACCCGTAATGCGGCCCATGCCTGCACAGGAGGATTTACATCGCTAAAATTCCATTCATAAGCAGGAAATTGTCCATCAGGTTTCATATACCATTCCCGCATGATGAGTAAAAGCTGGTGTTTGGCAAATACCGGATCAACCAAGGCCATTACGATGCATTGGTAACCGAGATCCCATGCTGCATACCATGGATATTCCCATTTATCGGGCATTAAAATAATATCCTGGTTCTTTAAGTGTTTCCATTCGTGATTACGGCCGGTAAGCTTATGATGACCCGATGTAGTATTCTCATCTTTGTTGATAAACCATTTCTCAACATCGAAATAATAAAACTGTTTGCTCCATAACAGACCGGCCAAAGCCTGGCGTTGTATTTTAGCCAATTGAGGATCAGCCGTTGAAGAAAAAACCGATTCATAAAAGAGATCTGCCTCTTCTTTTCGTTGATTAAAGATGCTGGAGAATCCCGCAGTAAAAGGCTGCTCCATTATTTTATTGCTGAGGCGCAGATGAATAGTTTGGGTGGCGCCAGCTTCTATGCTATAATTATAAACCGGGGCAAACTTCGTCCCCGTTTTCTTCTTTTGCAAAAGATCTAAATGTTCGCCATTGATAATTGCATGATGAAAAGCGTCTTTGGTATAAGGTGTTCCATGCGGGGTCCCGTTTAATTTTTCAAGATTTGTTTCATTTTCCGTCATAAGGCTGGTGGTGGTCCATGAATAATAAAAATAATAATGCCCAAGGCGATCATGATTGGCTTTTACAGATGTTTTATCACGCCGGGTAATCGTTGGTTTTTTTTCTGATTCATCATTCTCCCGGCGATTGGCAAACCACAAAGTGGGGAGTACGGTAATATCAGCCGCTTTACTATTACGATTGAGGATGTCAATTTTAATACAGATATCTTTTGGGTTTTGCTTGGCATATGTAACTTTTACATCAAAATATTCTTCGTTGTCAAAAACGCCGGTATCTAAGATCTCATACTCTGGCTCATGGCGTGAACGTTTTTTATTTTCTTCAATTAATTTTTTATAAGGAAATTCTTTTTGAGGGTATTTGTATAAAAACTCCATGTAATAATGAGTAGGAATATTATCAAGGTAGTAATACAATTCTTTTACATCTTCACCGTGATTGCCCTGACTGTTGCCTAATCCAAAAAGCCGCTCTTTTAAGACAACATCTTTACCATTCCATAATGTTAACGCAAAACAAAGGTTTTGAAAGAAATCGGAAATTCCTGCCAATCCATCCTCACCCGATGTGTAAGCTCTATAAAAAGATTGTTCGTATGGGAAGTAATGCCAGGCATCTCCATGATGACTGTAATCTTCACGAACAGTTCCCCATTGGCGCTCACTGAGGTATGGTCCCCATGGTTCCAAAGGATTTTTTTTCGTGCTGTTCATGGTCAGGCGCTGTTCCTCTGCCGTCATAATAGTATTTGTTTATGGCTTGTATCAATAATAACCATAAGATTTCAAATTAAGAATATTATAGAAAAGCTGTTTGTGGCAGGCAAGCGATCGTAAAAAGCGGTAACATGAAATTAATAAATACAAAACATTTTTTGGGATTCCTTTTATATCTCTCCTATGAGATTTCGCACTTTTGACGATTCCGTTTATATTTGCAGCCCGGTTGGAATTTGTGAAATTTTAATTAGGAAATTCTTTAACTGGTGCGGTAGCTCAGTCGGTAGAGCAAAGGACTGAAAATCCTTGTGTCGGCGGTTCGATCCCGCCCCACACCACAGAAACCTCAATATTGAGGTTTTTTATTTATGTATTACGTCTATATTTTATTCTCACTAACATTAGATCGTTATTACATTGGAGAAACAGAAAATATGGAAAGAAGAATTGATTGGCACAATCACCATATTTTTAAAAAAGCTTCTACAACAACTGCTAATGATTGGCAATTAAAGCTACAGGGTACTATAAGTCAGAAGCCGACTTATCATTAATATAAAACAAAATCACATCATCAGAATTCATGATTAACGGAGAAAAATTTCTAAGTAATAATTTTTATTACTAAAAATAATCTATGCAGATCAACAAGTCTTTTCATCAGCGAAATAGATTTATTCTTATATTTATGTTGGTTTTATTTTCATATCCTGGCATCAAGATTCCTTCTCATCATGCCTCCTAAGGATAAACACTTAGGTGTAAATAAATCTTTTGAAGCTGTATATTAAAAATATGGTTTGTATCCGTTGCAAAATGGTAGTCAAAGACGAGTTGACAAAACTTGGTTTGCACTATACAGTAGTAGAGCTTGGTGAAGCGGATATTATGGAAAATATTACCGAAGAGCAGCATGACCAGTTCAAATTGGCTTTACTGAAATCCGGTCTTGAATTAATGGACGACAAAAAAGCAGTATTGATCCAGAAGATAAAAAACGTAATTATTGAGCTGGCACACTATTCGGAAGAACCACTAACAATTAACTTTTCAGATTACCTAAGTCAGAAATTAAACCACGATTATACATATCTCGCCAATCTTTTCTCAGAAGTGCAAGGCACAACGATTGAAAAATTTCTTATTACCCATAAAATAGAACGGGTAAAAGAATTACTGGTTTATGATGAACTTTCTCTTACAGAGATTGCTTATAACATGCATTACAGCAGCGTAGCACACCTTTCAACGCAGTTCAAAAAAGTGACCGGTCTTACGCCTTCTTATTTTAAGAAGCTTAAAGATAAGAGACGCTCCATGCTGGACGAGGTGTGAATTGTGTAATCTTTTGCCGAAATGGTATAAGTTATTAATCGATTCTAAATCTTAGCTTAGACAGATTCCACTCATGGTTGACCTATAGAATTCTATCTGGATATTAAGTAGGAGAGTTCTATTGGAAAAATAAATCGTAATAAAAAAATGAAAAGCAGGGGAAGGCCCAGACTAGGCCAGGTACAATTGAAAAACGGTTTTTATATTGAAGTTTGCAATAGGGGACTAAAGAAAGGCATGAAAATAAGAAGCGAAACAAAAATAGCGATGCAGGATGCTGCCAGCCTCTATGCAAGAGATAAGGAAGTGATCATACTTGGCGAATATAAGGATGGGTCACAGGTTATTGAAACCCTTTAATGAATACAAAGCGGATAATATTTTCTACCAGGTATCAGCACCGGTTAATCTTTCATTTATAAACAAGTCTAAAAATTTCATATGCCGTTACTTACTGTTTTTATTGTTCTGATCGTTGTTGGCCTGGCCTTATGGCTTGTGAATACCTATATTCCAATGGATCGCAAGATCAAGAGCATTCTTAATATCGTGGTGGTGATCGTTGTTATCATTTGGCTGTTAAAGGCATTTGGGCTTTTAAATTCATTAAAAGGACTTCATATTTAATTTGACAGCTCCGACTTTGATTTTGTTTGGCTTAATCTCCGCCCGAGGAGTAAGAAAAAACACTTAATTTATTTCCCTTCAAAGTTTAAAAATGTGGGAATAATGTAACTCATTTCAGCAATCATGTAATGCTTTCTAATTGCAACAAACAGACCTTTAGGAGGAAAAATATTTTAAAGGGAGAATAAATCCATACTTGAATAAAATTATCGAAGCACTATAGCCATATTTTCTTGTACGGGCTCCGGAAGCAGTCATAAAATACCGGGAGTTTTTCCAGGATTAAAAAATTCGGCCTTGGTATATCTAACCAGTCAAATTTATTTCGAAAAACAAAATAAAAATGAAAAAAACAATTCTCATTGTCTCATTGTTACTCAGTGGGTTTCTATTTCAAACAGCAAATGCACAGCTTCGGGTACGGCTAAATATCAATATCGCTACGCAGCCGGTATGGGGCCCCGTAGGCTATGATCATGTTGAATATTATTATATGCCCGATATAGATGCATTCTATTATGTTCCCAATCGCCAGTATATATACCAGCAACGTGGACGCTGGATCTTTTCTGCTTCCTTGCCTTACCAGTATCGCAATTATGATCTGTACAGCGGATACAAAGTAGTGGTTAATGATCCTACCCCTTATCGCCATGTTGAAACATACAGAACAAGATATAGTTCATACAAAGGCAATCATAGCCAGGAAGTCATCCGCAACAGCCATGATTCAAGGTATTTCGAAAACAAAAATCATCCGGAACACAATAAATGGAGAAGTAATGGGAACCGTGGAAATAACGGAAATCGTGGAAACAATGGAAACAAGCATAACTAAATAATAATGTACGTCGGCAATTAGTTTTCACTATCCTTATATAAGATTAGTTGCCGGCGTCTTCTTTAATTTAATAACTAATGAAAACTAAAGAGACAGGAAGTATTAAAGAAAATCACAGAAAAGATGAACAGACTTCTCAAAAACCAAAGGATATGGATAATACACAACTTGAAAAAGGAAAATCACACATCATTGTAGAAATAATAGAATATATCGCAAATTCTGTGGTAACAAAAACAATCATAAAAAAATCTACCGGTAATATCAGTGTAATGTCATTTGACAGTGGTGAAGGATTAACAGAGAAAACTTCGCCTTTTGACACTTTTGCCCAGATCATTGAAGGCAAAGCAGAGATCGTTATTGATAAAAAATCTAATCTGCTTCAAGCCGGCCAGGGAATCATCATTCCGGCCCATTCTCCGAATTTTATTACGCCTAACGGCAGGTTTAAAATGATCCTCACTATTATTAAAAGCGGGTATGAGTGAATATCTTTTTTCGGGAAAAAGAAGCAATCCGTAGCCCAGGGATATTAAAAATAAACAGTAGTATATGGCTGTACAAAATCTTTCTAAAGATAATGGTGTTGAGAAACCCCTTGCTAAAAAAGAGTATCCGTCAAAATCTATTACTGAAACTTTGACGAATGGTTTTTTTACAGTAGATCAAAAATGGATAGTAAAATATTGGAACAGGGAAGCCGAAAAATTAATTGGAGTACAGGCAAAGGATATAGTAGGTAAAAACCTGTGGGAGGAATTTGTAGAAGTTATTCCAATAGAATTTTATGCTGTTCAACACAAGGCATTTCAAAAAGATATTCCTATTCATTTTGAAGAGTACTGGGGGATAATGGGGGGCTGGTTTGATGTAATTACATATTATTGCGATGATACTTTATCAGTTTCATTCAAATGCAGTAATACACCTCATTCCGAATATCCGGAAAATCCAACACAACGATTAAAGATACTTACCGAATTATACAAGTTTGTAACAGAAATTACGAATGATTGTCTTTGGGAATGGGACCTTAAATCAAAAGAGATTTTCTGGATAGATGGGGGACATAAAAGAGTTTTCGGTTACCAGATAGAAAATGCACTCATTCCCCAAAGCTTTTGGGAGAGCAGGCTGCATCCGGATGACAAAGAAAGAGTAATACAAAGATTAAATAATATTATTTCAGAAGGGTCCGTATGTGAGTGGGTTGATGAATACAGGTTTCAGAGATCAGACGGCAGCTATACCTATGTTAATGATCGTGGGCATATAATATATGATGCGGATAAAACAGCTGCACGAATGATCGGGGCTACAAAAGATATTACCGAAAAAGTTTTACTGGAAAATCAATTAATGGAAGAAAGACAGTCAGGCCAAAGAAAAATCACCGCTGCAATTTTTTTAGCCCAGGAGAAGGAAAGGGAAGAAGTAGGGAAAGAATTGCATGACAACCTGAACCAGAATCTTGCCATTGCCAAACTATACACGCAAATGGCAATTACCGATAAAAGCAAAAAGGAAACATACCTGGAAAAATCATGCGGCCTGATAGAAAATGTTATACAGGAGATACGCAGAATCTCAAAAAAACTGGTGATACCAAATACAGAAATTATTGGCTTGTTTGAGAATATCAAAAACCTGGTACATGACCTGGAAATGATCCATTCATTAAAAATTAAATTTCAACATTCTGTCATTAAAGAAGAAGAAATGGATGAAAAACTCCAGGTAACTATCTTCAGGATATTACAGGAACAGGTGAATAATATTTTGAAACATGCGGGAGCTTCCCTGGCTACCGTTCAATTAATGAAGCACACAAACAATGTGATTTTGAATATCTCAGATAATGGAAAGGGCTGTGATCTATTGAAAGAAAAAAACGGGATAGGTATTATGAATATCAGGAGCAGGACAGAATTATATAATGGCAAGGTTGAAATCATTTCATCTCCTGGTGAAGGCTTTGAAATGAAAGTTGAAATTCCCCTTAATAGCAAAAGCCAGCTTAGTTATATAAATATGCAGGTTATTTAAGAATTTCTTTCTGTTTCTGTATAAGTAATGTGTGAATTATATAACTATTTCCAAAATAGCTGTAATAAATATTCTAAAAATTGAGTGGAACTTCAGTGCAGTTCTTTAAATAATTAATCAAACCAGAGCTAAATTCTTTATAAATGTTACCATCCACCATTTCCCCCCGAATTATCAAGCCAGTTAACAATCTTCCTACACCCAGGCTTTTGCGGCCGTTAACGCCTTCGGCATTAAAGCAAAAACAGGCCCGCCAGCTTGCTTCTGCACTTGCACATGAAGTTCGTAATCCATTATCAAATATCAACCTGGCCGCCGGGATGCTGAAAACAATGATAACTGATGATGATCAGAAAATGTACCTGGACATTATTATGCGGGGCTCAGTCCGCATTAATGATCTGGTAAAGGATTTTCTTAATTCAAATGATCCCCATCAAAGGCTTTTGGAAAACCATTCTGTTCACCAGTTGCTCGACGAAGTGATTGCAATGGCTGAAGACCGGATCATGCTTAAAAACATTTTAGTGATCAAAGATTATACAAATAATAACAGCGTAATATTAGTGAACAGGCCGAAAATAAAAATTGCATTGACAAACATCATCATTAATGCTATCGATGCGATGGGCAAAGGAGGTAAATTAAAGCTGGTTACAAAATCAATTGAAGACCGGTTTATCATACAAATAGAAGACAATGGCTGTGGAATAAGCAAGGAGAATCTGAAGAATATTTTTAAACCTTATTTTACCAATAAACCGGGTGGATTGGGACTCGGCCTGACAACGACATATAATATCCTGCAAACAAATCATATTGGCGTAAATGTTCAATCAGAAGAAGGTTTAGGAACGCAATTCTTCCTGGGGTTCAAAAAATTATCAATATAACTAATTCGCCCAGGAAAAAATGAATAAGAATTTTAGTGGTTAGTTAGCCTCTTCATAACAGGATCATATCCCGTACCTTTTCTCTCTAGAGCAAAAAGAACTGCGAAAGCAGTTCTTTTTATTTATAGTCCAACCCCGGTAATGATCTGCTTATTGTTGTTTTTACTATGGTTCACTCAGTAAAAAACCTTATTTACTCAATAGTTTTTTTATTTCTGCAATACCAGATTCATTGCTTCGTTTAAAGGAAGAGAGTCCAAATCCTTTAAAACAACATCCACCTATGAAAGCCATTGTAATCATTGCTTTATTTAGCCTTGCGGCATGCTCCAAATCAATTGACAAACCCGCAAACCAGCCAACTTCAACATCAAACCCCAATGAAATTCAAACTTGTAAATTCGGTATTACCGAATTTAACCTTGTAAAACGTCCTGCAGTTATTAATGACGAGGCCGAAAGGGGTAAACCATTAAAATATACAGTAACGCCTCCACCTTCTAATGGAGCTGTAATTTTATTAGATTTTAACGGGTGTACGGTAACAGGCACCAGTTGGAATTGGAATGGCGACATCATCGCAGCACCAGCTAATCTTACTACTGTACAAATGGACGAAATCCTAAAGAGGGTAACAAATGATTATAGCCCCTTTAATATAACAGTTACAACTGACGAAGCCGTATATGCTGCAGCGAACATTTATAAAAGAACAAGGGTTGTACT
>Ga0193698_1000077_pt1 | contig 13834 bp, 12 predicted proteins | sample L3c1metaG_FD_165512 | JGI IMG/M metagenome (GOLD analysis project Ga0193698, IMG submission 165512) | Soil microbial communities from a riparian zone of the East river system, Colorado, United States - L3c1 | ecosystem: Environmental > Terrestrial > Soil > Riparian zone | place: USA: East River... | reverse complement strand
GCAGCATCAAATTCGCTGCTCAATATCGCCAATGATTGTTTTATAGGAACAATATTTCCTCCGTGTCCATTTAGTAAAACAATTTTTTTGAACCCCTGTCTTAAAAGTGATTTTACAATCTCTGTAATGAGCATTGTATATAACTCACTACTTATGCTGATAGTACCTCCAAAAGACAGGTGATGATGGCTGGAGCCGAAAGGAAGTGCTGGACATAGAAGAACATCATCCGGTAATTGCTTTTCCGTCTGCAAGGCAATTTGCGAGACTATATCTGTATCTGTAGAAACTGCAAGATGCGGTCCATGCTGCTGTCTTTCGCTTTTTGATTAATAAGAGTATAATTGCCTGAAGAAAACAGCATGTATAACGAATTTATTTAGATGATAAATTTAGAAATTTAACTACCGCTATGATTATATTAATATAGCTGTTATGTATACTTTTTAAACAAACCTGTTTAGTTAGTAATTTGAAAATGAAGCAACCGATATTACAATCCATGATCTGAAACATTGCAGAAAATTTTCATCAAGAAATCGTTTCATACTCTTTTCATTTTATAGAGACACTCCCCTTTTCCATGGAATAAGATCATCCTGGTTTAGCAACACCGCTTTGGGCAGCACTTCACCACTTACCGCCTTATTTTAATCTCAGATTAATTGATCTTAGCTTATCCAATTATATATGAATGATTTTAAAAAAGAAGATGAGTACATACTTCAAATTAAATATAAATACATAGGTGCTTCTCCAACTCTTCCATCATATTCTTACTGCCAATAAAAAATGGGGTACGCTGGTGAAGTTTGGTGGGCCTTATATCAAGAATACGTTGTTTACCATTAGTTGCTTTGCCACCCGCTACTTCAATAATAAATGCAAAGGGATTGCATTCGTACAATAATCGCAGCTTACCGCTTGATTTATCAGTAGTAGCAGGATACATAAAAATACCACCTTTGATCAGGTTGCGATGCACATCAGCAACCATACTTCCAATGTAACGTTGCGTGTACGGGCCGCCATTTGTTGGTGTTTTTTTCTGACACATATCTATATAATTCTTCACCCCTTCATCATAATGAAAAAAATTGCCGTGGTTTACAGAATATATCTTCCCATTTTCAGGGCATTTAATATTTGGATAACTTAAACAAAATTCACCGATTGAAGGATCAAGTGTAAAGCCATTCACACCTCTTCGTGTTGCATACACCAGCATGGTAGATGAGCCATATACAATATAACCCGCAGCTACTTGCGAAAGGCCTGGTTGCAAAAAATCTTCTCTTGTTACAATACTTCCTTTTGGCGATACTCTTCTATATATACTAAAAATAGTTCCGATTGAAACATTCACATCAATATTACCACTGCCATCCAGAGGATCGTATAAACAAACATATTTTGAGTTCTTGCTTACTTCATCATCAAAAGCCACATAGTCATCAATTTCTTCACTTGCAATGCCAGCACAACTAATTCCATGTCGCAGCACACCCGTGAGTTGATTGTTGGCAAATACATCCATCTTTTTTACATCTTCACCCTGTGGATTTATTTCACCGGCATCCCCAAGAATATCTAAAAGCCCTGCCTTGTTTACTTCCACATTCACTCTTTTTGCCGCAAGACCAATATCACGAAGCAGGCTGCTCAATTCACCCGTAGCTTGCGGAAATGCCCGTAGCTGTTGAATCGTAAATTCATCAAGAGTTAAAACCTGCCGGTTCACAATACTCAATTTTGAAAATTTTAAATTTTGGGAACTTACCGCTTCTGTGTGCTTGTTTAGTAACCTCCTGTTTTTTTAATTGATATTTCTTCTTCCACATCTTCTTTTAGTAAAACGAAAATCTGAATAATTTTTTTCCATGAACCATTGATGCTAATAACACCCTTATTGGTTACAATGCCAGGAATTTTTTCTATGGTTTATATAAAAAAAATTCATTTTATATGGAGAGGGTTTGTAAGAAATTTTTATTTGCGGATTTAATATGTCGCACGCCCCCCGGATAAATCAAAAGTAAATCCTGTTGTAAAACTGTTTTGCTTTGAGACAATGTATAAAACGAGATTTGAAATTTCGTCTAATGTGCCGCACCTTTTCATCGGTATTTTATCTGTCATATATTTTACTTGTTCTGCGGATAAGCCGTCTACAAGAGGTGTTTGTATTACAGCAGGAGCAATTGCATTTACGGTTATGCCTGTTTCTGCATATTCTTTGCCCTGCACCTTTGTCATTCCAATTAGCGCTGCTTTTGAAGAAGAATAAGCAAGCATTCTTACATTTCCTTCTTTGCCTGCAATAGAAGCTACATGCAGTATTCGTCCATAGTTTTTTTCTAACATATGTGGAAGAACCGCTTTAGTTGTATAAAAGCAGCTCATGAAATTCAAGTCAAATACTTTATGCAAATCTTCACTGGTAACCTCATGACTTAATCCATTGACAATTCCTGTAATGCCGGCACAGTTAATCAGTATATCAACTTTTCCAAAAAGATGTATAACCTTTTCAATAGTTTCATTTATCAATGATTGTTGTGTAACATCAATTGGATAGATGCTGGCTTTTGCTTTGTACTTTTTAAATTCTGTTATTAATCTTTCTTCATTAATATCTAACACTGCTACGTGAGCTCCTGCTTCCAATAACTTTTGGGAAAGAGCCAATCCTATTCCTGAAGCGGCTCCTGTAATAATTGCGACCTGCCCATTAAATTCTTTTTTCTTTGAAGATTCCGATTGGGAAATTTCCTTACTGTCATTAAGATTGATATCTGTTAAACCATTCACATCAGGAATGGAAGTATCTTTTATATCCGAAACCTCATCTGTTATAGCATTGACCTTTTTTAGATTCATATTTTAGTTTATTGATTGATTTATGTCTATTATAATTTTTTATTCGCCAATAATGGGCGCATAACCTGCTTGGGATAGCCAATAAAATTGAGCAGTTTAGTATCGTTTTGAAAAGTCATATTTTATTAGTTATTCACTAATCTTAGAACTCTGTCATTTATTTCTTTAATGTATCTCACAGTGGCCGCATCCGGCTTGTATGTTGCTTTACGAACTACATTATTTTGCAACACTCCTCTTGCAACCAACAATTCTTTTTCTATGTAATGGAATAACTCCATGTTCTGCAATGCAAAAAATATTTGCGGCATCACTTTTTCAAATAGATCAAAAGCTTTTGGATCTCCATTCTTTCTTAGTGTAAATACTTTTTGCAGAATATCTGATACAGCCAACCCCGGCATTACTCCTGTTATTCCGAGAGGAATCAATTCCAGCATGTATAGACCTCCCCATCCTTCAAATAGTCCAATCTTGCCTTCGGTTGATTTGATAATATCTTCAAATTTTGCCGCACATAAAGGTTCTTCCAGTTTCAGGTATTTAAAGTTGGGATGTTCATCCATTAAGCGTTTTATAAATCGTACACTGATTGAGGCACCACCCGGATTAAAATCCTGTATCAATACCGGTGTATCTGGTATTGATTGCATAAAGCCTGATAAATATTCTTTCAGGGAATCTTCGGGCAAATTAAAAATACGCGGCACAGCAAGTGAAATTACATCGGCACCTGCTTCAACATTTGCCTGTGCTAACTTAATTGCTATTTTTAAAGACGGATGATTAGATTGTGCAACTATCTGTATTCTTCCTGCTGAATGTTCTACAGCTATTTTTACTACCTGTAGCTTTTCTTCATCAGTTAATTTATAAAACTCACTTGCATATGCAGGTAAACATGCACCTTCTGTTCCGTTTGATATTGCGAAATCTATTAATCTTTTTAAAGCGGCCTCATCAACCTCTTCCTTTTGAGTAAAGGGTGTTGGAATAATGGGTACCACACCGGATAATTCTTTTTTGTTTTGCATATCATATTGTTTTCGGTAATTCTTTTTGTGTTATTTATGCGTCATTCTGTAGTCAACTATTGTAATAATTAATGTAGATAATAGAACCAGTATGCCACCTGCAATTGCCTGGCCGTTTAGTTTTTCTCCGAGCCAAAAGGCTGCAATAGGCAAACCCAGGAATGTGATCAGGTAATTAGACAAAGCCACCTGCATTGCGTCCAATACTTTCAATGCCTTAAAAAATAAAATCATGGAAAGAAAATTATGAAAGAATGTAAGCAGGCTCATCCCTATCCACGTCTGCTTTGTAAATAAGGGTATGCGGGCAAAAGTATCCGGTTCATAATATAATACAAGTGGTGTAAGTAAGATGACCATTACAACATAAGTATAAAACACCAGCTCCATTTCAGTATAGTCCCTGACGATTTTTTTTATTCCCACATTATAATATGAATTACCAACTATCGCCATAAAAATCAGAAGATTTCCCAAAGTATATTTTGAACCGAAATCTATTTGCCTGATATCACCGGTTGAACAGAGTATAACACCTACTATCGCCATGAAGAAACTAATCCATCGTATTTTATTCATCTTTTCTTTAAGCATTAGAAAAGCAAATAAGGCTGTGATAACAGGTAAGGTAAGGGTGAGAATTGCTGCATTGCTTGCAAGTGAATATTGTGTGCCCCAGGTCATTAATACCTGCGCAGGAAAAGCGCCGAGCAAAGCAAGCTGAACAAATACAAGAATGTCTTTTAATTTTTTGCCACCCCTTTTTAAATCTTTCCATACAAAAGGAATTAAAAAAATTGTTGACAGAAGCATAGGGCCCCAAACTGTAAAGTAAGGACCAACCTGATCCTGGGTGAGTTTAATACATGCAAATTGCAGTGCCCACATTGTGTTACATGCCAACAGTAATATCCATGACATAATTGTTTTTCTCATAAGCTGCCCGTCAAAGTTTGGCCTGTTTTATATTTATCAAGTGCTGAATAATCAAGTGATACACCTAATCCTTCTGTTTGCGGAACTAATACCGCACCATTTTCAAACTTAATAGGCTCTTCTATTAAATCATCTACTCTTACAAGCTCTCCAAAAATGTCAGAAGGAATTGTGCAATTAATACTGGCTGCAGCAATATGCAGTCCTATTGTTTCTGAAATGCCCAGGTCAACTTCTCCTCCACGCCAGCATTGCTTTCCTTCCAAATTGGAGATCTCGGCAATTAAAAGAGAATTATATGCCGACCCATTGAAATTATATCCATCTGCCGCATCAGCTTTTACAAATGTGATAATATCTTTTATATTCTGCGTATAGGGCAATGAGATATGCCTGAACATTGACATTCCCAGGTTCTCTTTAAGAAATTTAAACCCGTCCACATCTTCATGCAAAATTGGATCTTCTAATCCCAGCATAATATCTGCATCCACACCTTCCATTAAACGTAATGTTGTCTCAACATCCTTCCATCTTTGGTTTGGGTCAAGAATAATTTTTATTCCATTGCCACACTTTTTCTTTATTTCTTTAGTCCATAACCGAACAGGATCTTCATCAGAACATTTGAATTTAAAAACTTTGTGACCTCTTTTCATCGCTTCAAATGCTTTCTGTGCTGCATCTTCAGGTGTTCTGCGGCCGGTCCATCCGTTACAATCAATACGATCTCTGTAAGCGCCGCCCAATAACTGGTGTATAGGTACATGCAAAATTTTTCCGACAATATCTAATACAGCAGTCTCAAATGCTTCATAAATTCGTTGATCATAAACAGGAAGTCTTCTCCAATTAATTTTCAAAACATCCATTCCTGTAAATACATTTATTGCTTCTTCTATCAATTCTTTTGAAGCGCTTCTATATGTTTCACCAATACCTGTTGTACCATTTTGCAATTCCATTTCAATAATCCATTTAGGCTGATCTGCAAACTCAGTCCAGCTTGCACCCGTTAAAAATTTTTTTGCAAAGGCACTATCCTTATCATGCACAGATTCAGAGTTCAGGCTGTCTGGTTTTGAAGGCACTATTACTTCAGTTGCTCTAATGGTTTTTATAATGGTATTCATACTTCTTTTATAAGTCACCTGCATTTTGCGGATATTTTTCTGATAGTTTTCTTATATGATAAGTGAATTCAATAAATAACTTTTCCCATTGCTCTGCAGATGCTTTCGTATAACCATAAAAACCATGTGCATTACTAACTCCCTTTGCTCCTGATGCTACCAATTCTTCAACAAAAGCCGGAACGTTAACGGAATTATTCAAATCCGGAAACAGATCTTTCATCACTGATAAATAAGCAGGAATGCCGGTGAGGTCCATAAATCTAAATGGCCCTGCAAAAGTTATCCAGAAGCCCATATCATTTCTGCATGCCCGGTCAATATCTGTATACGTTGCATAACCTTTTTCCACTAAATGAAATGCTTCTCTCATCATGGCATACATAAGACGATTGGTTATAAACCCTCTTATATCTTTTTTAACCAGTGACGGTTCCTTTCCCCAACTTTCTGCAAGCGCTACTATTTTTTCCGCACACCTGATATCTGATTGATCTCCGCATATAACTTCAAGAAACCGCAAAATGTGCGCAGGTTCTCCCCAATGTATTCCGAGTAAACGTTCAGGATGTTTTAAACCGCTTTGTAAAATAGTAACTGGTATTGCGGAAGTATTACTGCCAATAATAGCGGTGTGAGATAAAACATTTTCCAGTTGTTGAAATACTTTCTTTTTGTCATCGGGATTTTCAATAATAGATTCAATTACTACTTCATGATCTGCAAACAAGGAATAGTCATCGATAATTGTAAGTCTTTGTATAACGCCGTCTGTATCTTCTTTTAAAATCCCTTCCTGCTGCAATTGCTCAAGAAAATTATATATTCTATTCCTTGCATCATCTGCTTTCTCAATATGTCTCGTAAATGCAGTAACCTTATGGCCGGCTGCTAAAATGCAGGTAGTAATGCTGCTACCCATTAACCCAAGTCCAACAACTCCGATTTGTATTTTTTCACTCATAAAAAGTGTTAGCTTTTAAATATTCATAGCTTTCTGAAAAGCGATATAAAACTCAATTTTCATTTGTCCGTCAGCATAGCAGCAAACTGAATCTTAGCGGTTGTTTTAATAATATGCTAAGTAATAAAAAAAATTAACGATGGTATAAATCTTTCCATGCTGCTTCATATTTATCACCCTTTATCCATGAAGGTTGTTCTCCATTATTTGCTATGTTTTTCGCAGCAAGAATAAAGGAATTTATGATTTTCATCGCGTACTTTAAATCGAAGTTTCCCACTTCATCGCTTAGTTGATGATAACGACTTTCAATTGTTTCGTCAAATTTTCTAATACCTAAACTGAAAGTAGGTGCCGGAATACCTTTAATTGCAAGACTCACATTATCACTTCTGTCAAACAACTCTTGTTCAGGAGCAGGGTCAGGTAAGGCAGTTAAACCATACGCTTTACAAGCTCTTTTAATGTCCGCATCTGCTGAAGTTCTCCCCAGTCCAACAACGGTTGCTATAGTAGTGTCATTGTAACTGGCATTATCTATATTGAGATTATAAACAAGTTTTTGTAAGGATATTGCCGGATGTTCTGCAAAGTATTTACTACCAATCAATCCGATTTCTTCGGCTGTGAATGAAATAAAAAGAATTGATCTTTTTGCCGGGTGCAATGCAAAATAACGGGCAGCATCAATTACAGCCGTTGCTCCTATGGCGTTATCCCTTGCTCCATTATAAATGCTATCTAATTTCCCTTCTTCCATTTTGGGTTTGCTGGCTACCCCGATATGATCATAATGCCCGGAAAGAACTACGAACTGATTTTTTAACTTAGCGTCTGAACCTTCAACCCAACCCATAACGTTTTTTGCCCGTACACTTCTAACCTTGTTGCCGGTAACGTTAATAATTGCTGTAGCTGCGCTTTCTATTAAAGATGGTATAATGTCGTTTATATCACTTACTAAAAATACAGGCAACATAGTGTCTTGTGGCTGTGCTATACGTTCCTGCAGAAAATTATTTTTTATAGATTCCCATTCAGAGGTTGCATGCCTGTAACGCTCTATTAGCGCAACAGCGCCTTTCTCCTGCAACAGCTTTTGCTTCGCTTCTCTAAAACGAAAGCCTCTTGCCGCAGCTGTAGAATCGTTTTCACCCATATTTGCTACCACGATCTTACCTCTTACATCTGCTTTATTGATATCTTCTTTAGAGCCAAAGTCTACAAAAACGACCGGAGCAATTAATGAAATGGTTATTCCACTTGCCTGCAATAAATCTTTGCCTAATTCAAATGTTTTATTACCAACGGTAAATGAACCGGCGTTAGCAGGACTTATAAATTGTATTTCAAATATTTGAAAGAAATCTTGTGTTGCCGGCAGTTCTTTTAAACCGAAGCTTCTGAATTGCTCACTGATATACCGGGCTGCTATATTAATTTCAGGACGTTCTGTTGCCCTGCCCATTAGTTCATCAGAAGCCAGGAATAGAAGAGGTGCCAACGCAATTTTTGGCGGATTGATTTGATCGAGCTGTTTTAGTGTTGATGACTGTCCGAAGCATTGAGATACTATAATGTAAAAAGCGATACAAAAAATGGCTTGTCTCATGATTGTGAAAATAGTTTTGTATGTTATAGAATGAGGCGTAACAAACCATTAATAATATAATTAATATTACCTCCAATGCGGTAGTTTAAAGATTATAAAATTATTACTTGTATAACTTTATAATTATGTTTATTAATTAATTATGTATACTTTATTAACACTATTGTATAATTTACCACATCTGGTATAATTCTACAGAATGCGATCAGAATTTTTTACAATTTATTTTTTGAGGAAAATTCTTAATTAAATTGGAGATTTTTATACTTCTTTAACGCATTTGTAATTATATTCGTAAATGCATTGTTAATATACTATATGAAACCTAAATTACATAAATTACCTCTCTCCTCTGACGCTTCTTTTTTATATAAAACACTGGAATGTGACTATTTCAATAATCCCTGGCATTTTCATAAAGAATATGAATTAGTAATGATAAAAAAAAGCAGCGGTACCAGGTTTATAGGAGATAATGTTAGTCATTTTGAAGAAGGAGATTTAGCATTGATTGGATCAAACATTCCACATTTATACAGGAATAGGGAAGAGTACTATAAAAAAAATACAAAGCTTAAAGCCAATTCAATTTTCATCCATTTTACTAAAGACTTTTTAGGTAGCCATTTTTTTGATATCCCTGAAATGGAATTAGTTTCCGGGCTACTTGAAAAATCTTCATTAGCATTGGAAATACATGGAAAAGCAAAAAAGTATACACTTAATAAACTACAAGAGATGCATGACGAGAAACCGTCACAGCGCCTTTTAAGTCTTCTGGAGATTTTAATAAATTTATCTTATAGCAATGAATTAAAACCTTTATTATCCCATGGTTTTTCACCAAATAATAGTGGAGATACCGAGAGAATAAACAAAGTATTTGAATTCATTATGAAAAATTACAACGCACAGATATACGTTCAGGAAATAGCATCACAGCTGAATATGAGCATTGCGTCTTTTTCAAGATATTTTAAACATCATACCCGTAAAACTTTTTCAGATTATGTAATAGAGATAAGAATAGGACATGCCTGCAGATTATTAATGGAAAATAATTATAGTATTTCTGAGATCAGCTATCAAAGCGGGTTCGATAATCTCTCCAATTTTTACAGGCATTTTAAAAAGTCTGTAGGTATTATCCCTAAAGAATATAGAAACATGTTTCCAAAAACTTTCTGATAATATATATAATGAAACCTCAACTATCCGAATTACCATGTTCTTCTAATTCTTCTTTCTTATATCGAAAATTTGAGCGTGATTATTTTAACGACCCCTGGCATTTTCACAAAGAATATGAATTGGTGATGATAAATAAAGGTAATGGGACAAGGTTTATTGGCGATAATGTATCGAATTTTAAAGAGGGTGATCTTACATTAATTGGTTCAAATATTCCACATATGTTGAGAAATAGCGAAGAATTTTATATTAAAAACCAGAAGGCTGGCGCCGGTGCGATCTATATTCTTTTTACCAAAGATTTTTTAGGCACCCATTTTTTTGATATTCCCGAAATGAAATTAGTACAGAGACTGCTGGAAAAATCATCGTTAGCTCTGGAAATACACGGAAAAGCAAAAAAATATATCATAAGCAAGCTACATGAAATGTATGATCAAAATCCAACACAACGGCTTTTAAGCCTTTTAGAAATTCTTTTAAAGTCATCACAAAGCCGGGAACTAAGACCTTTATTATCTACAGGTTACTTGCCAAATAATAGTGGTGATACCGAAAGAATAAACAAAGTGTTTGACTTCATTATGAAAAATTATACTGATGAAATTTATGTTGGAGAGATAGCATCAAAGCTGAATATGAGTGTTGCATCTTTCTCAAGATATTTTAAACATCATACACGTAAAACTTTTGCAGATTATGTAACAGAGATAAGAATAGGACATGCCTGCAGGTTGTTAATGGAAAATAACTATAGCATTTCAGAAATCAGCTATCAAAGTGGCTTTGATAATCTTTCTAATTTTTACAGGCATTTTAAAAAAACTATCCGCATTATTCCCAAAGAATATAGAAACAGGTTCTTAAAAATTATTTGATACGGCAGGGGAAAAATTAATCTTCATTTTTTTATGACGAAAATGGGTTCTGTTTTAATCCAGTCAAGAAATGCGGTCGGGGCTATTCAGCAATCTCATTGGATACAACATTTAAATTAGCCTTATCTACAAAAGCCAACCCGGATCGTTGTTATTACTCTAATAAGTTTATCCTCAGAAGTGGGTGACTTGACCTATCTAAATATGTAACCTTTTCATCGTTTTTGCCAGCGAGAAATTACATTAAGAATAACTTTTTTAATCAATCATTTATATTCGTATTTATTTTTTTTTGGTCGATTCCCGTACAATCAATTTTCCTGGTAAAATTATTTCTTCAGCAAGGAAATTGCTTTTTTTAATATGTTTTAACAGCAGTTCACAACTCACTTTTCCAATATCAAAGGCAGGTTCAGCAATGGTTGTAAGTGTGGGAGAAATTATTGTTGAAATCGGATCATTCGTAAAACCCACCACTCCTATTCCTTTACCAATGGTAACTTTTTTATTTTTTAGAACAATCATTGCCCCAATTGCCTTTCTGTCATTCACTGCAAAAATCGCATCGGGCTTTTGTTTACGTTTCAATAACGCATTGGTGTCTTGTTCACCGCTTTCCTGCGAAAAGCCGGAATATATTATCAATTCTTCCCGTATAGGAATTGCATGTTTGATAAGTGCATCCAGGTAGCCTTGTAACCTTCTTTGCGTAAACGTCAATCCTTTTGGACCTGCAATATGAGCAATACGTTTGTAACCATTTTTGATGAGATGTTCGACGGCTTCAAATGCACCGTTATAGTCATCCTGCATTACCTTGGAAGTTTTAATATCACTTGCCACCCTATCAAAAAATACAATGGGAAGACCAACATTTATTAATTCCTGGAAGTGATCACATGAATTTGAATTTGAAGAAACACAGACTAATAAACCATCAAAACTGGAAACCGCCAAATTTTGAATAATAGCAAGTTCTCTTTCTGGAGAATCATTTGTTAAAAAAAGGGTTATATTATAATCTTTATTGTAGGCTACTTCCTGGATTCCTGTAATGACGGTGGAAAAATAATAGTTTGTAATACAAGGTAAAATAACGCCTATATGATGGGTGCTTCTCTTAGCTAATCCGGTTGCATTAAAATTTGGTCTGTATTTTAATTCTGCTGCCAGCGCTAAAACTTTTGCTCTTGTTTCTTTATTCACATCGTATGTGTCTCTTAATGCCCGGGATACTGTAGAAACTGAAATGTTTAAAGTTTTGGCGATATCTTTTATTGTAACAAAATGGTGTGTCATAAAATACTACAAATATTTTTAGTTTATCGAAAGTTAAGCGCCACTTACAAATATAATTTTTTCCCTCTACTAATGCCATATGGAGGAGTAGCCAGGCCTGGACGAATACATGGTCTTCCGAATTAATTGTACTCTTCAGCATTGCTTGTTAAGCATTTTTGTTTTTATAATCAATGGTCTATCAGGAATTCTTGTCGGACTATTATTCAAAAATATTCAGGCTTATATACAGAATTATTTTTCGTAATAGTGAGATGAGAAAAGGAGGATATTAATGATTATACTGGAATATTTTCAAAGGTACCTTGTCTTTGAAAGCATCAATCTACTTCAATATAATTGATGTCTTTTTTAAATGTTTCCTCAAGGAAAATAAGAGCAATTATGGCAATAAGATATGTAACGGATCCTACCAGTAAAGCACTGTGGATTGTTCCCATATTAGATTTCATCATTAAAAAAAGAGCAGTCATGGGAAGGATCGTTCCTCTTACAAAATTGGGTACTGTAGTAGCTACAGTTGCCCTAAGATTAGAGCCAAAAAGTTCAGCTGCAACAGTAATAAAAAGCGTCCAGTACCCCCCGCAGAATCCAAGGCAACCACATAATAAATATAACACTGCAGGATGCCTTACCGGTATCAGCAAATAGAATAGGACAAACAAAAAGGATGATGACATAAATAACAAAATCACCTTTTTTCTGTTTTGGAAATATTGACTGAGAGAACCACTTATTATGTTCCCGGTAATCTGCCCTGCAAAAGTAAATAATACAGCTTTGCCTGCATCAATGGGCTGGTGGAGGCCCATAGCTTTTCCAAACTCAGGGGAGAAAGTAATTAAAATGCCGGCAATAAACCATATCGGCATACCAATTGCAATGCTTGTGACATATTTTAATAATCTGGTTCTATTATTAAACAGCATCCGGATATCTCCGCGTTTAATATTTTTCTCCTTTAACTTTATGAAGATGCCGGATTCAAAAACTTTAATCCTTAAAACCATAAGCAATAATCCAAGTCCGCCTCCGATAAAGTATGAGGCACGCCAGCTAAAAAGGTATGCTACAAGGTAAGCAAGCAATGCACCGAATACACCTAATGTAGCTACTAATGTTGATCCATAACCACGAATTTTATTCGGTAGAATTTCTGTTATCAGGGTAATACCAGAACCGAGCTCACCTGCAAGCCCAAACCCTGCTATAAAGCGAAGTACAGCATATGCACCAACGGAGGTTACAAATGCATTTCCAATATTTGCTAAAGAATAAATAAGAATAGAACCGAATAAAACAGAGAGCCGGCCTTTCTTATCTCCTAGAATGCCCCATACTATTCCTCCAACTAACAATCCTGTCATTTGAAGGTTGAGCAACATAATCCCATCTTTCAAGATGCTTTCTTCAGAAATATTTAATGATTTTAAACTTGGAACACGAACGATGCTAAATAGAAACAGGTCATACATATCCACCATATATCCCAAAGCAGCAACCAATACAGGTATGCGTAAAAGTTCCCGGGTAATGGATTTGGAAGAACCAGGCCAACCATTAATTTTGTATTTATTCATCGCTGTTTTTGGATAAAATCATAAGAAAATAATTGTTTTTTTTGAATAAAGAAGTATAGAAAAAGTCACCCATTTAATTAAGGAAAATTGCAGCATTCTCAATATGCATTTAAACTAAAAAGTTAATATACATGCATCTTATGGTTTACTGTAAAAGTTTTCCTTTTAAATTAGCGGGAACGTTATCGGGAAAGCTGTAAATGAATATTTAGTGAGCAGGTATAGAAAATGTCTATAGCGAAGCCGATTATTTTACAATGAAACTTGTGGTATCGAAAATTTTTATAAAGAAATCATCATCAAATAACCTGGCCCTACAAATTCCAC
>Ga0193698_1000071_pt1 | contig 14534 bp, 13 predicted proteins | sample L3c1metaG_FD_165512 | JGI IMG/M metagenome (GOLD analysis project Ga0193698, IMG submission 165512) | Soil microbial communities from a riparian zone of the East river system, Colorado, United States - L3c1 | ecosystem: Environmental > Terrestrial > Soil > Riparian zone | place: USA: East River... | reverse complement strand
GATAAGTAATATATTTATTTCTTAATAAACATTTTTCTTTTTAAATACTAGTAATTATATAACATATATAATTAATTATATATATAATGCTAAGTATTAAATGTGAATCTTTGTTATACTTAAGCAGTGCTTCGCAGTAGTAAAGATGAAAAATATATTAAGATTAGTCTTAATCAATTCTCTTATTTATAATATAATTATAAATAAAATCTCAAAAGTAAAGGAATCGAACCTTATTTCATAATATAATTTATCGCCATCTTTGGATAGGTAAAATATTATAATAACCAATTAACTTCTCATTCTTTTATATATTCTATCGAAGTAGGGGGTTAAATAGTATACATTAATAGCATTATAAACATTAAAATTAAGGAATTAAGATTTATTACTTAATTTCGTAATATACATTCTTATTACTTGTTGAAATGTAAATAAAGGTAATATATATTTAGAGAAAACATATATTAAACTGATTAAAACTAAAAAGGCAAAAGATAATTGATTTAAAAAGTAAAAAGGAATTAATTGAGGCATTTTAAGAAGACTGATATATTTTATTAATAGATCTATAATAATTATTAGAACTATCTCTATTTATATATAATGTAAATTAACTATTTTAATTATATATAAATAAAATAATAATTAAAGATTTAATTAATTATTTAATGAGATATTGAGGGAATCCTATAATAAAAAACATTTTTTTTATAATCATAGAATAAATTGTATATAATATAATATGAACATAAGTTTTAATTATTTAATAAATAAAAAAATTATAAGGTTAAAATTGATAATAACCTTCTTTTATTATATCATCTAATTCATAGAGGATGATAATAGTTTTAGGATTATTATCATCCTAAACTTTAATGATCAAGAGCTTCCGAAGAACCGAAGGATTCCTGATATACACATCCTTTATTAGATTGGAAGAGAAAGCTAATTATCCCTTTATTATCTTCAAAGTTAAAGGTTAATATAATTGTGGATTTGATGTTTAGTAGCCTCGCTAACGAGGGAGTAAGTATCTTTTGAATGGTTAAATTAGGAATAAGTATTATTTTTTAATATTGTTATATTATTGTTATATTATTGTTATATTGCTCATTTTATTAATTTTATTTAAAGAGAACAGGTCATTTAAAAGGTTAATATAAAAATATCCCTCGAAGGGATATGATAATTAATTTTAACTTTGTATAATTTATAATAACAATAATAACTATAAATACTTTTTATTCTTATAAATATTGATCTTTTTATAAAAATATACTAAAACATATTAAAGGTTTTGTCGCAGGCAGGCTAAAAGTGAGATCTTACTAAAGGTAAATAAAAGAGATGATTATTAAATGGGGAAATCTGATAATGGTAATCAATTGTAGTTGCATTACAAGTATGATAGTTCGAATCTATCTTTCTCCACTCATAAAAATAAATATTATCATAATTTATTATAAATGATTATAATTTACTTTATTTTATATTTTTATTATTATTAAAATATACATAAAAGCTAAGCCAGAGTCAATTTTTAAGGATAAAATAGCATAATAATTTTAGCGACCTAAAATATTTATTTAAATTATAACCATAAAATTTTAACGTTTTACTAAGAGTTAAGAAGGAATTGAACCCTAATTTTATAAACTTTGCAGGTTTACTACAGAACCATCTGTAAACTTAACTCGATATATTATATTCTTTAATATATTTATCTTTCTGCTCCTAGCTTCGGAGAAGCAAAGGATGCTGTGCTCCTACCATTGCTTCTTATAAAGTATAGGTAGGGGCATTATTATAATCCATAGTAATAATAATTTATTATTTCGTGGCTGCGTAGGGAGGTTACTAGCCGTTATTAGCTTCTTCCTTTCCTAAGGAAGAAGCTAGCGAAGCAGGAAGGAGAAGGTGAAGCAAGAATTCTTTGCTACCGTGCGTAGGCTTTGCAAGGAAGGCAGAAGCAGGATGAGGATATGTAAGCGAAGGCGAAGCAAGGGGATAAATTAAAGGGTTTAATTTAATATTAATTAATAATGTTATAAGGCTTTATTATCTATACTAGTGCCTATTCCTGTTAAGCTATGTAGTAAACATAGGCTGTGCTTTGCAGAAGCACCGCTTTGCTACTGGAGCGAAGCAGTGCTTCTGCCTACGGCAGGGGAGATAGGATTCATATTATATATATTTATATATTAATTTGATTGATTATAAGGACTTATTTTAATAACTCCAGAACCAATTTCTAATATAAATCCTATTGTTAATACAAAAAAGAAAATTAATGCAACAGAGAAACCAAAAATACTTACTTGATAAAGAGTAACAGCAATAGGAAACAAAAGTAATATTTCAAGATCAAATACTAAAAATAACATAGCTACTAAGTAAAAATGTATTTGAAAAGTAGATCGAGTTTGACCATAAATAGGGCTAAATCCACATTCATAAGCAGATACTTTAGCTTCATAAGGTTTATGAGTAGCTAATAAAATATTTAAAGCAAGTAAAATAAAAGCTAAAATAGGAACAAAAATAAAAAATAAAATTAAAGTATTCATTAAAAATTATATAAAGATAAAGAAAGTAATTGTGTACTATTTAAGATTATAGATGGTTTAAGAACAAACAATATTATTGTTAATGTTAAAGTAGAAATTGTAAAACTATGAAAATGACTTATACCTGCCAAAGGTACGGTAGTGTTATTTAATACTTTAACTTCTGCTGTTTTATTTACTGCTTTGCCTGATAAATTATCTGAATATTCAAAGATATTTTCTCCTGCTGCCGTGCCTACAACAGGCGCTGCAACATCCGAAGATTCTTCTCCTGTATGAAGAACTTTTATTATTTTTAAATAATAAGAAGCACTTATTACACTAACTAATATAGCTACTATACTTATAAAATAATATCCATTTTGTATTGCTGAATATAATACAAACTGTTTAGCAAAAAATCCCATTAAAGGAGGTATACCAGCCATAGAAAATAAACAAACGCTTAAACTTAAACTAAGTATAGGATTTGAAAAGAATTGACCTTTAAGTTCAGTTATATATTTTATATCATTGAATGTTTCTCTAATATTAATTTTTAATCCATAATTATTAATTATAGATTGTTGTATTATATAACCTAAAGCTATTATTATTAAAAAAGTATTTAAATTAGTTAATGAATATTGAATAATATAAAAAATTAAAGAATCTATTGATTGTTCAGTATTTATCACTAAAGCTAATAAAATAAATCCTATGTGTGAAATAGTACTATAAGCTAATAATCTCTTAATTTTAGTCTGAGCTAAACCTACTACTGTCCCTATAATTAAAGATAATAATGAACTTATTAATAATAATATTTTTAATACATACGCACCACCTCCTACCGTAGGTAAGGAAAGATTAGGCAATGATTGTAAATAATGAGATGAAATATCTCCTAATAATCCTATTTGAGTATATCCAAAGGCTTCTAATAATAATATTAATATTGAAATTTTAGGCATAATAGTTAGCCATATAGTTACTATAGTAGGACTATCATCATATACATCAGGTGCCCAATAATGTAAAGGTGCTGCTGCTATTTTAAATAAAAACCCTATTATAATTAATATTAAACCTAAACTTAAACCTATTATAATGTCATTATTATAATTGTGCGTAGCAGATATAGAAATTAAACTATAAATAGATTCAAAATTTGTTAAACCTGTATAAGTATAAATTAAACTGGCTCCTAATAAAATAATACAAGAAGATAAACCTCCTAATAAAAAATATTTTAAACCAGCTGAAGTAGCCGATTCTGAATTTCTGTATAAAGTAGCTAATATATAAACACCAAAGGATTGTAATTCTATACTTAAATACATTGAAATTAAATCACTAGAAGAAACTAATAAAGATGCACCTAATGTACTAAATAATACTACTAAAGAATATTCTGTGGCATAATTTATTTTAATTATATTTACTGAATTCCCTACCATTGCTTCGCTAAGTACGGAAGGAGCCAGTAGCAATGAAGGATTAGTTGTATTAGCTTTTCCCCCTTCATCTGATAAGTTAGTAGTAGAATTTGAGATACTATTATTTATAGGCCAAGATATTAAAATTAAAGATCCTATTATTAATAAAAAAACTTCTAAAAATTGTGATATTATAGTCACGTGGAATAATCCACTATATATTCCTATACCAGATCCAATTGACTGAATATATAAAGCATTAAAACTTAATGCCCCAGCATAAAGAAATATTATAGAAGATATTCTAGTAAATAAAATAGGAGATACTTGTTTGTTGAATGAAGGTAGGGCAATAGCCACTATTAAAATTAATATACTAATAAAAATCATTACTCATCCTATTTATTGTTATTATTATAATAATAACGTTTAAATTAACAATAATATATCATTGTTAATTTAAACGGGCACTGTGAGATTTGAACTCACGACTTTATTAAAGTACTCGTTTTCAAGACGAGCGCCATAAACCAGACTCGACCAAGTACCCTTTCCTTGCGCTTCGCCAAGCATGGGTCCGTACCCACGGTAGGAGAAGCAATATAAATTAATTTATTATATTCTTTTATAATTATATTTGCTAAATTAATGATAACTATAATAAATATAAGACCGAAGGGAATCGAACCCTTATAAGATCCATTATGAGCGAATTGCATTAACCTTTTATGCTACAGTCTTAAACATTTGTACTCACTCAGCTTCTTCTGCTTACGAAGCAGGCGAAGCTAAGGAAGAAAGACTAATAATATTAATTAATTAATATTATTATCGTATTTATACGGAGGCGGAGCATGTTGTTTATTTAAAAAATGTTATTATTATAATAATTGAGCAGTAAAGGAATCGAACCTTTTACGGTTATTAACCAATTCTTTTACAGAGAATCACCATTACCAATCGGATCACCTGCCCTTTGATTTAAAACTAATATTATTCCCTTCCTTCTACTTTGAACTGAAACCTAAATATATAATATATTATATATATATTTTTTTTATATATAATATTTTTATAGATATAAATAATTTTTATTTAATTAAAAATTATTCCTTTTAATAATAATATTATTGTTTCGCAGCTATCTTATATTTGCATCGAAGGGCACCGAATTAAGGCTTTGCTCCTTCCCTTCGGAAAAAACAAAGGAGGAGGGGTTAAAATATTTTATTATTATATACCAACCTTTATTGCTTATGCGAAGCACCGTAGCTCATCTCCATACTTTCCCTAGCAAAGCGCGAAACATGGGGAGATGCTGAATAGGTAAGGCGAATAAAGAATAGGTATATTATATATTATTATTAATGTATATACTTATATTTAAAATCATTAATAATAAAAACAATTATCTAAATATCATTTTTATCATTAATAAGGTGCTATATCAAATGCAACTAAAATACTAGGTACTAATATAATAAAAGCAACTGCTACTGGTAAAAGATTTAACCAACATAATTCAATTAATTGATCATATCTAAGTCTAGGTAAAGTAGCTCTAAACCAAACAAACATAAAACAAAATAGGCAAGTTTTAATTCCTAATATTATAGATTGAATATTAATAAAAGTATTATTAATAAATAATTCAGGTATATTATATCCACCTAAAAATAATATAGCTGTAATACAACTAAATAAAACAATAGAACTATATTCTCCTAAAAAAAAGAATACAAAAGGAACACTAGAATGTTCTGTAAAGAAACCTGCTACTAATTCAGATTCAGCTTCTTGTAAATCAAAAGGAGTTCTAGATGTTTCAGCTAAAATAGATATAAAATAAAATATAAACACAGGTAATAAAGGAATAATAAACCAAATTGATTGTTGATGTTCAATAATATTCGTTAAATTAAAAGATCCCGTTAATAAAATAATGATAAGAATAGCACTACTTAGAATTAATTCATAAGATATCATAGCTGCTGTTGATCTAAGAGAACCTAAAAAGGCATATTTTGAATTAGCAGACCAACCGGCAAAAAGTATTCCATATACACCCAAAGAAGATAAGGCTAAAGTATATAATATTCCTAATGAAAAATCTGATAAAGCTAAACCTTGACCAAAAGGTATTATTCCCCAACCTAATAAAATAAATATTAAGGTAGATACTGGTGCTAAGTAAAATAATACTTTATTTGATTGAGAAGGTATAATAGTTTCTTTAAGTACTAATTTTAGAGCATCACTAAAAGGTTGTAAGATACCATAATAACCTACAGTATTAGGCCCGACTCGTCTTTGATGTGCTGCTAATTGTTTTCTTTCTATAATTGTCATAAAAGCTACTGAAAGTAAAATAGGCAATATAACACATAAAACATCTATTAAATTTACTAATAAATTTAATATTAGTACTGTAAAATTATTTGTCATCGTTTTATTATTAAATTATATAAATCATTTATATTTATTTATATATAAAATTTATTCTTTTTATATGTAAATAAATATTGTTTGATATAATATCAAAGGATTAAAATGTTTGTACTATGCTCTGGAGCCTTAGGGAAAATAACATAAAATGTCTTAACATTTATAAATATAAGGGGAGCAGAATTATATTTATAAAAATATATAATTAAATCAAGATTTAATTATTTAAATTATGATTTCTTAAATCGTTAATGTAATATAATTTACTATTTATCTTTTCCGTACAGGAGATAGCGCCTAAAGGAGTATAATTATTTTTAGTAATTAATAATAATATAAGTATTATTATACATTTTCTTTTTCTATTATAATAATAGTCCTCTCCCTTTCGCTCCTGCTTCGCCATCGAAGATAGGATAGCAAGGTTAGGTTTTATAATAAATATTAAATTAACATAATTTATAACTATGATTATTATAATAATAAAATTATTATTATTAAAAATAATCTAATTATTTTTTATTTATAACTAATTATAAATATATTATGACTAATTATGTTTATTTTTATTAATTATTTAAATAAACATAAAATAAAAATTGAAAATACACTGTAACTATAATAGAAATAAATTTCTACTTTTATATAAATAAATATTATGTAATTAAACATATAAATTAGTGTATGCCTTTGCTTCGCTCCTTGCTTTTGCCTACCGTGCGTAGGCAAAGGAGCAGCATTATAACTAATTTTAATAATTAGATTATTTTTAGAATGATATACATTTCTTATTCTAAAAATAATAATAATTAGTCTTTATGTGCTCTCCGAATACGGAGCACAGGATCCTTTCCTTCGGAAGAAGCTAGGAGCAGAAAGATAAGCATAGTATATTTAAGGAAATATTTATTTACGTTTAATTAAATATTAATTTATTATAATAAATTAATATCAATTATAAATAATCATTAATTTATTTTATTTTCTTTTGGAATCGAACCAAAATTAACACTTTAGAAGAATGCTGTTTTACCATTAAACTAAGAAAATTGAATTTAAAACTAGGAGGAGCAAAATATAAATAATCTTTGCTATCCTTTCCTTCGGAAGAAGCTAAGAGCATTTATGTTTACCTACAGCGCCGTAGGATAGGACATTTATTAATATTAAAGATTAAATTTATTAATAAAAAGGTACATAAAATACGTCGAATTCTACTTTGCTATCCGAAGCTCTGCGGCAACATTTTTTTTTCGCTACCTTCGGTGAAGGTAGCGAAGCAAAGCCTTATACTTCGCGCAGGGGTTAACATTTTAAATGATTTTAATTAAATTTATTTTAAATAAAATAGGGATTTACATTTATTATGAGTAAAGTAATAAGAAAGCTACCATTAAAGCGAATAATCCTGTAGCTTCTGATAAAGCGAAACCTAAAATAGCATAATTAAAAAGTTGAGGTCTTAATGCAGGATTTCTAGATGTAGCTAAAATTAATCCTGAGAATACTATCCCAATTCCAACTCCAGCTCCAGCTAATCCAATAGTAGCTAAACCTGCTCCAATATATTTTGCTGCTGATAACATATTAATAATTAATATAAGATAGCGTCTAACATATATAATGATTTAAATTACATACACTTTTAACTATTTATTACATTAAAATAAAATTATTTTAATAAGACGATTATTTAAAATATAAGTATAATATTACTGCTGCTTAGCATTGTAATATTTTCTTCCCCTGCTTCGCACGGGAGTGTGCTTATGCCTTTTTCCAAAGGAAGTAAGCAATATTAAAGGCTACCTTCGGTTGGAGGTAGTAGAAATGAATATAGGAGCAATCATAGCTAATAATAAAATAACACTAGAAATAATAAGTAATACAGCTTCATAAGTATAAAGAGCTTGTCCTATAGATTCTACTTGTAAAAAATTAGTAATAGTTTGATCTACATTAATTGGATTAAAAGTATTAAATATTAAATCAATACTTGAATAATTATTAGAATTTAATAAAAAACTATTAAGATTAGTGAAAATATCTAAAAAAGAAGATAATGCAGATACATTATTAAATGTAAAAGGTAAAATATTATATAATTCATAAATAAATAAAGATCCAATAGATAATGCTAAAGGAAGATTTTTAGTATATTGACTACCTGTTTCTAATATATCTGTTAATTTAATATTAATCATCATTATTACAAAAAGAAATAATACTGCTATAGCACCAACATATACAATTATATAAGATATCCCTATAAAACCTATTCCTAATAAAATTAAATATCCGGCTGCATTGACAAAAACTGATATTAAAAATATCACTGCTATAACAGGATTTTTAGAGGTTATTACTAATACACCTGATAAAAGAGTAGAAAAAGATAATATATCTATTAAAATATTTTTCATTAATTAATTTAGTTTTCCTTCTGCTCCTAGCTTCGGAAGTAGCAAAGGAAGCTGCGAAGCCCTATGCGCTAAAGCACCCTTAGACCATAGTCTCCTTGCTTTTCCTACCTCTGCTTTTCCCGTAGGGGAAGGTAAGGAAAGGAGGGCAATACTTCGCAGAAGCCGCAGTATAGGCGTCTACGTATAAAATTTGTACTTTATATTTTAATTTATTAATATTATTGTATTTTTATTCTTAAAATACAGTAATATTATAACAATTATAAAATTATAATTAATGACTATAATTTTCTTTATTTATAATTGTATTTATTTTTAATAAATTTAAAAATAAAAATTATATTTTTTTAATTAACTTTTTTATATTACGCTCGACTAATAATATTATCTTTATAATTTTATTGATTATAATATAAAATTATAAATTAATTAATTATTAATTATAATTAGTATAATTTTATTTATATTAATAATATAAATAAATATTATACATATTATTAAATAAATATAATATCATTAAACGATATTAGACAAAATATATTTAAATTATATTATATAACTTAAATAAGTTTAACTTAAAAATTAAATGATCAATAATAATCATAATATTAACTTTATTATATTTTAAAAATATAATTTAAGTTAATAATACAATAAAGGCTAAGCTCTCCTTGCTTTTCCTACCTCTGCTTTTCCCGTAGGGGAAGGTAAGGAAAGGAGGGTAAAGCTTCTTCCGAAGGAAGGAAAATGATTATAGCATTCTGATATAATCACTTTAGTATTAATAATAATTAATTTAAAATCGCTATAACATAATGTTGCGAATTACTATAAATAGTAAATTTAGTTAATTTTAATTAGGATTAATTTATTTTATTCTGTAATTTAAATTTATGATTATAATCATATTAAATAAGTAAAAAAATATATTATTATAGATAGCATTATAATATTAACAAATGACTATTTTAGTTTTAATAATACCTAAAAAAATAATAAATTTTAATTATTATATTAATTTAAAAATGTTAATTAATAAATTAACATTCTTCATTTTGGGGCTTCCATTACCTCCTAGTTCTATCATCTCTTTGTTGCTTTGCTTCTTGCAAAGCAGAGGTAGGCAAAGTAAGGCTATAAATAAGATTTACTATAATTATTATAGTAACTTATAATTAATGTTAATTAATTAATTATAAGTTGATTTTTATTAATTAATTAATAAAATAATAAAGAAGAGATAGTAGTATGTAGTGAATCTAAAATTAAATTAGGGAAAATACCTAAAGCAAAAGTAGGTATTAATAAACTTATTAAAATATAAAATTCTCTTCTATTTATATCTTTAACTGGGTTAAGGTGAGGCGAGTATGACCCGTACGATAATCTATTATATAAGAATATAGAGTAAATTGCAGATAATACAATTCCACTAGCTCCTAAAATAGCTATAAAAGGATTTCTTTGAAAAATTCCTAATAAAGACATAACTTCTCCTAAAAAATTTAAACTTAAAGGTATTCCAGTATTACACAAAGTAAAAATAAAGAATAAAATAGTAAACACTGGCATATTAAGAACAAGACCTTTAATATAATTTATTATTCTTGTTCCTGTTCTTTCATATATAATACCACCTACACATATAAATAAAGCTGGTGATACAAATCCATGAGCTAAGGCTAATAATATTCCTCCTTCTATTCCTTGAATAGTATTACTAAATAAACCTAATACAACTACTCCCATATGAGCAATACTACTATAAGCAATTAATCTTTTAGTATCTTGTTGAATAATAGTAGCTAAACTAGCATAAATGATTGCTATAATAGCAATAGTTTGTATTAAAGGTTCAAAATAATTAGAAGCATCAGGTAAAAAATTAATTAAAACTCTAAGATATCCATAAGTAGCTAGTTTTAATATAGTTCCAGCTAATAATATTGATCCTGCTAAAGGAGAATCAGAATGAGCTTTAGGTAACCAAATAGTAAAAGGATATAATGGAGTTTTAACTGCAAAAGCTATAAAAAACCCTAACCATAATAATTTTTGAATTTCAAAACTAATTTCTGATAAAGAAATTAATTGGAAATCTGTAGAACCTAAATAACTATATATATATAATATAGAAAGTAACATAGGTAAACTACCTGCTAAAGTATACAAGAATAATAAAAAAGCAGATCTAAATCTATTTTCTCCATGACCATAAATTACAATAACAATAAATATAATAGGTAATATACTCTCAAAGAAAATATAAAATAATAATAAATCAAGTGAAACAAAAGCAAATATTTGTAAAGTTTCTAACATTAAAAATGAAATAAGAAAATATTTTATATTTTTGGTTATACTAGTATAATCAGATAAAATAGCAATAGGTGTCACAAACGTAGTTAATAATACAAAATAAAGAGATATTCCATCTACTCCTACATTAAATTGACAAAAACTTAATTGATTAAATTCATAAACAAATTGATACTGAGTAGTACTTGAATCAAATTCAATCCACATAAAAATAGAAACTAGAAAATTAATTAGAGAAGTAATTAGAGCTATATTTTTCATCAAAGATTGACTTTTAATAGAATCTTCTCTAATTGGAATTAAAATTAAAGAACCTAATACGGGAATAAGTAGTAATAAACTTATCATGAATATATTATTTAATAATTAGTTTATGTTATATATGTTAATTAATATAACTTATATTATATTAGCCTTTACTTCTTTAATTCTATATAACTTAGTACTTAGCGAAGGCAAAGCAGGAGCTATACATAAAAAAAGGTTTTAATAGTTATAGTTAATTTATTATATTATGCTCCTCCCTCCTTCTGCTTGCGAAGCAGGCGAAGCAGGCTTCGTAAAAAGCGAAGCAATCCGTCCTTTAGTTGCGAAGGCTTCGCAGAAGGATAGTACTAATTATATTAACCTTAAAGAAGATAATGAAATCTACGTTCCTTCAGCGAAGATGCATCCAGCTTCGTTAGCGGAGGCGAAGCAGGGGATTAAATAGTAATTTACTTTCATTTAATGTATAATTAACAAAAATGTTTTTTATGCGGAGGCGGAGCAGTGCTGTACCTATTTTAAAGAATAGGTTTTAATTTTTTGGGGTTTGAAAAGTAGATAGTACTAATATTAAAGAAGAAAAATAGATAATAATTAATCTTATTTCACTTAATAAAGATGTATTTACTAATATTGGAGCAAATATTAAAAATAATAAAGATAATAGCCCTAAAGTAATATAAAGAGAATAAGTAGTTATTACACCTGTATCTAATTTAGAGATATTAATACCAGTGTTAGTTAAAGAAGAAGATAGTCCATATGGACCTATTAATTCTATTACACCTTTATCTAGTATTTTAGAAATATTATAACCTAATTTTAAACCTTCAGTAATAATATAATTATTATAAATAATATCAATAAAATATTTACCATTTAAGAAAGTATATAATTTTCTTCCTAAATATGTTTCAGTTAAATTAATTATAAAATAAGGATAATAATTATATAAAAAGACAGCTAAACTAGCTCCTAATAAAGATAATATAGCAGGTAATAATTTAATTATTAAAGGTAAACTAAATTCAGCTTCTATTAAAGAGATATTTTTAGGATGAATAAATAATGAATTACCAAAAAAATCAGAACCTACACCAACAAATAAATCAGAAAAAATAAATCCAAAAAATATACTAAATAAAGCTAAAATAAATAAAGGTATAATAACAGATATTTTAGCTTCATGAGAATTTAAATATACATTTTTAGGACCATTAGGGGTTGTTAAAAATACTAAACTTATTAATCTAAAGGAATAAAAAGCAGTAAAACCTGCTGTAATACTTCCTAATATATAGGCATATATTCCACTAAAGCTATATTGTCCATATGCCAATTCAATTATTAAATCTTTACTATAGAAACCGGTTAACCAAGGACTAGCTAGTAAAGATAAAGTTCCAACTAACATAACTGAATAAGTAAAAGGTAAAAATTTTATTAAACCACCCATTCGTCTTACATCTTGTTGATCTGAAAAACTATGTATTACAGCACCTGCACCTAAAAATAATAATGCTTTAAAAAAAGCATGGTTTACTACATGCATTAAGGCTACATTATATTGACTTAATCCTACAGCCATTACCATATATCCTAATTGAGATATAGTACTAAAAGCTATTATTCTTTTTAAGTCATTTTGTACTAAACCACAAGTAGCTGCAAAAAATGCAGTAGAAGCACCTACTAAAGTAATTATTAATAAGGCAGTAGAACTAAATTCTAATAAAGGTGAAGAACGTATCAATAAATATAAACCAGCTGTAACTAGAGTAGCAGCATGAATTAAAGCAGATACTGGAGTAGGCTATAATTTGTTAACAGTAAATTTATTTACTGGTCGGACTATATCATCTTTATATTAATATATAAGCTTCACGTGTAGTCTCTGAGGATCCTACTGTTATACTGGATGTATAATTTGGTTTCCTGCTGATTACCCATTGTAATATCTATAATCATTTTCACTCTTATTTATTAAATAGAAGTAGATTAAGCTTTAGGGTGTTCCAGCATATAGTGAAGTTTAAGGAGGGCCCTACTTATTATAACTTATAAATTATTAACCTAATTTATAAAGAAAATCTTTATGTATATAAGGTGTGATTAAATTTCTTACTAATGACATACTAGTTTTTGATAATCTAATTCGATATCTATCCTTATTTTTATCCCGTATTTTTAAAGTAGTTTTAATACCTAAATTTTTTAAAATTGATTGAAGTAATATACATTCTTCTCTTGTAAAAGATTCCGTACATATTATAATAGTTTTAGTTCTACCATAATAATCAAAATAACCGTCATCCATAATTCAATAAGCTAAAGATATTTCAGAAAACATTTCTGAAATATTCAATGGAATTATTTTTATAAATCTTTTTTCTTCTTCATTCCATTTATACCAAATATTATGAAGTGCTGTGAATAAAGGATGAGATCTAGTTCTAAAATGATATTGAACTATTTCTTTACCTTTATGCTGAGGAAGCATAATATTAGGATACCCTTTTATACCAGTACTACTATATTGACCGTAAATTTTGTCAAATAAATGGTTTAAATAATTTAAAGAATAAACATCCATAGTCATTGCATATTTAGCTTCTGCCTACGGCACTGTTAAATTGTTATTTTTATTAAATCTTATAGAACCATCACCTAACATATTACCAGTAATAGTGTGTAATGTTGATTTGGGTATAGTATTAAAAATAGGTAATAAATATAGTTGTTGAATATTTAATAAATAGTCATAATAATAATAATCATAAAGAAATATTAAAATAAAAATAGACAAATAGATATAAAATTTTATGATTTTTAAACCCTCCATAGAACCTGGTAGCCAACTATGTAAAGGAATTTGAGCTGATTTAGCCATAGCACCTGTAAGTAATAATAAAGCTATAATAGTTATCACAGTTTCATTCATAAAAGGTGTTAAATTAAAAACAGTAGCATAATCTAAAGATCCAAACAATGCAAATAATGCAAAAAATCCAATACTTAATCCCATATCACCTACTCTATTCATTGTTAAAGCTAAAATAGCTGCTTTATTAGCTTGTATTCGTGTAAACCAG
>Ga0193698_1000070_pt1 | contig 14608 bp, 22 predicted proteins | sample L3c1metaG_FD_165512 | JGI IMG/M metagenome (GOLD analysis project Ga0193698, IMG submission 165512) | Soil microbial communities from a riparian zone of the East river system, Colorado, United States - L3c1 | ecosystem: Environmental > Terrestrial > Soil > Riparian zone | place: USA: East River... | reverse complement strand
AGGAAAGTGGCAAGCCTTCTGGCGCATGGAGGATGCTCTTGAGCCTCAAGATGCGGAAACTCTATGCATGAAAATAGCATACTTCCACGCAGAAAATGGCGCTGATCGTAGTGGTTGGGATTTAACACAACTCCTACGAGTACCATACACACCGAACTACAAGTATGGTGATCTTACAACAGCCCCAATTGTTGTAGTTACAACGATTGCTGAAAGTCTCTACCGACCTTCAGATTTCGACGTATATCCAGCATACAATGCATTAAAGTTTATCGATGACCCGATACCTGTTCAGGCAGATCTCCCACAGGAGACACCGCTAGAAATTATGCAGCGGTATCGTCGTTCGATGAATCCAATTGCATTCCAGCTATTCGACGAAGATCCTGGTGAAGGTGATGACTGGAGTAAAATCCAGTGGAAGCTAGCTAAGATCTGCAATGAAGCTGGAATGAAAGCAGAAGAAACCTTTGTAATTATAAAGGGATCACGCTGCAACAAGTATGCACGAGATGGTCGGCCGGACACTGCTCTGTGGACCGAAATCAAAAAGGTTTACCTCAAGAAAATTGAATACCACGATTTAGTTCCTACACCGACAGCAGTTATTCCTGAGATCATTACCGACGAGGAAGTTAGACTAGCGCAGTCTCGGGAAACCTTCATCGAACGATACATAAAATGGGCTTCAGATCTAACTGATGCTGCTCCGCAGTACCACCAAGCTGGTGCATTTGTAATACTTTCAGGTTTACTATCTGGTGCAATAAGGTTAGACACGTCTTTCGGAATCATCATTCCAAACCTATGGTTTATGATATTAGCCGATACAACCTTAACTCGTAAATCGACTGCCATGGATATCTCAATGGAGTTACTTGCAGATGTAAGTCCAGATGCAATCATGGCAACAGATGGTACTCCTGAAGGTATTCTAACTGCACTGAAAGATAGACCGAAGCAGCCATCTATTTACTTCCGTGACGAGTTCACTGGTCTGCTCGAAGCCATGGTTAACAAGGACTACATGGCAGGCATGGCAGAGCAGTTCACTAAGTTGTACGACGGTAAACAGATCAAGAGACTTCTAAGAAAAGAAGAAATCAGAATTGATAACCCTCGGTTCATCATGTTTACTGGTGGTATCAAAACTAAGACTCAAAACCTTCTAACTGAAGAACATATCAACAGTGGATTCATTCCTCGGTTTGTCTTCATCACTGCTGTCGCAGACAGATCAAGAGTCCGCCCTGTGGGTCCACCTATAAACGTAAACATGGAAGCAAAAGGAAAAATAAGAGATGAACTAATTGATATTAACTTCAAGTTCAACAGTCCACGTATGTTTGTTCTTCCCGATGGAAAGACAACAGCACACCTTAAGCCAGACTTTGAAGCAGTACTAACTCCAGAAGCCTGGATAAGATACAATGAACTTGAAGACACACTGACGAACGCTGCACTAGATACTGGACTGCCTCACCTTACTCCTGTGTACGACCGGTTGGCTAAGTCAACACTAAAAGCAGCTATCTTAATTGCAGCATCGGAGGCTGACGGAGAGCATGACAGTATTACAGTAGAACTACAACACATAATTCATGCAATTTATTACTGTAGACACTGGCACACATACGCTAGTGAAATTGTCAATGGAGTTGGCAAGAGTCAAGATGAGCGCACAATTGATCAGATTGTTAAATTCGTAGAGGATGCGGGATCGCTTGGCATGGGTCGTTCCGACATCATGCGAAAGTTCCGCTTGGATTCTAGACGTGCCGAACTTCTACTAACAACAATCGCCCAACGTCGCCTCTTGTTCATTAATCAGTTCCAAGGACAACCGAGATACGTTGGGAACCGCTAACATGCCTTATATGGGCGTAACCGTATTTGATGGCAATAACAAAATAATCATAAAGATGCATGGCCCGTTAGATAATTTTGTGATAAACCCAAGAGAGCTTCGTGATAGTGCAACAGCCTTTTGGGATAACCATACCTCCAAAAATATTCCCCAAAGAGTACAAGAACTAGCAGAGATCTTGAAAGTGATTTACTGTGATGGAGAAGAAGTAGTCTGGGTATCAGTAGAATACCAGATGCCATCCAGTGGGAATATTTTCGGGGCAAGTGCAGAGAAGGTGCTTGTACAGAATGTCCAAACATAACTACGAGAATACTCTAGGTACTTCATATCTAGAGGGCAATAGGTATAGAGATAGACTAAAATATCAAAACAAACACAACAAAGGTAAAAGCACAGGAGCAATCTTTCTAATTTGGGTTTTGTTTGTTGAGTTTTGTCTACTGCGAAACATTACGGAGCTATCATTGTACATTAGCACGATTAAGAATAAGATTGTCACTAGAGTCAAAGCACCTAAGTGGGTTCTTGCTGGTGGTTCCTATGTTGTTTTAGCTATGGTAGCAACAACTGTATTTAGTGGTTAACTCCTAAAAGGAGATTGTGTTGGGGCACAAACACCCTTTGGCTAATTGTCAACAATGTCCATTCGAGAACGCACCATTCGTACCAACACAAAACCTACATCCACGCGCCAAGCTAGCAGTCATTGGTGAGGCACCAGGAGCTTACGAAGCTGGCCGTGGTATACCATTCACAGGTCCTTCTGGTAGACTTCTAAACCAAGTTCTAAGTCACCATGGCTACGAAAGATCAGAAGTAATGGTGACCAATGTTTGTCTGTGTAGACCAACAAATAACGACGATCCACCTAAGGCAGCGATCGCTGCCTGCAAACCTAGGTTGGACGCTGAGCTAGCTCACAGCGGCGTGGAGAAGATCCTTGCGGTAGGTGGTACTGCGGCCAGTGCTCTAATTGATCAGAAAAAGAAAATCTCAACATTACGAATTGGTCCAGCCAAACCATATATTGAGAATCCAAATATAAAGGTAGTAGCAACATGGCATCCAGCATATTGCTTAAGATCTCCAGATGCCTTCCCCTCATTCGTTCACGACACAAGCAAATTAAGAGGCAATTCTCATGGAACTTGGACTGATCCTAGATACAGAGTATTTGAAGATGGAGATAACATTCGACAAGCGGCAGCACGATTGGCAGAAATGCCGGGGAACCTCGTTATCGACATTGAGTGTGGCGTTGAAAAAGACTTTTCTTTCGCGCACCCAAATCAATATGATCTACTCTGCCTGGGCATCGCATACGGTCCAGGGAAAGCAGTGGTATTCGGTGGAAGTGGACTTGCACAACCGGAAGTACAGGCTGATGTCCTCGCTCTCCTCAGATCCAAAAACCTTATCGGACATAATATCAAGTTCGACCTGGCTGGATTATATCCAATCTTCGGAGAACTAAAAGCTTATGCCGATACAATGCTACAATCCTACACACTCGATGAACGTCCTGGCCAACATGGCCTCAAGAAGCTTGCTATCGAGTTACTGGGAGCACCAGACTGGGAAGCCGCAATTAAGAAATTTATTCCAAGAGGAAAAGATTATAGTCACATACCAAAACCAATTCTGTACAAGTACAATGCTTTTGATGTCGCAGCCACGTGGAGCCTGTGGGAAATTTTCAATTCCAGAATGGGTGTTCGTGAACAGCAACAACACGAGTTCTTGATTAAAGCATCTAATGCTTTGATGGGTCTAGAACGTGCTGGCATGACCTTCGATATGGATTATAGTTTAGAACTTCAAGAAATGTTTGAGAAGGAACTTGAAGCGCTGGAAGTTGAAATATCAGGCACCACAGGAAGGAACCTGAACCCGCGATCACCAATGCAGATTACCAAATGGTTCGCGGAACAAGGTATGATTCTGACAACTACAAATGCTGACATGATGGAAGTGTCCTGCTTCCAAAAATCCCAACATGCAAAATATTGTACGGGATAAGCGGATTAAGAAACAGTTCACGGTTGAAACCGAAGGTAACATACTCATACAAGCAGACTACAAACAAGCCGAAGGTCGTGTAATTACGACGTTGGCGCACGACGAATATCTAGCCAGCATCTTCAGCGATCCAACACGAGACATCTTCGACGAATTAACTGAACAGATCTATGGTGCAGATAATTGGAGCAAGGAAGAACGTGTAAAGATTAAGTCCGTATTTTATGGTTTATCATACGGACGAGGTGCGGCCTCTATCGGTATAGAATTGGGCATTTCTATAGAGGAAGCTCGTGAACTTCTTGCAAATTTCAAGGCTCTCATTCCGGCTACGGTATCGTGGCAAGCGTCGATTACTCATAAAGTTCTGGCCGGGGAAGACCTTACAACGCCGTTCGGTCGCAAACGATCCTTCTGGCTTATCACAGACCAAAATAGGGCCGACGTTATCAACGAAGCCCTCAGCTTCTTGCCCCAAAGCATTGCCTCTGATATCTGCGTCTCCGCTCTTGTCAAACTACAGCCGCAGTTACAAGGGTTGGCAACGACACGTCTCACCATCCACGACGCCCTTATCGTTGAATGCAAGAACTCAGATTCTGAAGAAGTTATAGACCTATTGAAAACAGAAATGACCGCAGCAGGTAGAGCATTCACTGACTTTGTTCCATTTGTGGTGGATGTTTCTACCGGTAAGCGCTGGAGCGAACTATAATGGACAAACGGGTTGGACCACCAAGAGACATACCAAGTTGTGGATATAACGGTGGAGTCGATGATGACTACAATCCGAATTTGGATTGCAATAAAACTCCAGTAGTAGTTCACCTCATGTTCAATACCATAGATGAAGAAGGTTATTATCCAGGTGGATTTGGCTGTGAAGAACACAGAAATGCTGCACCAAATGATCTAATCCTAATGAGACACGAAGCTAATTCATTTTGTATATTACCTGGTGCCATCTGGGATTTTGAATTGAACGAATGCGTAATACCACTAGATTATTATGAAGAGCAACTACTTGGAGAAGTTATCAAGACAGAGGTGCCGGTATGATTGACTTTACTGAAAAATACATTGAGCACGATGGCAAACGCATCAATGTTATTTGGGATGGCGTAAACGTAAGTGTTGAGGTTCAAGATAATAGAGATGCATTTGTTACAAGTGTTAATGATGTTACGTTAAGCTCTAGAGGAAACTTTAGTGTAAAGTTCATGGAGAAATAATGTCTTTCTTCAAAAAGAAACCGGTACAGGAGCAACCCGCCAAAACCGAACGATTCTATGATGAAGATGAACACCTTGGATATTTCAAAGAACCATGTCCTAAATGTGGTGGAAAAGTATGGTATGATCTATCATGTCATACTTATGGTGGCAATCCTGATGGCACTGGTTGGAAGGCTTGTCTTCCGTGTGACTCTGCGGCATACTTGTACTGTAAGACCGATGGCTGTCCATGGTCTTACACATGGGGGCATAATAAAAACAATCCTAGATTCGCTAATGAAGAGTCACGGCGACCGTCATGGCTCATTGGAGATTGGCTATATTAAGAATGTGATATAATGCCTCAATCATCAGCGGCTGGAATCATTACAGCCTGTGCATCATTGTTAACTGCTCTTGGAGGCATTATCGCAGTTGTGCTAGTATTTATTCCTACTATGAGGTCTTCAAAGCAGGCTGTTGTAGTGGCTCAAGAAGCTAAGGAAGTAACCGCTATAGCTGCAAAAATAACAACTGGTCAACTTCGTGAAATTCACACATTGGTTAACTCAAATCTGTTGGCCGCAATGCGCGCAGAGTATGAGGCAACAGTACAACAAGCAGTAATGATGCGTGAAGTTGATGGTCTTAATCAAGCGGCAGGCCGTCACACATCATCAGCAACCATGGCAGCTTTGGAAAATATAGATTCACGAATAGAAGATTTGCGAACTAATATTGATGATCGTATAAGGCAAACTAAGATTGCTGAAGAACAGAGACTTGCGGAAGTATAATGTCTTTAATGTAGAAGAAGTATTGGCAGAAATAAGAGCTACTGGCTGTGATGCTACAAATCCAAGCATATATTCAACCACCGATGGCAAATATATTTGTCGCTGCTTAATTTGTGCTAGATGTAATCGCCACACTGGTAATAACACTCAAGGACACTACTGGAAACTTTGCAAAGTTATGTCAAAATTTCACAATACACATAGAGAACAATCAATAAACTGCAAAGAATGTATGCCAGACTTCCATCAGTGTTGTCCTGGTGACTGCGAACTATATAATGAGGACGGATCTAGTAAATAATGTTTGATGAGGATGAAGTTCAAATGCACACTGATAAGACCCCAAGGCAAGCGAACGCTGACAAGCTATTGCTTGCTGCACTTGAGGAATGTATCGAAGCATATCTAGGAGAAGAAGCTTCGGAGTATACCTTGACAGACTTCTTGGCATTGACAGCTATGCAGAAGATCACTGAACAAGGAGTTATTGTTACGAAGTACCCACTATACATTCGCGATGGTGATATTCCTTGGTACAAGATTCAAGGTTTGATGAAAGTGCATCAAATTCAAATGGATCAGGAGAATATGAGTAGACACGACAATGGCTGACATTCTTGCTATTGTAGGTTCAACATATTTCAATATAGATAAACATGGCTATCACGTTGCTAGTGACTTCATTGGTGAATATCTAATTCAAAACCTACCAGATGAATTAGTATCTGGTGGTGCTGATGGAATAGATGAGCTAGCAGTATTCTGGGCTACAGGTCTTGAAATACCTTATCAAGAATTCCTACCAGTAAATAAACGGTGGGAACCAGATGGATATAAGAGTCGCAACATCCAAATCGTAGAAGCTTGCACACGACTGATCCGCATTAGTCATCATATGGCAAGCACATATGGATCTGGTTGGACTACTGATTATGCAGAAAGGCAACGCATTCCAGTCGAGCGCTATTTATACAATCCATATAACAAGATTGAGAAACTATGAAATATAAAATTCTAGTCCAAGAAGAAAAACTATATGAAGACTTCGACCGCAACGATACTCGTCTTGATAAGACATACATGGATACAGTATTAGAAGTTTCCTCATCAGATGAACAAGTAGTAGCTGCAACGCTACGTTCCTTTGCAGATAAACTTAACCCAAGTAAACCGGTGACCCGTGGCGGAATATGAGATACTACATCTTCGCTAAGAATGCACAGCATGCGGCTTACTGTGCAAAGCAATATGGACTAAATTTCAATTCTCCAAATGTTCATTATGTTCATGATGCATGGCAACTGTATGGTCTTGTAAAGACCGATGATGTTGAATTCATTAAATATGAAACTTTCATGGAACATCCTAAATGGGCAGAGATACAGCAAGAAATTTGGATTGTTGAATCTAAACCCAAACCTATCGAGAGGGTTATCATGTCAAATAACACAGAACCAAACAATAGCTTGTGGTGGAAGCTGGTACATCTAGAGCCAACTCTACTCCGTGGTGTGCTTACAGGTTTGATTGGTCTAGCTGGCGCTCTTGGTATCCTTATTACTCCGGGATTGTCAGACACAATTCTTGGTTTCTGGGTTCCACTTATGGCTGTACTACAGATCATACTGACTCGCTCAGGTGTTACTGCTAATGCACGGGTAGCAGTCCTAGTGCCTGACCCAGTGAATGCACCACAAAAAGTTGAACCAGGTGAAGCAGTAACAACTGCTACAGATAGAAATATCTTGAAGGCGGCCCGTGAATCAGGGGAAGAAGATAAGACAGATGGCAGCTAAGTTGCGTAAAATTGAAGGAGAGGTTTTAATCTCCTTGTGCACGAAGTGTAAGTGCTGTCTTGCTAAGAAGGAGCACTGCTTCGTATGTCACACCTCCACTTCCATTGCTAATATGTGTGGCTGTGGTGAATGTGACAGTAAGGCGAATGCATTTGTTGAAATGGAAGTAATGCGCACTCAACGTAGAAAAGCAGCACAACGTGATAGAGCAAGGCTAAGTTTGGCATGAATCCAGAGCGGTTAGGCTATACACCAGCAGCAATGCCTCACTGTGATTCAAAGGTACTACATGCTCCTGGTGAATGCGATTACTGCGATTTATGGCCAATCTGGCAAGAAGCTCGTAGAATGTGGGGTATTGCCTTCACTGGTCATACCCCACGAGATGGTGAGATTTGGTGCCCTTCTGAGCTTCAACGCACTCTTGATAACATCAATGAGTGGCCAGGTAACAGACCGAAGAAGGAGACCGCATGACTGCAATAAAGAATGTCGAAACCATTACGTTACTAAAAACTGCAATTCAATGGAACCAGGAAAACAAGACAAAAGTTCTAGAGTTTCTAAAGAACAATGATATTGGTTATTCTTTTCATGAAATATACAGTGCTGGCGAACTGATTTTATATACAGGAGTTGGCCCACTGCAAGTTCCAGTTGGCTTCTGGATCATTTTTGATGCAACAAATAAGGTTGTCAGTTGTGAATCTAACGAAGCATTTTACCTTACATTTAAAATTTTGGAAGAAGAAAACGAAGATCCAACTGAGTGATCTCCAACGCGATATAGTAATCTTTAATGGAAAAAATGTTTATTTTTCCGGTCACTTAATCAGTATCTATTATAGCAATAATGAATTTGATGGCTCCAAATTAAGACTTGATTTCGATGGAGACCTATCATGCCAGTAGAGATAGCTAGCCTTGATCCTGGTACTACAACCGGGATCTCCACTTTCGATGGTGGTGATTTCCGATCTTTTCAAATTAGACCGGATCAGTACCCACATCCTCATGAGTCATTGTTCGATGTAATGTCTGAGCTAAAGCCGAAGGTGGTCCTTTACGAAGCGTTCCATTTTCGTCAGGATAAAACTGGAGCTATTTTCACTGGCGTTGAATATATTGGAGTGATAGAACTCTGGGCTCAGTTAAACTATGTCGAGAAAGTAATAATCTCACCGAGTGATGGCAAAGGCTTTTGGACCAATGACAAGCTTAAAGCCATAAATCTTTATAACCAGGCTCATCCGCATGCTAATGATGCCACTAGGATTCTTCTTAGACACCTAATGAAGACAGATAAAAAGTGGTTCGATGATGTTCTCAAGATCTTTAAGGAAAAGCTTTGATACATTTACCTTTATCACCACTAACACTAGATGCTATTCAGGCTGAAGCTATTCGATCACATCTTAAACATAAGGAAAACTCGCTTCTTAATCCTGATATGCATTGGTCATTAAAGCTTTCAGCATTAATGGAAGAAGTTGGTGAGGTTGCACACGAACTAACGTATGATGTTGAAGATAACAAAGATAATCTAGTTAAGGAATTACTACAGGTTGCGTCATTAGCAGCAACTTGGGTTGAATCCCTGGAAGGTAATAGTAGTGCCGATCATTAATTTGACGCCTCACTCAGTTCTTATCTTCGAACCAAATACTCCAGACAGAATATTCATTGAACAACTTAACGATTATCTAGTAGTAAAAACATTTCTAGCATCTTCTGAACCACTACGACTCAAAGAAGAATATGTAGGAAACAGTTCAGTAGATGATCAAATGATATACAATGTGCAGTACGGGCACCTTACCTTTGAACCACCACAGGAGCCTGATACGTACTACATAGTATCGATAGCAACGGCACTAGCATGTCGAGGCTGGCGTACTGATTTCTTAGTACCATATTTAGAAGTACGCAACATAGATGGAACTGTAATAGGTTGTCGTGCTCTCGCACGACCAGTATAACTTCAAAACCAGGACACAATAAAGGGGACCTACTGGGTGTAGGTCCCCTTTTTAGTCTATGTTGATAACGATATCCGAAGGTGTAATTGTAGATTCGATTTCTTCTGGCATATAGAATGTTTCGTCTGCTGGTAGTACAACGGAAATGATGTCTTGAGGCATGGTGAACACGCCATCTGATGGCATGCGCATTGTTATGTTTATGGTAACTTGTTTACCTGTATGAGGATAACCGACTGTAGCTTCAGATGTGATACTTTGTGCCACTACGTTCTTAGCAAGAAGACCAAGACTTACTATAGAAGCACCAAAGCTTACCTCACTAACAATTCCATTAGCTGAGACAGTGACCGAACCTGTCGTGACTGAAGGGCTGCCTAGCCGGTCTGACGATGAGATACCGCCTGCGTTTATGCTGGACGCGGTACCTGCTACGGCCTGACCAATTGTTTCTGAAGATTTGATGCCGTTTGCATTAACAGTATAACTTGTAGTAACTGTTGCGCTTCCTAGGCGCTCAGATGAAGTTATACTATTACTAGAAATGGTAGCAGCACCAACGGTTACCGTTGGAGAACCAAGCGTTTCAGTTGTAGATATTCCATTTGCTAGTACAATAGAAGCACCAACAGAAACGTTTATGTTACCGAGTGCTTCATTAGATGTTATGCTATTAGCAGTAACAGTAACCAATCCTGGCGTTACTGTTGGATTACCCAATCGTTCAGAGCTTGGAACACCATTACCTGCTACGTTGCTGACACCAACAGAGATAGCAGCAAAACCAACTGTTTCTCCTGATGTTATGCTGCCAGCAGTAATTGTAACTGAACCCGGCGTAACTGTTGGAGCACCAAAGAGTTCTGAGCTAGGAATGTTCTGTGCTATTATAGACGAAGCGGTGATTGCATTTGGATTACCAAGTACTTCATTGCTGGAAATACCTTGAGCATTAACAGTAATGGTACTAGTTACGGTAGGTTGTCCAAGACGTTCACTTGATGTTATACCTGATGTAGATACAATATTCTGTACAGTTGAGTTACCAACAGCGGTACTACTAGCAATTCCATTAGCACCAACGGTGACTGTGGTGGTAGTAGTCGAAGCACCAAGTCGTTCACTAGATGTGATACCATTTGCATTAATGGTTGTGGTAGTAGTTACTGCCGGTTGTCCAAGCGTTTCAGAACTAGTAATACCTTGTGATAGTACTACTGATGCACTTGCTACGTTTGGATTACCTGATATTTCTGCTGATGATATACCTTGAGCTTGAACTGTGTATGTAGTTGTCGTGATCGCATTGCCAACAGCATCTGAGGATGCAATGCCATTAGCATTAATGGAAGTAATAATTGTAACTGCGGGATTGCCTAGTATTTCCGAAGGTGAAATAGCATTGGCATTAACTGTGTATGTAGTTGATACTGTTACGTTACCAAATGCTTCAGAACTTGGCACATAGTTTACTGGAGCAGTTACTGGTCCAACAGTAATCGTTGGATTACCAATGTTATCTGAAACTGGAATTGCAAGTGGAGTTACTGGTTGATCATTAGCAGATACTGAACCAAGAATTTCAAGAGCTATTTTAGTATGTACGCCAGTGGAGGCTGTACCAGATATACCATATGAAGTAGCACCTGGTGCACCCTGGTTTCCCCAGTTAGCAGCATATACACTGTAACCGGTTTGTGCTGATGCCTCTTGTTCAGTTTCTCCTACTGGTGTCCAAACTCTACCGGTTACTACAGCAGCAGAAAAATCAAACATACCTTCAACAACTGCTGAAGAAGTACCGGTTCGAGTTACAGATACAATTTTTGCAGTTGTTGAATTAGCACCACGAGCACCAATACCTGTTGATCCACGATATACCCAAACTGCTGCACCATACTGACCGGCACCAGTTTTGTCAATATCTACTGTAGACGAACCATTGCTACCAGCAACTGCTGTCCAACTATTAGCCCAGCAACTAGAAGCAACTGCCTGTGGTGTACCAGCCGCAAACGTAAGACCCGTAGCAGTAACGGTGGTTATGACAATGCCTGGCGCTTCTGTACCACCAATTACTGCAATGACATCGCCAGTCTGCCATGAGATGGTACCAGTTGATTTTGGATTGCTAGAAGTAGACCAGCTAGTTTCTTCATATTGTATAAGAGTTGGAGGTCCAACTGGATCTGCTGGTGGTGCACCCTGAATGGCTGCTTGCTCTCGCATAATAAGCAAGCGCAACAGTGGCCATGGAATTGGGTTTGCCCATGGTGAGAATGGGTCATCAACTATAGCTGGTGGAAGTACTTCTACATAGGTCCAAGAAATTTTATTTGAAGATCCAGGTAAGTTTAATGCTAATGTAGTAGTACCACCATTAGTGCCATCAGCAGAAGTACGTCGCGCAAATGCATAGGAGATTTGAGTTGGAATACTTCCAGAGCCACCATTGGTTAGAGTGCAACCAGTGCCAGCAGTCTGCGCTCCTTGATCTGTCCAGTCAGAATCCACAATGAATCCTTGTGATCCTGACGCAGAACCCGTATAACTTTGAGAAATAGATGAGGTAGATGTTGATGTACCTATACCATGAGCACCAATAGGTGCCAATGGATCATGTCCATTTATGACAGTAACATGGAGAGCAGCTTGTCTGTTATCTAATGATCCATGTGTAACTGTAATGTTCATAGCTGTGCCAGTATTTACTGTAGCGTACCAACAAGCAGCCTGACCATCAATGGATCCATTGTCAAGTATTGAGACCCAGTCAATTAGTGTGTAAACAAGATGTGTACCTAGATTGTCAGTAATGGTTGGCATAGCTGGTGCAATTAGTTGGTGAGAGTTACCTGCCCAACGTATCAAAAGTAATGAATTATCTGCTGGAGTAAAATTACTAGTGGTTAGCGTGGCGGTAGAGGGATTAGTTTGAGTGACAATCGACGGGGTCGATGCGTCAATAGTAATTGCCACAGCTCAACCCCCAACTCCTATTAAACGTTCAGACCTATAAGCTTCTTAGCATCAAAATAGAAGTCGTTCGTTGAAGCCTGTGTGCCCGTACCCTTAGCAATACCAGATAGATTCTTCATTGCAGTAAATGATGCCCGGATCGTTGTAATCTCACCAGCAGTGTAACCCAATGCACCTAGAAATGTATCGTTGCCTAGGGCTGAATCATCTAGGTAGCCATCCTTGAACTGTACACAAGCTAGCAATGATGCTCGCACATTCACGATCATCTGCCCCATGCGGTTATCGAGATCAGTTTTAGTAACTGGATAACCAATAGCCATTGTTTCCCCCGATTAGTTGAAGATCAAACAACGCATTGAGTTAACAGTAATCGAGTTACCAGCAGCAGAAGTACCCCAAGTTGCAGATACACCTACGGCACGTTCAATTGTAGAGTCAAAGCCAGCTACTGAGCGTAGTGCAGCAGTGATTGGAACAGGAACTTCAGCACCAAAGGTAGTTAGTGCTGTACCCAATTGCAGTTGTCCTTGACCTAACAGTGTACCTGTGACACCAACCTGAGTACAAATACCATCCCATTCCATCCACCATGGCCAAGCAACTGCCGATGAAGCCAATGAGATCACAGATGACAAAGCAATGTCACCTGTAATAGCTAGAGCTCTAGTTCCAAACCAGAACCCCATTGTTAAGTTAACAGTTGCCGTGTCAGTGAATTCACCTTGAGCTCTTAGGTGAATTTTGGATCCTTGACGTAGCTTACCAGCAGGAATAACAGGAACTGGTAGTGGATCTATTGACTTTTTGGTTGTGAACGTGTTGAACGCGGAGCCCGCTGCAACATGAAACGGACCCACAGGTTCGGTTAGATAAATGTCCATGTGTTATTCCTTAGAGCTTGAAGATACGGTTGACACCATTGTCCCACGTGACTACTATGTTACCACCGTTAGGAGTTACCGGTAGTCCAGAACCAGTAGCAACAGCAAGACCACGTCCACCTGCCGTAACTGTCGTAGATGATACGGTAAGAGCACGATCACCAGCATTAGCTAGTGCAGTAAGAGTTGCTGATTGACCAGTCGAGAATGCAATAACAGTACCGTTAGGAATTGCGTACTTCAATGGTTCGACTAGCAATGTGGTACCAGCAGTAAGTGTCGTGTTAGCAACAACGATTTGTTTTCCTGTTACTAGTGCAACCATTTCGGAAGTACCAGCAGTACCAGTATCCCGAATGATACCAATTGCTTCGACGGAGTTACCAGTAATTGCCGTGAAGGTAACGTCAGAAGCGTCAGCAACACCACCAACAATGGTTGGCGAAGTTAGGTTAACTTTACCAGATGCACCACCAACAAGGGCAGCATCAAAGTCATCCCAGAAATCGGCCGAAGTAGAACGTCCTAGGTTGACACAATACCCACCTGAACCAACACCGTTACCTACTGCGTTACCACCAGTAACAGGATCAGTAAGGCTGAACACAGAACCAGAAGCCGCAGCTATTGTCCAAAGACCATTGCCACTTGTTCCTGTGGTGATTCCATCTACGTACACTAGATCACCAGTAGTGAAACCATGTGCTACTGCTGTGGTAACTACGATTGGAGTGGCGTTCGTCGATGAAGTAATCTGACGAATACCAGCATCAGAGGTAGTAGGAGTAAGGTCCATAAGAACTGCGGAGAAGGTCTGAGTGTCCCAGTCTAGTGTCCCACCTAGGAACTTCTCACGTGCCAGTTCGAATAATGCATTAGCCATTATCTAGTCACTTCCAAACTAAGTGAGGCACTACCCTTTGCAATTCTAATCACATTGGTAGGACTGCTGAATACTTCTATGTCGTAGTAGGCAGAATTGAATGTCATTAGCGCTGTGACGTCTGCACCAACAGTTACAGTAACAATTCCACCAGGACTATTTATTGTAACCATACCATTTGCAGTTG
>Ga0193698_1000069_pt1 | contig 14617 bp, 30 predicted proteins | sample L3c1metaG_FD_165512 | JGI IMG/M metagenome (GOLD analysis project Ga0193698, IMG submission 165512) | Soil microbial communities from a riparian zone of the East river system, Colorado, United States - L3c1 | ecosystem: Environmental > Terrestrial > Soil > Riparian zone | place: USA: East River... | reverse complement strand
GCTTGATGCGGCTAGCTATGCAACATTGCAGAACGCAGCAAAATGGACTGCGGAGAAGTGTAAAATACACAAGCTACCTGCTAGAAGACTTACGGTTGCACAAACTAGAGCCGCATATTATTCATCTGCGGGCAACCGACCTTTTGGTATCGTAGGTCACATCGATGTTACGAATGCCTATCCAGAGGATAGTGGAGATCATACAGATCCAGGGCCTGATTTTCCTTGGGATGTGTTTCTCAAAATGGTAACTGATGAATTAGCCGGTACGCCTGTAGCACCTGTGGAGTTGAACAATATGGCTAGATTGCTGATTGTAACCGATGCACCAGCACCAAAGACTAACGGTATCTTTGTCAGTGATGGAGCAACCCGTCGCTGGATACCTAATCAGGGTGCTCTCGATAAGATGATTACTGCTGGTCTTGTACCATGGCCAACTGCTACTCCTAAGATGACAGGTGCAGATGCTACGCCTGTTTATGGTCCTGATGTCGATGACCTGAAGGGGCCAAAGGGTGATCCCGGACCGGCCACTCTCGCCCCTCACACGCACCCTGCGACGGTTGGCGACGCGGTACCCGAGGTCTAGCACGTCCAACAAAAAAGAAAACACGGTTTGTCGCCGGAGGCTATAGACATATAGGTCGTAGCCTCCGGTAGACCGATCTCTCATAGCACAAGGGTAGTGCGATCGGCTGTTAACCGATTGATCTAGGTTCGAATCCTGGTGGGAGAGCATGCGCATGAGTGAATGGGAACAGATTGCCTCAGAAGATCCAGATGATCGTGCTGATCGTGAGGCACATGGTTTCACGTTCGATGATGACTGGAAAGACGAAACATTATTATGTAGAAATGGGTGTGGACTGCCATACATAGAGATTGTGGCAGGAAAAATCCGGACATGCACAGGAAAGCATACAACATGAGTATACCAATGAAACCTAGTGATCCAGCATACTGGATGCTACTCGATGGACATACAACAACACCTAAAGTATTCCGAAAAGGCTGCTACATCTGTGAAGATCCTGAATTTGCACAAATGGGATTGCCACTATGTACTCCCTGTAAACCATGTCAACTAGCCGGTCGCGGCGATGGTCACATCCCTGCCGATGATCCTATGTGTGATGATTGTGGACATGAATGCCATCCGAACTGTGGATGCTATCCGGAGCTAATGACAAATGAAGAAAGTACAAGTTCAATATCATAAAGATGGCGACAGTCTAGTACTAATTGAAGAACCATGGTGGATAACTCCATATGAATGGTTTGCTAACAGATTTTGTCCGTGCTGTGGAATCTCTGGCTGGCTATCTGGTAAATCGAATCATGTGGAAGAATTTTACTACATAATATGGAATGGTTTACTAGACGTTGTATGGAGAAATCAAAAAGAAGTTTACTCCACACCAATCGAGTCAGGATGTAAAGCATCTATAGCTCTTTGGGGTACAGAAAATCACCTTTGTTGGAATGATGACTGCGAATGTAAGGAGGAAGAAATGCCTGACTTGTAAAGGCCAGAAGTACTGGCTCAGGAAGGCACCAATGTCCGACACTGACAAGACAAAACCGGTTTGGGTTCAACTGATGCAGAATCGTGAACTCCAGATCGAAGACCACGACCACCGTAATGGTGTTTGTGATCTGGAGTTCAGAGTAAAACCATGGCGTGATCGTTCTGCTTGCAACTACCACATCAATTACTACAGCACCACAGGTAGAATGCTCTATGGTCGACCATCCAAACAAGAACAGTGCTATCGTGCTGAAGCAAATGGTAGTGAACGCACCAAGCTTCGTAACACCATGAGTGAACTACGGAAAATGACAACTGAAGATGTCGAAGACTTGGTTATAGTTAACCCTCGTCACCGTCACTATGCCGTTTGGGATCTGTATTAAAATGGATTGGACCTGTCCAGATACTATTCATGGTAGACATGGACCTGAAGATGTTCAAGGCAAATGCCCTTGGTGTAGAAAAAAGACTGCCCCAAAACGCATGATGCCTAAGGCTGAACCAATAAAGTCTGAAGCCTTATTATCTTATGAGTACTACTGGGATCCGGATTTTGGTAATAATCCATACGATCGTTACTAGGAGAGACTGTGGCTCGAAGTGTTAGACAAATTAAATACCAAAAACAACGATACGACGAACGAAAAGCCGAAGCACACAACACACTAGGAAATAAGTGTGCTGAATGTGGCAATACAAATGAAAATTATTTGAGAATGGTCTATCGTACTGATCAACTAAAAGGTACTAACTGGCCAACAAGAATGTTCGATGCATCAAGAGAGAAATTCGATACTGAGCTAGCCAAGTGTGAACTACTTTGCACTAGGTGCTACAATAAGCGTATCAATAGATAACTGAATAATGATCCGTTAGCTCAGTCTGGTAGAGCAGATGACTTTTAATCATCGTGTCCTCGGTTCGAACCCGAGACGGATCACGTATTACAGTGAATCGTCGGCTAAGGGTAAGCCCCGATACTTTGGATATCGAGATCCAAGTTCGAATCTTGGCGATTCAGCGTAGCAGTTGCTACAAAACTACAAACTAGGAAAACTAAATTGACTTGGTCTTTTGCATTATTTCTATTTGTTACAATGCCATTGGCTGTTCTCTTCTTCTTCATTCATCGTCATTACAAGAAGAAGTATGCTGAAGCAGAGGCAGCCGCAGAGAAAGATCTGGAAGATAGTAACCGTTACACTACTAGACGTGATAGCAAATATCTAGATGATCTAGAAGTTAAAACAGCAGGAAATAAGCTAGGTCTGTTAGTTTTCACAGTTCTTAGTGTTCTCTTCCTGTTTCTCTCTAGCGTATGGTTCGTACCAGTAAGCAATGTAGGTATTGTTAGTTCCTTCAATGCTCCTACGGGACGCACCACAGGGAGTGGTCTTGAAGTAACATGGCCGTGGCAAGAGGTTAAGGATTTCGACGCCTCATTGCAGACGACACGGCATGATGGTGGCGACAAGGCTCCTAACTGTAGCAATGTGCGCATTGGCTCACTTGCTACTGCTTGCACTGAGAACGTCATTCAGTGGAAGGTTAAGGATACCGCTGCACCTAGATTGTACCGGCTATACAAGGGTAACTTTGAGAGTCTTAGTAATAATTTTGTTTCCATTAAGATCCAAAGTGCCCTAAATGAGGTATTTGCCACTTATAACCCGTTATCGCAGGTCAATATTCAGACTGGACAGACCAGCTTTGACGGTGCTAAGCTAGCTAAGGACGTTCAATCGGCACTAGAACGGTCCATCGGAACCGACATCGAAGTTACTTTTGTGTCAATTCCTATGGTTCACCATGACGTGCAGACTGAAAACAACATTAAGTCATTCCAAGATGTTGTTGCTAAGTCAAGAATTCTTGATCAGCAGAACGCTAATGCTGACAAGGAAAAGTCAATTGCAGACAAGCAAAAGGTATTCCTAACAGATCAATACATCCAAAACAAGTGTGTTGACGAGTCAGTTAAGATGGGCGTTCCGCCTGGCTTGTGCCTCGTTGGCGGAGGAGCAATTGTAAATGCGCAAGCTACTAAGTAAAAAGCTTATCCTGCTTCCTGTGGTGCTCACTCTTGGAGTCCTCGTAGGTTGTGGTGGTAAGGCTGTTGAGCAGTTTAATGATGCTGATGTATCTGGACAGAACAAGGGTTCAGCCGAAGTCATTAATATGCCTGATGGTTTCTCTAACGTTGCTACTAAGTGTGATCACGGCAATCGGCTCTACGTCATTATGCATGGTGATAGTGCATATGGTTCAGTTACAGCCGTAGCTAACGATCCTAGTCGCCCTAAGTAAAAATGGCAAAAACAATTCTGCAAGAAACTGTTCATAGAACAGTTGCAGATACTGTGGCAGAGTTTGTTGCTAGGCCAAAAGATTATCTTTTCAATCGCGACAAGCTTGAAGAGGTAATCACCACAGGAGCAGTTACTAAGGCAGAAATAGTAGCCTGGTTCGCCGAAGAATTGGATAAGTACTTTCCATGAACAAAGCGACTTTTTCTAGGTTTCTAAAAAGTTCTGGAGCAGGTAAGACACTTCAGGATATCAAGGTGTTAGATAAAACTACTGGAGTTGTGTATAAGATCCGCAACATTGTTTTCGATGAAACTGATAACGTACACTACATCGAAGTAATTGAAGAACACTAGTTCAGAGGTCCCGAAAGGGACTGCGCCAACGTACGCTAATGGTTAGTGCGGCCAATCTTATAAATTGGTGGTTATGGGTTCAAGTCCCATCGTTGGTACGTGAGAATACATGTACTAGATTCTAAATTAGTACCTCTCTTTGATTTAAGACGTGATGGTGATGAATTCTATTGGACTCCTAAGGAAGTATACAAAATGAATGACGATATTCCAACTACTAATAAAATTGAAGCACTTGAACAACCAGACGTAGATTATCCATATTTCAAGTGTGGAATTTGTAAGACAGAATTCTCTATGCCCGATGTAGAGTTATTTCTACAAGCAGTGGCTAGACATTCATGCCAGGTTGGTAAGACACCATGGTTTTCTCATATGTTTAGTCTTTGGGGATTCCTTGTTGTAGCTATTATCTGCTACACAGTAGTTGAAATAGTTAGATAACTAAACATGCCGGTTTAGCTCAATGGTAGAGCGCCTGTCTTGTAAACAGGTTATCGGGGTTCGATTCTCCGTTCCGGCTCATGACAAATATTCAGCAAGTTAAATTGACTGGAGGTAGTACCACTGTACGTACTGTGTGCCTAGTATTAGCTCCTTTCACCTGTGGTCTAAGTCTATTAGTTTGGATTGGCTACGAAATAGTGCGAGCAGCAGGTAATCATGCTAAATGAGGACGAAACAATATTCAGACACGAAGAAATTGTATTGCAGTATGTGAGTGAGGTTAATGCCTATATGATTACACTTCCTACTGGACGCTGGTTCGCAATACCAGCCGAAAATATAGAAGATCTACAAGCAGTTCTTGCAGCAGCAAAGGAGCAGCGTGATCTAGGTCATGTTGAGGAAGAATATTAATGTCAAATAACATAAGACACATAGAGATTAGGCCAGGTGTTTTCCGTACTTTCAAAGTCTATGATAGTTATGGAACTAGATCCTGGAAAACATTCTTAGAAGCTAGCAAGTATGTAACAGAGAATAAAGCAAAATGGAATCTAACTAGTGTGCATCGTGAGGGGTATGAATATCAAATTCGAGTAATTGAAGAAACAATTATAGTTACTGATGATGTTCATATGAATCCAGTACCACCTTGGCTAGTATAATTTCATTCTACCGTAGTGTAACTGGTAGCACACCTGACTCTGAATCAGGAGATTTCAAGTTCGAATCTTGACGGTAGAACCTTGGGCTCCCGGGTAGGGATAACTCTACTGTGTCATAGGCTGTCTGTCACTCCTTAGATCCGCGCGGATAAGTGCACATAGACTGAGCAGTAGAAAAGGATAGAGGTTCGAATCCTCCCAGCTCACTCATAGTAAAACTTAATGGAGAAGAAATGACTGCTAGAACTAATATAAAACTCAGTGATGAAATAAGAGAAAAGCTCGCAGAACTTAGAAGGAAGTCAGGTAATCCCTCTCTAGGTGATATAGGCAATGCTGTTGGAGTTAGCCCATCCACAGTGCGTACGGCGATGTCAGGTTATTCAGTTAAGTGGACAACATATTCTGGAATACTCAATGTATTGTCTGCTACTGACGAAGAAATTGCAGAATTTCGTAATGCTTGGATTAGATCTAAGACGTCAGTAATGCCTGCAACCAACGGACCAATGTGGGCACAAGAAATTCATACAAAATTGGATAGAATACTTGAATTGCTTGAAACTAAAAGCGATTCTTAGTTAGATTTGCCCGTGTAATGGCCCGGGTTTCTACCCCAGAGGTGCATAATGGATGATGCAGGTTCGAATCCTGTCACGGGTTCTGTAGTAAAATGGATAAATCCCTCACTAAAAAGGACAAACATTGATAGAACTTAATACTAAACCTTGGTGCAATTGTCATACTACTGGCAAATGGCTCCGACAGGATGGCTACACCCTAGATGGACCTACGGGTCTGTGGGTTCATGCCCGCTGTCGCAAGCCTAGCCGCATGAACTACGAGCGCAACGTGCTAGGCTTGACTCAGATTCCTCAGCAAAGAAAAAATGTTGACATCTATGACATGGAACGTCAGGATGATTTACGCAAGATGGCCAAGGTAGAAATTGATACTGAGCTATCCTGGGAAGATGAAGAGGAAGATGAATACTCCTACTGATATGTATGAATACTTCGTTCAATCAAATCTGATTGAAGGAGTTACAAATCTAAAAGAAATTCCCAAATCTGAACAGGCTTGGGAATACCTACAAAACGTTGATATACTTACTAAACAAAACATACTTGACATTCATACTCTAGTTATGACTGACTTGATGCTTGACCCTCGTAACATTGGTAGTTACCGTTTGTGTGGTGTTCGGGTAGGTAATCGACTATGTCCACCAAGTGGTCTCGTAGATAACTTAATGGATGAATGGCTTTCCAATATGAAATATTGGCAGGACATTGACCCAATGTATTGTCATGTTGAATATGAACGTATTCATCCATTCAGAGATGGCAATGGTCGTACTGGTCGACTGTTGCTGTGGTGGCATGAGGATAAACAAGGTGAAACTCCAACTCTTATTACATACAAGGAACGTAACAAATACTACAGGTTATTTGACCATAGCCCAATATAGATGAAAATCAATACGTCAGAGGCTTGACAGCCTGTCAGAACTGTGCCATACTTGGGTGCAGCGAACAAGACGTGGACTAGGATTGGATATAATAAATTGACGGCTAGTTCTAGTTCACGTTTTGTACTATATAGATTTTATGATAAAGAAGAAATACTATTATATGTAGGCAAAACTTTTAACTTAAAAACAAGAGTTGCCAATCATGAAAGAGGAAAAGATTGGTGGCAATATGTAGCGAACATGACTATAGAAGAATTCTCAAGTGATAAAGATTTAATTGAAGCAGAGAAAAAAGCTATCGTTGAAGAGAGCCCAATATACAATGTTCAATACAACCATAGAGAAGATGATATAGCTAATGATGTCGAAATTGGCTCTGCTTTAATAGAGAAAGTAAAGCAAGTAGATTATTCTGAAAGACAATTGAGTAGATCTAAAGATGAATTGTCTGAAATATTAAAGATTGCAGCTCAATCGTATACCATCACAGAAATAGCTAAATTTACAAGCATAGCAAGACCGACTGTTTATTGGTACATGAATAGGTAACATGTTAAGAAAACTTAGATTCAAAGCTAGAATATGGTTTAACACAGGCAATCCACTCATAGATGTAGTTAGACAAGCGCAACGTCGGGAAGTAATTAAAACTTTTACTCCTATCATTGCGATTGTAGTGTCAATAGTCAGCCTGATAATCTCAATTATTAGGTGAGACAACGGTTCGGTACCATAGTGGCCAATGGGACAGACTCTTAATCTGTTTGCCGTGGGTTCGAATCCCACCCGAACCACAATATCTAACGAAAGGAGGAGAATATGGATATTGGAGAAGAAAGAAAATCTGTAACTTTTGAACCAGTAGAAGAACCATCTATAGAAGAAGTTCCAACCGAACAACCTCCTATAGAAATCCCGCAGGAGGAACCAATTGCGGTTTAATGATCACTCGGGAATTAACCGAGCATTAATTCCAGGTACTATATATGCGTACCGATGGTGGGTGGTTAATCAAATAACATTAACCATGCACGCATTAAATGGAGAACTCTGGAGTTCAGAGACAACTGCCAGATGTGTCAGATATACTCATGCATTTGATATGACATCGCCTCCCTTTGGTAGTAAGCATAATGCACCAGATCCAAGTTGTACGTGTGGTATCTATGCTAGATATTTGCCAACGGATCTAGACGGAATAGTTGAATCAAGGTACAATACCACGTTTGTTCCAGGCGTTGTTGAAATCAAAGGTAATGTCGAATTAGGTACTCTCGGCCTTCGTGCAGAGAAAGCTAAAATTTTAGCCTTCTCGGATAATGGTCATCCTAGTCAACAGTTCCATTGTAGTGAAACAGCTGAAAAATATAACGTTGAGTTATATCATGATTTCAAACTACTGGTCAAGGATTATCCTCCCTCAGATCTTGGAGGTCTCATCTTTGGTGATGACGCTGAAGGTAGACGTCAATATGCCATGGAACTTGATGATGTTTATGCCTGGATCAATGAACCAAAACAACAACAACCAGACTATTTTTATGCTCGTGAACAACATACGTCAATACAAAGACACATAGAAGAACTAGCAACATTAACGGTAACAAAACCAGAAGATATTAAAAAAATGCTAAAAGATTTCGGGATGTGATTGTTATGTCTAGCAATCACGAGTTAATGGAGGCGGTCAATAGATACAACGAACTAGATAAAGAATTTCAAGCCGTAAGAATAAAGGTAGCCAATCTACTAAGAGAAGCAGCAAAAACCGAACAAGTTACACAAATATCAAGATTAACTAAAATAAATCGTACGACCATTTACTGGTTAATAAACACTTGGAGCGACATAAATAATGGGAACAACGATTCAAGAAGTTACAGCCGCAAAGGCTAGAGCTTTCTTAGAAAAGAATATGCCCTTCGAGCGCGGGGTTGAAGGTGTTAACCGACCAGTTAGTTTGAAGAAGGTTAACAACTATGCCGCCGAAATGCTCAAGGGTAACTGGCGATTCACGCACCAGGGCATTGGCTTTGGTAAGAAGGGTGACCTGAAAGATGGTCAGCACCGACTCTTGGCTATTGTGCAAGCAGCCGAAGAGGGTGCAACAGAAGGTGAACTTGTCTATGAGGCCAATCCAAAAATCAAAATCAGGATGCTCGTTACCGAAGGTCTTGATGACGACATCTTCGATAAGTTGGACATTGGTCTGTCTAGAAGTTCAAGTCAGGTTCTTGCTATTGCTGGTTACTACAATCAGTCTCGACTAGCAGCAGCAGCCCGTCTCCTCTACTTGTATGACAATCATGATTACAAGTATTGGCGGCAAACCTCTGTTACTAATCAGGAAATCCTCAAGGTTGTGCAGAATACAGCCATTGCTGAATATGCTGGTGTCTCAAATATTTTGGGACAAGTGGGATTCATGGGTGCATCCGTAATGGTTGGTTCGTTTGTTTGTGAACGTGCCTTTCCTACTGGTGATCACCTTGGTTTTGTTGAATCATTAAAGAGTGGTGCAAACCTAGGACTAGGATCTCCGGCACTTGCTTTCCGTAATTATGTAGTTCGTTCTAAGGCTAACAACAAGATCCGTCGCGATTCTTATACTCACTTGGCTTTGTATATCAAGGCGTGGAACGACACTTGCAATGGCGTCATGAGGGATATTGCATCCTTCCGATCTGGCGAGGAATTCCCTAAGCCTGTGGAGCGTTGATCCATGGTAGCTAAGCATATCAACACCAGCTATCGTTATGCAACTCTGTTGTATGACAAGCTAACAGAACTTTCAAAGTTGGAACCAGCAGCCAATCTAGCTGAATTTGGTTATCCAGTTAATGATCCCAAACCAGTTAGAGTTTTTCGTGGCTATGTTTATCTTCAAGCTTCGGCTGAGGTAGGCTTGAGTAGATCTTCTCATGGTACCGCAATGGCTATTCTCAATGCGCTGCGCTGCGTTACCAATCTGAAGGCTGGTGGTCCTCGGGTTGAAAGTGTTTACATTCTAAACTATAGACTAACAGAAGAACAATACCGAGAATATCGAAACACTAAGTCAGCAGCCTCAAGACACATTGCTCCCTCCCGTTATGACACTATTATCAACGAGCTAACAGATTTGCGTACCAAGTTTAAAGCCCTTGATCGACGTGTAAAAGAGCTTGAGGGGAATAATGACAGATAGTACCTATGAAGAAGCCAAGCGCTGCCCCAGATGTAAAGAACCTGGTGTAGATATTGGTAGTGTACGTGGTCCACATGGCAGTAGGATTCACGCCATTCAATGTCGAACTCCACGCTGCAAGTGGTTCCAAACAAATTACTCTGTTCAAGTGAATTCTGACGGAACCATTCCAGAACCTTCACTAGATAGACCAAAGAACTTTCCTAAGCTACCAGAGCGTAGTGCTGAAGATGTAGACAGAATGTTGGATCGACTTTATAACGACACAATACCAGGGAGGTGAACTCGATAAGAGAGGAACCATGCAATTATACCCATTTCAACAGGAAGCTGTTGACAAACTCTTCAACGTAAAATCTGTATTAATTGGCGACGACATGGGACTTGGGAAGACTCATGAAGCAATCGCCTTAGATATAAATAGACGACTACAATTCCCAGATCTGAAACTAAAGACGTTGGTCATTTGCCCACTGGCTATGGTATCTACATGGACAAAGGCATGGTTCCAGTGGGCACCTGACCTTAGAATTATGCCAATCAACAACAAGGATAGAAAATATTTCATCGATCAGTTGACAGATGACTTTCACGACGTGTACATTTGTCACTGGCCTGCCGTGAGGTTGATTGAGGAACTGGTAGATGTTAAATGGTTCCACATCATCGCGGATGAAGCACATGCAATGCAAAACAGAAAATCAAAACAGTCAATTGCAATTAAGCAAATTCCCACAGGCTACAAAACAGCCCTAACGGGTACGCCAGCATATGACAAACCTGATGATCTATGGAGCATTCTGAACTGGCTCTACCCGCGTTATTGGTCTAGCTACTGGCAGTACTTCAATGAGCACATCATGTATGCTAACTTCAATGGATATAAGTCAATCATTGGTGTTAACAATCCTGAAAAACTACAAAAAGAAATGGCTGCATTCTACATACGTCGAAAGAAGCAAGACGTATTGATGGATCTGCCCGAGAAATACTACACACAAATAGATGTAGAACTGACACCACAGCAACGTCGAGCTTACAACTCTATGAAGAACGATATGCTAGCCTGGATTGGTAGTCAGGAAGCTTTGCCAGTGGTGGCTCCTGTGGTGATTGCCCAGCTAACACGACTTCAACAGTTCGCTGTTGCATTTGCGGAATGGAACGAAGAGAAGCAGAAAATGATGCTCTCGGAACCATCGAGCAAAATTGATGCAGTGATTGAAATTGTTAAAGAGGCCGGCTCAGCGCAGATTGTAGTGTTCAGTCAATTTGCTCAGGTCATTAAGCTACTAGCTAAAAGGCTGGAATCACATGGGATCACCTGTGGTAAGTTCATTGGAGAAACTCCAGCCGATGAGCGCGCTAGACTCATTACTGACTTTCAAGATGGAAAAGTTCAAATCTTTGCAGGTACTATAGCTGCTGGTGGTGTTGGCATTACGCTAACTGCTGCCAGCATTGTCGTATTCACAGACAGATCTTGGTCTAACGCCTTGAACCTACAAGCTGAGGATCGACTCCATCGTATTGGTCAGGAATCTGCCGTACAAGTCATTGACATCATTGCCAAGGACACCATTGATGCTAAGCGTATCAAGGGCATCCAACTAAAATGGCGCTGGATAGAACGACTGATCGGTGATACTAAATTCGATCCAGAAAACGATGATACCATTGACTTGGGCGAAGACGAATATGAGGTTGATGAAGAATAATGGCAACAACTCAAGTGAACTTTGAAGAGGGTAACAGAAAGGCCAAGACGTGTTAGAACCAGTGGATCTGATAAATAAGAAATGGTTCGCTAGGGAATCAAATGACCGTTTTGCATATGGAATTGATCATGGATATGAAGTCTATGCACAACATGAAGAACCAGGTCAATACTATCAAATCGCCAATGACTTAACAAAAGAAGTAGCAGAACACATAGTAGAAGTTCACAATTCCTGGTATTCTATGAAAGCACTCGGAGATGGAATAAAGGACTTCTTCGATAAAATGACCAAATCAATAAATGAGGCAAGCCAAAAACTAAAAGAGGACATGAAGAAAGCATGATTACTGAAGAGAATTGGGTCAACTTTATTAAGACATTCTTTGGTGCTGAGGTATCAAGTGAATGGGTTCACCACGTAGCTGTTGGTTGGAATTATAACAAGAATGAACCTGGTTGCAATTGCTCTTTTAAGTGGTATTCTGGTGCAGAAGAATGTGAAATTTACACTGGTGTTCGTGAAGCCAAGGAACAATATAAGCTAGAAAATGCTGCTGATCAGAGTATAGTAGCGCCAGAATCAACATTAGATATTGACCTCGCAGGTGTAGAAAACTTCCTAGAGCGTGGTAGTGATGAATTCTATGAGGAAGATGAACCTCTGGAAGATGTTGTAACTGCATTCGAGGATGGTGAAAAGGGTCTTACCAATCGACCCACAGGAGCCTCAGTAGACGCTGATGATTATATCAATGCTCTGCAACCTAGTAACGATGAACTAGCTGAAGACACACAGACACTGCCATCTATTACTGAAACTGGTGGACATCCGAGGCTCAAGGAACTAGTCAAAGAATACATGGAGGCTCATCAGGATGAAGCCCAAATGGAATTTGGTCCTGAAGATACCCAGATGCTTACTCTGTATTCCGAGACTGATGTTCAAGCTACAACAGAGTTTATGGAAGCAATTGATACTTCAGATGAAGACGCTAACGTAGCAGAGTTTGAAGAAGAAGGTCCTGGACATGGCTATTGGGAAAAGGGCGACCACAAATAATGGGTAGCGCAATAAAGAAAATTCTAATACTAGTTGGAGCAATTGCAGTATTTCTTCTAGTGCGAAGGGCTTTTCCAAATGAATGGGAAGGCTTCTGGAGTTGGGTATTTAATATCATCGTTCAATAGATTTTTGAGCACGTACGTTCACATCCATGTTGATGCGCACGTACGTGCACATGAACCTATTAACCAACTAACGAAAGAATAATTATGAAAAACGATAGACCTGCTAATATCATTAACCATATTGGATTGGTATTAGATGCATCTTCGTCAATGACAAGTAGGGCACCGAGCCTTATCAAGGTTGCTGATGCCCAAATTGCTTACCTGGCTCAGCGTTCGAAGGAACTCAATCAGGAAACGCGAATCTCTGTTTGGACATTCTCTTACTCACACCAAATCAACTGTGTTGTGTGGGATATGGATGTACTGCGCCTTCCTAGTATTGCTAACTACTACAAACCATATGGAAACACTGCTCTCATTGATGCTACTATTCAAAGTATTAGAGACCTAAGTGAAACTCCAGAACGATATGGCGATCATTCCTTCTTGGTGTATGTTCTAACAGATGGTCAGGAAAATGATAGCGTTAATGGATCCGCACTTGGTCTTAAGGAACACATCGAGAAACTTCCTGATAACTGGACTCTTGCAGCTCTAGTTCCAGATGCCAATGGAAAGTATGAAGCCAAGCGATTTGGATTCCCTCCTGGAAATATAGAGGTTTGGGATTCTACCTCCAACCTTGGTGTAGAAGAAGTAGGCAAGCGTATTCGTGTTGCTACCGACTCCTACATGACTGGCCGAGCAAGTGGTATTCGGAGCACCACAGGATTATTCTCGACTGATTCAAGCGCTGTTAATAAGACAACTATTAAGAGTGCGGGTCTCAAGCCGCTAACTGCTAGCAAGTACAAGCTGGTGCCGGTACCACGTGATGTTGAGATTCGCCAGTTCACTCAGGATTGTGGTTTCCAGTACATAATCGGTCAAGGCTTCTATGAGCTTAGCAAAACTGAAACCATTCAGCCACAGAAGGTTATCGCTATCGTAGAGCGAGGACCACGAGGTAAGGTTTACGTTGGTGCCGATGCTCGCAATATGATCGGTCTGCCAGATGCTGAAGTTCGAGTAAAGCCAGACTTCAACGCAGACTACGCAGTATACGTGCAGTCAACTTCAGTTAACCGTAAGCTCAAGGCTGGCACTAAGTACCTTTATCTCGTTAGTTAGGATTAGCATAATGGCTGCTTATAAACCTGGTGCTTACTATTTTGCAATATCTACCAATAAAGTTTTTAGTACTATTACTATTGGTAATATCATATTGATAGATGTTGATAAAGATGGTAAGATTGCAGGAATAGAAACGATTGGTAAAGAGTTCAATGAAGAAGTAATGATGGAGATTATTAGATCATTTGTTTATCCAGAGGTCATTACGCTTCCGACTGGCAAGCCTATAATGTTTAGAGTTTAGGAAGTAACATGCCTTTAGTAGTTGACCCTGATATTCAATGGTATCTAGACAACCATCTATCTCACCAGCTACACACTTCTGAGCGTAAAGCGTTCAGAGCTTGTCGTCGTCGGTGGAATTGGGTGTATAATGATATGTATGCACCGCTAGTTACTGCTGAACCATTAGAATTCGGGGTAGCTTTCCACGCTGCTATGGAAGTTTTTTATGAGCCAAGGACCTGGACAGCCGAACTCGAAATTCGGACCGACCTGGCGCTCGTAGCCTTCCGTAGGAAGTGCGAGGAACACCTAAAGAATTACAAAAAGCTCAACGCAGATCCAGATGTTACTATTCTCGAATCTTACAAGACTAGGGTTGATCTTGGTCTAAAGATGATT
>Ga0193698_1000068_pt1 | contig 14702 bp, 10 predicted proteins | sample L3c1metaG_FD_165512 | JGI IMG/M metagenome (GOLD analysis project Ga0193698, IMG submission 165512) | Soil microbial communities from a riparian zone of the East river system, Colorado, United States - L3c1 | ecosystem: Environmental > Terrestrial > Soil > Riparian zone | place: USA: East River... | reverse complement strand
GACAATTCCCATCGTCACAAAATTAGAGGCAAATCCGCCCACGTTGCGTTCCTCGAATCCGAATCTGGTGACAGAGCCGCTCACGATGAAATGGGCTCCGGATGTGGATTCCTGCGGCTTTCTCTCCAGCAGCCGGAACTGGCCGGTCGCGAGCAGCTTCTCGACCAGCATGTCGGCGATGCCAATCCCAAGCTGCGAGGGATCGTACTTCTCGCCGCCATCTCCGCCCCTACCCGTAAGCATGGCCATGAAACCGCGCTTGTCCTTCACTTGCGCGGAGACCGTCCCGGACTCGAAGCCCATAACCATCAATGCCGGCTTTTCGGCGGGGATCGACTGCGCGAGCGCGCCTTGTCCGAATACCGCCGCGCTCAGCGCCAGCGCGAGGGCGCAACCGCACGAGCAAGGATTTTTCACGTTGGGCTCCGTTGTATTGGTATGCTTTGCGCCGGAGTGGGTGTTCTTCACCGGCCCGATCGAGGAGGAGCATACATTCCGGACAGACGGAGCCAAATACGTACGCTGACGTAGTACTCAGCGTAGGAATCGCAGCCCTCTATCGAGGCGCCGTGCTAGCGCCGCGGCTGGTGCCGGAAGTGTTCGATGGGGAGCCGATAATCCCGGCCCCTGATCGCCACCAGCAAGGTCGGAACGACGTATAGGGTGATCGGCGTGGAAAGAGTCAGGCCGCCGATGACGGCGAGCGCGAGCGGGCGCTGCATCTCGCTCCCCGCGCCCAGGCCGAGCGACAACGGCAGCAAACCGAACAGCGTGCACAACGTCGTCATCAGAATCGGCCGCAGTCTGACACCTCCCGCTTCCACGAGAGCGCGATCCAGGGGCACACCCTCAGTCTGCATCCGGTGGTGGGTGAAATCGAGGAGAATGATTCCGTTCTTTACGATCAGGCCTACGAGAAGGATGAGCCCCATGAACGACGAGACGTTGAGCGGCGTCCCCGTAAGAAGCAGCAATCCCATCGCGCCGACGAACGAGAGCGGCGCTGCGAGCAGCACCACGAATGGCTCGATGAAAGAGCGGAACTGGAGGACCATCACAGTGACGACGCACGCGACGGCGAGGGCAAGTACGACGAGGAATCCTCGAAACGCTTCCTGCTGGCTCGCGTACTGTCCGCCGATCTCGATACGAACGCCGGACGGCGGGCGATTGGCAGCGAGGACTTGCTTCACATCATTCACTACGGCGCCGAGCGACCTGTCGCTCACGTCGGCGGTGACCGCGATCATCTGCTGCTGATCTTCCCGCAACAGCTGCGCACGCGTTTCCGTCGGCTGGAAGTCGGCGAGCGTCCCCAGCGGAACCGTTGCGCCGGTTTGAGGCGAAACGATCGGCAGTGTGCGCAGGCGATTCGGATTGTAGCGAACGCTGTCCGGTGCGCGCACGCGAACACCGATGGCTCGGTCCTCGAGCCTCACCTCGCCGGCGGGGGAGCCGAGAAGGGCGCCCATCGCTGAGATGGAAATCTGCTCGGCGGTGAGTCCGACTCGGTTCGCCTCGGCGCCGTTGACTCGCATCGCCAGCTCGGCGGTCGGCTCACTGACGCCGTTGAAAAGGTCGACGAGTCCCCCTACCTCGGTCAGCTTTGGCTCGATGCTCTCGGCGTACGCCTCGAGCCGCGCGAGATCTGGACCGAACATCTTGATCTCGATGGGACTGGCCGCACCAGCGAGATCGTTGATGACATCGGAAAGGATCTGCACGAATTCGATCTGAAGACGTGGAACCGCGGCATTGACTTTCCCGCGCACCTCGTCGATCACCTCGAAGATCGTGCGAGATCGCTGGCTTTGCGGCGTGAGACGCGCAACGATGTCGCCCGTGTTCTGCTCCGTTGCAAACAAGCCGAGCTCCGCTCCAGTGCGCCGCGATGTCGCGACGATTTCCGGAGTGTTGGCGAGGATCCGCTCGACGATGTGGAGCTGTCTGTCGGTTTCCGCGAGTGCCGTTCCTCCCGGCGTGAAGTAGTCGAGGACGAACGCTCCCTCATCCATTAACGGCAGGAACCCGGTTCCAACGAACCGTTGAGCGAGCACTCCAGCGATTATCAGAATGGCACCGGCAATGAGCATCCGTCGCGGATGATGGAGCACCTTTTCGAGCGACCGTTGATACCGCGTGGACAGAGCGTCCAGAGATTCCTTGACGCGAGAGAGCACGCCTGGTTTTCTCCCCGCATTCCCGGCCGAGTCAGTGCGAGGCGAATCGTGATCGGTGTCCTTCTCTCTCAGGAACTGATCCGCCATTAGCGGGATGATCGAGAGCGCGAGCAGGAGCGAGACCAGCACCGCAATTGTGAGCGTGATGGAAAGCGCGGCGAAGAACTGCCCGACGACTCCAGTCAGCAATCGCAGCGGCAGAAAAACGACGACTGTCGTGATGGTCGAGGTGGTAACCGGCCAGATGAGCTCCTGGACCGCCTGGCGGATGGCTTCGTGGCGATTGTTCGTCAGCCGCAGATGCCGGACGATGTTCTCCGTGATGACTACGGAGTCGTCGATGACGAGCCCGATGGCGATCGCCATTGCACCGAGAGTCATGAGGTTGAACGTCTGCCCCAGCATGTACATGGCGAAGACGCTGATGGCGAGAGTCAGCGGTATCGACGAAGCGCTGATCGCGGTGATGCGCGCGTGGTGGAGGAACAGGAGAAGAATGATGACCGCGAGCACGGCACCGATGATCATTGCGTCCCGTACCGAAGCCATCGCGTCCCGCACGAGCGCGCCCTGATCGTAGACCGGCTTGAGGGTCGCGCCGGCCGGCAACGTCTTTCGTACCGCGGCAGCGAGACTCGCCACGCTGTCCACGATGGCGAGCGTGTTACCGCCAGGCTGCCTGGTGATGTTCAGCAGCGCTGCCGGCTTGCCGTCTCCGGAAATGATCATCACGTGGTCAACGCTTCCAAGCGTGACAGTCGCGATGTCCCTTACGCGTAGACCCTTTCCTACCACTACGTTGGCAATGTCGTCCGGCGTATGAGCTTCCTGCGCGCTGACGATCAGGTATTGCTTGTAGTCCTGCGCGACGCGTCCGACGGCATTGACTCCAGTAGCCTGCTTGATCGCGTTTGCGAGGTCGTCGTACGTGAGACGCTGTGATGCTAAACGCGTTGGGTCCGCTACAACTTCGACTTCGCGAATGTCGCTGCCCTGAACGTCGACACGACCAACGCCGGGAACGCGAGAGATCAAGGGCTTGAGCTGATATCGCGCGATGTCGTAGAGCGTCCCGGGATCGCCGCCCTCGAGGTTGTAGGACAGAATCGGGAAGAGCGACGGTGTCATCCGCTCGACCGTGATGTTCAGATCGGTGGGGAGCTGAGGCCGCACCTCGTTGACGCGCGCTTGCACCTGCTGCAGTGCCAGCATCATGTCCGCGTTGTCGGCAAACGTGACGCTGATCTCCGAGCCCCCGCGAATGGAGCGCGATCTGACGCGGATCACGCCGGGAACGATGCTGATCGCTTCCTCGATGGGACGCGTTACACTGAATACCATCTGTCGCGCGCCGAGCGCGGAGCCTTCCGAAACAATCAGGATGCGGGGGAACGCAAGCTCGGGGTAGATCGCCGACGGAAGCTTGGTAGCGGCATAAAGGCCGGCAACGCTCAGCAGCCCGACGACGAGATAGACGAATCGCCGCTGCGCGGCGAGCAGGTCGAATAGAGAGTGCACTATCTGACCTGGCTTACCTTGACGCTGTCGTCTACTCCATAGGCGCCTTCGGTCACGACTCGCTCCCCGCCGGCGAGACCACTCGTGATTTCCGCGACGGTGTCTGTCCGGCGCCCGACAGTCACTTTGCGAGCGAGCGCGATACTGACCCCGTTGACGACGAACACTTTGAATCCGTCGCCATCAGGTACGAGCGCGGCGATCGGCACTACGATGGCTCGTGGCTTGGTTCCGGCACTGATCTGACCAAAGATCGTCTCGCCGACCCGCAACGCGCGCGCGGATGGCGGCGCCTGCGCGCGCACCTCGACGCTGCGCGTGCTGGAATCGACGGTGCCGGCGACCGACATGATCCGTCCGATTCCAAGCGCTTCTCCGGTGGCAGTCTCGCCGGCGCTCAGAGTCACCGCCGCTCCCGGCGCGATGTGCGCGGCATCCGATGGCGCGACATTGAACACGATGTCGAGAGCGCTGAGGTCGGCGATTTCGACGAGCGGCTGATTCACGTCGGCCGACGCTCCGATCGAGGCGTTGAGCTTTGTCACCACTCCGGAGATTGGAGCTCTCACAACAGCGAGCTGCGCCAACCTGCGCGCTGTGATCGCGGTCGCCTGCGCCTGCGCGAGATCCGTCGCAGCCGCCTCAGCGTCCTTGCGGGGAACGATCCCGGCATCGGCCAGCCGACGAGCGCGATCGTATGCGCGCTGCGCCGCCGCCAGTGCTGCCTCGGCGCTCTGTGCCGCCGTGATGAACGGCGTCTGCTCGAACGCGATGAGAGGTGTTCCAACAGAGACCTTCTGACCGACGGAGACGTACACCGTCGTGATACGCGCGGGAGCCGGAGCGCTGAGGGAAGCGAAGTGTCCGCTATGCACGGTCACGGTCCCTATCGAGCCGACTCTGTCCTCGAACGGTTGAATAGCCGCGACCGCGGTCTTGACTTGAACGACAGCCGCAGGATCCGCCGCGGGATCCGAGCTGCGGCACGCGACTGCAAGTGGCACCATGCAGACGATTGCGAGATGCCTCATCTTGCGGGGATGGTGAGAGAGTAGAGGCGAAGGGTCGCCGTCGCGATCCATGCATCAGCGAGGTCAGTGATGTACTGCGAGAGGATGTCGCGCGCGTTCCTCTGAGCTTCGAGCACGGCGGGCAACCCCTGCGCGCCTTCGCGATACGCGACGAGTGACATCGCGACGACGCGATTCGCGCTCTCAACGAGTACGCGGTCGCGCTGAAGCTTTTCCAGCGCGACTGCGCGCTCGCGACGAGCTCGCCCGATCGTTGCCTGAGTCTGGAAGAGCGCGAGTGAAAGCTCCGCCCGGGCTCTCTCCCGCTCCGCGACCGCTTGCGCGATTGGTCCGCGATTTCTGTTTAGCAGTGGTAGAGGGATGGAGAACCCGACGGTCGGCAGCACTCCCTGCAAATCCGGGTCACCCCATTCGATTCCCGCCTGGAGACTGAACGGCGTGAACAGGCTTCTCCGCTGAACCCTTACGGACAGGTCCGCAGCTGACAGCATCTGCCGGGCGGCGGCGATCGGAAGCGCAACGTCGGGCATTGCATTTGGAGCCGTCAGCGGTGGCATTGTCAGCGAGTCGGATGGGACGATTGCAATCCGTGTGGTGTCCAGACCCATTACGGTCTGAAGGTCAAATATGCTCGAGATGAGCGTCACCGAATCGGCGATCGCCAGGTTGGCGGCCTGCCCCGCGTTGACCGTAGCGAGCAGAACGTCCAGCTCGCTCGCGTCCCCTGCATCGCGCCTGATCACCGCCATGCGGCGGAGGCTGTCGGCGTCCTTGGCGTTTCTTCTCGATAGCCGCACGCGCTCCAGTGCGGCCAGCGCACGGGTGTAACTGGTGTCCGCGTCGAGCGCAGCAGAGGCCCGCTCGAACTCGAATCGGTATTGGCTCGCGAGTCTGCTCGCCTCGGCGGCTTGGATGCGCGTTCCACGAATTCCAGTCACATCAAGGGGAAGATCCACGATGGCGTGGTAGTTTGGAGGCGCCTTTGAGTAAGTGGCGGCAAGCGACGGGTTATCCCAGCTTCGCGCGGTGAGCAGCTGCGCCGCTCCAATCAGGGTGTCGGCTCGGGCTACTGCTGCTCGAGCCCCCCGAGTCACGGCAGCGTCGATCGCCTGCTCACGGGTTACAGGCTGCTGGCCACGCGCGCCAAAAGGAACGGCGATGGCAAGGAGGACGATTGCGCGTACTGATGTGCGTATCAAGGGCTCGTTCGAGTGCGGGAAAGACGAGCCGGGTGAGCGCAAGGCCTATTCCATAGACCCGCACCCACCCGGCGGTGCGTAACCACGCAGCCGGGGCAAAGCCCGCGTCGTTACTTCTTTGCTTTCTTTTCCTTTGCTTCCTGCGCTGCTTCGGCCTTCTGCATCTTCGGCGTCTCGTGCTCGCGGGCGACGACAGATCCGTCAATCGCGTTCACGTTGATCTCTTCGATGCCAGTCTTGCCCGGGACGCTGATGTCGAACGAGTAGATCAACTTACCCTTTTCGCGCTCCAGCTCGCTCGACTTGATCGTTCCATTCGGAACTTCCTTGAGCGCGGTTGCGCGCGCGGTCTCCTCGGAGATCTTCGCTTCCTTCTGAAGCATTGCCTGAGTCTCTACCTTTTTCACGGCGCGGTGTCGCTTGGCGACTGTGCTCTTTGCGGCGGGTTTGGCGGCCGCCTTGTACGTGCTCGTCGCCTGGGCGCCGGCAGTGCCTGCGATCGTGGCAGCGGCGAAAGCGAGAGCGATCACTTTGAACATTTGTCCTCCAATTGGTTACTCTGTCGCCCGCATTGCGCGGGCGAAGGTGGCTACGTAGCAGACGGAAGTATAGAGTCGACACCTGTCGCGACCATTACAGGGAGTCGCGCCTTTGCGAGGCCTGTGTAGATTGGCCTGACATGAGAGTTCTCCTGGTAGAGGATGATCCAGGCCTCGCGGCGATAATCAAGACTGGCTTCGGTGAGCAGGGCGTGCAGGTCGTGACCGAATCGACCTACGCGGACGGTCAGATGAAGGCGGTGCTTGGCACCTTCGATGTCATCATCCTCGATGTCATGTTGCCGGGCGGGAACGGATTCGATCTGTGCCGCGAGCTCAGGAAGCGCGAGGTGGCGACACCAATACTGATGTTGACGGCGCGCGACACCGTGGATGACCGCGTAGCCGGACTCGAGGTCGGCGCCGACGACTACCTCACGAAGCCATTTGCGTTTCGCGAGCTGCTGGCGAGAGTCCGGGCGCTGGCGCGAAGGCGGGGAGCGCCCTTACCCGAGACTCTGCGCGTCTCGGATCTCGAGGTCGACCTCGACGCGCATCGGGTGCGCCGCGCGGGCAACCCCATCGAGCTGACTGCGAAAGAGTTCTCCCTGCTCGAGTTTTTCGTGATCCATCACGGACAGGTCGTTGACCGGGCCGCCATTACTGCCCACGTCTGGGACGAGAATCACGATCCGTTCACGAACGTGCTCGAGGTTCTCGTGCGGCGTCTGCGCCGCAAGATCGACGACGACTACTCCGAAAAACTGATTCAGACTGTGCGAGGAGCCGGATACCGCTTTGGCGATTGAAGCAAGCTCGTCCCGTCTTGGGATACAGCGGCTCGTAAGACTCCGGCTGCGTCTCACGGTTTGGTACGTCGCCACATTCGGTCTGATCATCCTGTTGTTGGGCGCGGCTCTGTTTTCAGTGATCAGCCGTCAGCTCTCGCAGCAGCTCGACGCCTCTCTCAAGAGCGCGACTTTGGAGCTTGTTCGCGCGGCGCGGATCCGCGAGATGGAAGCCGCCGGCGCGCGCGGCCGAGTCATCGATGCCGTTGACGAGCTGAACATCCCCGATCGGATGCTCTACCTGTTCGATCTGCAGGGAGATCCGGTCAGGCCCGCGAATACCGAGGAATGGATCCGTCAGGCAGCGAGAGAAGCGGGCAAAGTCGGAGAGATCACCGTCCAGCATGAGACGTTGGCGACCGACAAGACTCTCAGGCTCCACGCTCGTCGTTTCAAGCTGGCATCAGGTAAAGAATTGGTGGCGGTCGCTGTCGCCGATCGCGTCGAGCTCGAGGACAAGTATGCCGACCTCATCACTGCATTCGCCGGGGTCGCATTCGCGGCGCTTGTGCTGGTCGCCGCCGGAGGGTTCCTGCTCGTACGAAAGTCCACCGAGCCGATCGAACGCTCCGTGCTGTTCATGCGCCGCTTCATGGCAGATGCCGCGCACGAGCTCAGGACTCCGATAACCGTCCTCCGGACGCGTGCCGAAGTTGCGCTTCAGCAGCCGCGTGAAGCGGGGAACTACGTGTCCGCCCTCCGCGGCATCGAGACGGAGGCGCGCCGCCTCGGCGGAATCGTCGACAGTCTCCTTGTGCTTGCGCGCGCGGACTCGGGAGAACGACCGCTGGATCGAGAGCGGCTGTTCCTCGACGACATAGCGATCGACGCCGCGGGAGCTGCGCGACTGGTCGGCAAGCAGAAGGGAGTCGAGGTCTCGGTGGATGAATTCGAGGAAGCCGCAGTCATCGGTGATGCTGCCTTGATTCGGCAGCTCGTCATGATCCTCCTCGACAACGCGATCAAGTTCACCGACCCGGGCGGCGTGGTGCGAATCAGGGTTTCCATGCAGAACGAGACTCCGACCTTCGTCGTCGAGGATACGGGCATTGGAATCAAGGCCGCTGATGTCTCACGGATCTTTCAGAGATTCTTTCGCGGAGACACCGCGCGGAGCAGAACCGAAGGCGCGGGGCTCGGCCTCTCTATCGCCAGCTGGATTGCCAGAGAACATGGGGCGGATATTGCAGTCTCTTCAGAGCCCGGACGGGGCACACGAGTCGCCGTGACGTTCCCTCGCGTCGCACAGATGGTGTCATCCTAGCGACAGGTAAATGCGTCTACTCTTTCGACGCGCCGGCGGGATCGTACTCCTTCAACGAGACTTTTGCAGACACTGAAATTACGACGCATATCGCGATACCGATGGCCGCTCGTGATCACCGCTACACTCATAATCACGGCGGTTTTTTCGTTGTCGCCACTGGTCAACGTCGCCAATCCCGGTTCCCCGCCCCAGGCGACTCTGCGCACGCCGTTCCTGTACGACCTGTTCGCACCCGCCTCCAACATCCTCGACGCAATTACGATGCTTTCACCTGCGCAATACTGGGCGACGTTCGTGCTGTGCGCGGTTTGCTTCCTTGCGGCGACTCTCGTTCGCCAGCGCCGAGCGCCTGGTTATCTCTGCCCCATTCGGACCGTGCGCTGCGCGGCAGGCATTCTTGGCGGCACGGTAGCGATGCTGGGAATCATGCTGATCGCCCCAAGACCGATGGCGTCGCTGGCGCTTGGTGATCCCGATCTGATCGCGGTGGATTTTCACAGTCACACCGAAGCATCGCACGATGGCCGGGCAGGATTCACCGCCGAGCGAAATCGGGAATGGCACCAACGATCAGGTTTCGATGCCGCTTACGTGACCGACCACCGAACATTCGATGGCGCCCTCAGCGGAGAAGCGAGAAACCCTTCCGTTGCGGGTGACGGAACTGTTTTGTTGCCCGGAGTGGAGCTGCGCGACGGCAGCGAACATCTTCTTCTCCTTGGCGTTGATCCGCGACGGATGAAGATCACATCTCCGGATTGGCAGGGAGCCGCAGTGGCTGCCAATGGCGGCCCGGTTCCGCCCATCCTCGTGCTCGTGATGCCCGGCGACATCCTGCACATTCCTCGCTCTGAGATCTCCGGCGCGGTACGTCTCGCCGGAATCGAAGCATCGGACGGATCTCCACGTGGACTCGCGCAATCGGCGACAGGCCGGGACACGATCCTCTCCACTTCGTCGCGCCTCGGTTTGGCGCTCGTGGCGGGATCCGACAATCACGGTTGGGGACGGCTTGCCCCAGCCTGGAGCGTGCTGCGAATCCCTGGGTGGCGCGGATTGACTCCGGCGCAGCTCGACATCGAGATCCGTCGAACAATCGTCACTCGCGGGACTAGCTCGGTTCAGGTGATCGAGCGACGGACCGCTCCTCCTTCGCATAATGCCGTAGAAGCGGCGCTCGGTGGGGTGACAGCCGGTCTCGTCATGGCGCGCACAATGAGCTCGGAAGAGCGAGTGTCCTGGATCGCCTGGAGCTGGGGACTCTGCGTGTGGTCGCTGCGCCTCGCTCGGAGGAATCGTAACCGTCGGCGAGCCGGCCTCCGAACAAGGAAGAAGCAGCGGACCAAGCCGCACCTCATCGAAGAGGCGGCAGCCATACGAGTAGCGTCGTGACGGAGGTGCTGACCGCCAGCCCGCCTCGCATGCTACGGCGTCAGTGTCTAAGCGCGGCCTCGACGTGAGCCAACAATCCAGCGCGCGCCGCCGAATCGAACACACGCCCGTTCGCTATCACGGTTGAAATGCGCCGAGTGTTGCGGATATCCGCTAGCGGATCCGCATCGAGCAGCACCAGGTCAGCAAGCTTTCCCTGTGCGACGGTGCCGAGAGAGTCGAGCGCGCCGAAGAATTCCGCTGGATTGTAGGTGGCGGTGCGAAGCGCCTCGAGCGGGGTAAGGCCGGATTGAACGAGAAGTGCTAGCTCGTCGTGAAGGCTGAACCCGGGGTACACGAATGCCTGCGGCATGTCCGTTCCAGCGAGCAGCTTCACACCCGCGTTCTTCAAATCACGCGTACGATCGAAACTGAAATAGCTGCGCACGACCATGGAGTCCGCCGGAGTCAGCGCGGCGGCCCGGTGCACCCAGCCGCCCTGGACTATCCCCGGGACGTATTTCGCCAGCTCGGGGTGAGTGCTCGCGCTATCGAACATGTGCGCATACGGCTGATACACGGCCAGGGTTGGCGTCAGCCAGGTGTGATTTCGCGCGAGCGTCTCGATGACCGTCCGGCATTTCGCCTGATCGTACGTCGCACGGAGCACTCGTGCCTGATCCCTCATCTGGCTCAGTTGTCTCTCCGGTGCGAGGGTGGTGGTATCTCCGAACGCGGCACGTAGAACGCTGTCCCGCGAGGAGCAGGCGCGCATGAGATCGTCCTCGTGCTCAACGCTCTGCTGTCCAGCGTCCGATGCTTCGATCATGCTGACTGAGTACGGAACATGACCGGCGAACGGGATCCCGAGTTTTTTCGATTCCCGCGCGATGCCGAAGTAGGCGGGCCGGGGGATCCAGGAATAGGGCTTGATGAAATCCGCGCGACGGGACCCATCCTTTTTTCTCGAAAGCGTGTCAACGGCCCGAACCCCGTCTTCCTCGGTCACGACGTGAGCGACGAAGCCCGCTCGGTTTACCGCTCCGTCTATCCGAGCTCCTACGACTAGACGCGGGCCGATTTCTCTTCCCGCCGCGATCGAAGACTTCCATCTGAGCGTGGTATCGACGTAGTAGCCCATGTCGCGCGCGCCTGTCACGCCATTGGCAATCATGAGCGGACCCGCAAAATCGGAGAACAGATACACGAACGCGTGGACGTGCATGTCCCACAACCCGGGAATGAGAAACTTCCCTCGACCGTCCAGCACGCGGGCCCCTGTTGGAATCGTCGCCCTCGCTGCCGGCCCGACGAAAGTGATGCGATTCCCGGAGATGAGGACCGTGTTGTCGGCGCGCGTCGCGCCAGATGCAACGTCGATCACTGAGACGTGCGTGATCGCTATCGCCTCTTGTGCCGCTGGCGTTCGCGCGCAAGAATTGGCCGCCAGAAAGGCGAGCGCGATTCCGGCGCGCACCAGTTGCTCGTGCGCCTTGGTCATCTCAGGTTGAATGGCTTGGTTCAGGAGAGGGTAGCAGTAGTGTGGCCTCCAGCGCTCGATCGCGCCAGGCTTCCCTTCTCTCTCGACTGCAATAAAAAATCCCGCGAGCTGCGCGGGATTTTTTATTTCGTGCGACGGCGCAAGGCGAAACACTCAGCTCGCTGGTTTGACTCCCGTCGTCACCCAGTTGGCGAGCGTTTGAAATGAGCTCACGACGAGCGGCGTCGAGAAGTTGCAGTGCCCGTAGTTCGGTACGCCGCGCTGCAGCAGCATGCCCGACGCGCCCGCAGCCGTTGCGGCTTCAGCCAAAGCCCGCTCGTGAAAGAACGGCACGAGTGGATCCCAGAAGTTGTGGACGCTCACGACGGGAATGCTCAGACCGCCGGTCGGCACATAGTATTTGTCGAGATAGTTCTGCGCGTCGGGCGTTATGTCGTAGCGCGTCACTCCCGGAACCGTTGGTGTTCCGTTCGATGCGGCGATCATGGAGGCGATGAGCGCGCTTGGCACCGGAGCGGGCGCCACCAGCGTGCCCATAGTGTATATGACGTTGCGGTTGTCGTACGGCGAATGGCCGTGCGTCCGACCGAGCACGTCGGGTGTGCCGAGGAGCTGGTAGTACAGCGCCGTGACGAGTGATCCAACCAGGGATTGGAACGCCGGACTAGTCGGATCTCCCACATTCCCAATCGGCGCGAATGCCAGGGGTGTCTGCGCGGTGCTGGCGATCGCGTACAACCCCAGCGGATTGGCCATGATCGCGGCAATTACCCGCCCCTGGACCTCCGGGATTGTGGGCGGTGGAGTGGGCACCGAGATCACGTTGCCCGGGAGCACTCCAGGGTAGTAATAGTCAAATAGTGCTCGCACGTCGCCCACGTACTGGAGCTCGCGAGGCGTGCCACCGACCATGCCGCACATGGCCAATGCCCCGTCGTATTGTCCGGGAAAGCGCTCGGCGAGATCCAACGCGACGAGTGCGCCGAGGGAGTAGCCGGCGAGATAGTTGTGCGCGGGCTTGCCGGGCAGCTCGGAATTGAGGAAAGCGCGCAGCTGGTGAGTGCGTTGCGCACCATCCTTGACGGCCAGTCCGTTCTCCGAAAAGCTCGAATACGCGAACGCATACCCTAACCCGCCGAGCTCATCGCGGACCGCTAAAAAGTTGTCCTGATTGTTCGCATCGAGCGTAATGGGATCCAGAGGCGGCCGGATACCGTGCGCAAAGTAGATCGCATCGCCGTTCCAATTGGTCGGGATGTAGAGCGCGTAGAGCGAGCCTGGTCCGACCTCACCGGTGACGACCCTCGCCCACGGTCCGGTTCCGGGCGTTGTGACTGATGCCGTCCCGACTCCCGGGACAAGGGAGGGACCGACGGGCGATTGATCCGTACACGAGATCGCCGCCAGTGAGATCCCGGCCAGCAGGGGGAGAGTTGCGTATCGCATGATTGACCTCTGGGTGGGGGAAGGCTGCGCTGATGAAGCGCCACGTTACCCCCAACCGGGATACGACACTCTCAGTATGATGACGTATACGTCAAACGGAAATGACGTAGAGAGCGGCCGACAGGAACGGTTCTTCGCGCATGGCTCGACGCCTTCAACGGCGGGGTTAGTGCGCGCGCGATGACCGCACGAAGATCCCTTCATTCATGGTGAAGTGCTTACCCGTGACTCGTTCCATGTACTTGACCCTTCCCGCAACACGTTCGTAAAGGGTGTCTCCACTGACTGTGTAGCTGGTCATACTTGGCGGGTATTCAATCTCGGAGCGCAGCACCAGCGTGATGTTCGCGAACTGGAACGACCCCGAGTCGTGTGAAATCGAGTGCTCGTGGGTGGGGTCGGGATAGTCGTTCTCTTGTACCCACCGGCCGTTTGGGCGAATGACCAGCGTGGATCGCGGCGTCCAGGGAGAATTGCTGGCGGGGTACTGATACTCGTATGTGCCAGTCACCTTCTGCAGGACTTTACGCTCCTGCGCCCTGCTGCGGAGCGTGAAGACGCCTATGATACCAAGCAGTACGACAAAAACGATTATAGGACGCATTCAGATCCTCCCCAGAAGTACCCAACCACTCATCAGGCCGTTCTTGCCTGGTGGAAAGGTGAGTTTGCGGACAAGGAGATAGTCACCGGGCTCGAGACTTATCGCTGTGGCGGTTGCCCCCAGCGGCAGATACCACTCGAGGCTCGGCTTCTCGCCTTCCGCGTTCGCGAGGCTACCGGAACGCTCCTCTCCCGTCGGGTCTCTGCGAGCCCATCCCACCGGCATGCGGGTGGCTATCACCATCGAATCGGCGAGGATGACTTCTCTCCACTGTACCTCCCCCGCCCACTCACGATTTCCATACGATCCGTCGTATTCGACAAGAATGGCCGTCTGCTCCAACGTGGAGATGAACTCGACGCCTCTCGCCTCACTGGCGAGCGCTTCGTCGTCGATTTCGATTTGGCGCGCCTCGGTGACCGCGCCGGCGGCGTCGAGCGTCGCGACCACGAGCTTTGCGCGTGACTGGCACGAGGCCTCTGCGTCCATGGCGACAAGCGCTTCCCCTATGCGTCGCATTCGATCGGGGTAGCTGAGCACGAAGGCGAACTTCGTTCGCTCGGAGTCCGTACCACTCGGTGAGATACGTACTTCCTCGGCTGTGCCATTCGCACCGACCAGGTACACCTCGCGGTCACCGAACACGAGCCGGCTACCGGGAAAAAGTTTCGCTATCGACTGCTCACTCCGGGCAGCATTCTCGGCAAAGGCAGCCTTCAGCGAGCCGGACCCCTCGAACTGGAATGCCGGTACTGCTGCGCACTCCGGGAGTGCCTTGGCCTTCTGCCCGTTTACGTGCGCTATCACGGTCAGTGAATCAAAGAGCCTCTTGAGTGTGGCCACCCCTGGCTTGTTCAGTTGCGCGAGCGTCGCATCGTCGATCATGCCGGTGTGCGACGCAACTAGGATGGTGGCGGCGTCAGTTTCCGCCATGCGGGTGAGACGGCGCATGTCCGTAAGGGTGTATACGACCGTGACGGTACCACCGTTCCCGCGACGAACGTCAGCCTGCCAGAAGGTGTCGGCCGTAACCCATCGTGTTGTGTTGGGATCAGCAGTGTCAGTCGCCCCCTGCACCACTTGGTTCCAGCGTGCGGGGATTTTCCGCCCTTCCTCACGCATCTGGAGTGAGGAATCGCGCACCGTCAAGCGAACGACAGCAGCGTGGCCGGAGCCGTCCACCAACACGTGCATCTCA
>Ga0193698_1000066_pt1 | contig 14816 bp, 15 predicted proteins | sample L3c1metaG_FD_165512 | JGI IMG/M metagenome (GOLD analysis project Ga0193698, IMG submission 165512) | Soil microbial communities from a riparian zone of the East river system, Colorado, United States - L3c1 | ecosystem: Environmental > Terrestrial > Soil > Riparian zone | place: USA: East River... | reverse complement strand
GCGACTCCAAGCTCCTGCAAGGCCATGAAGGCCGCGAGCAGAACGACGCCGCCCTTTCCGGCGCGCGCCAGGGTCGGTCCACCGTGGAGTCCGCCCGCCGACGCCATGATCAAGCCACCGACGAAGCTTCCGAGCACGATGCCGACGATCATGATCACGATCGCCGCGATCACGCTCGGGATGTAGCTCACGAGCTCGGCGAAGACGTTAGCCAGCGACTGAAGTCCGAGCGCGTTGGCGGCAACGAGCATCACCGCGAACATCACGAACCAGAAGACGAGACTTCCCGCGACGCGCGTCGGATTGATCCGCGAGCCCGACCTGTCGACCGCTTGCATCACTCCGCCGCGCTCGAGGATCTGGTTGAGATGGATCCGTCGCATCAGCCGGTCGGTGCCCTTCTCGAGCAGCCTCGCCAGGAGATAACCGGCAAAGAGGATGACGAGGGCGCCGAACAGCGCTGGTATGTAGCTGGAGAGCTGCTGGAAGCTTCCCTCCAGTCTCTCGCCGAAGGTGAGTGTCGTCGTGGTGTCCACTAGAACCTCACATTGAGTAGGGAGTGATTCCCTGGGGTGCGCGCGGCCAACATCGGAATGCTTGCCGGATTGAAAGTTACACGAAAACGGGGGCGTCCGGCGTCGGGATTGGGGCGGAGGTATCGCTCGGTGACGATCAGTCCCGTTAGGCCACCGGCGACAGCCAGGCCTCCGATAATGTGCGGGTCGTTCCTGGACGACTCGCTTAGGGCGGCGATCCCGGCGCCTATCAGAGCACCGGCGGCGGTTCCGAGCGAAAGCCTGCCGGCTTCGTCACGATCATGGTCGTAGCGCCGGACCAGAAATCGGTCGCCGGCCATCATCCCGAGAACTCCCCCGACCGTGGCCAGCGTCGCGAATTGTCGGTAGGACGCGTGCCTGCCCAGCAAGGCGATGCCGGCGCCGGCGCCCAGTGCGGTGGCGGGTGCGAGCGTCTCAACGTCACCGGCAGTGACGCTGTATCTCGCGTTTCTGGGATAGAGCAGTCCGAGCGGGTAGCCGATGATTCCGGAGGCGAGCACGATCGCGACTTCCGAGCGGTCAGAGAGTCGGCGTGACGTGCAGTTGGAGAGGCTTGTCGCCGGATCGAACGTGCAGTCGCTCTTCCCGCGTATCGCTTCCATGGTTCCGTAGGCGATGAGGGCTCCGATGTCGGATCCCCAGCCAGTCGACACGGCATCGGCTTCTGTCATGTTGCGGGCAGCGCGTACACCGATCGCGGCGCCGGTAATTCCACCAATAAAGGCGCCGGAGAATTGGGCTTTATCGCCACCGTTTAAGAGGTATGCCGTCGCCCAACCAGCGAGGGCACCATTCAGCCCCATGTTGGTCGAGAGATCCGCTTGTGGTCGCGAGATGAACATTCGCCGCGATACTTCAGATGCGGCGAAGAACGTTCCTCCGGCCACGACGAGATACCCGGCCGATGCTGTCCCACTGTTGTCTCCGATCGCCCCCGCGAACGCAGGACCATAGACGAGCAGCCCGAGGAACGTCTGTCCCCTGATGAACGCGCCACGCGCATCCGTCCGCGCCATTACGGTTTCACGAGGTAATCTCGAGACGACAGCGCGAATCGCCTCGCGGTCGGTGCCGCTGAGCGAATAGCGCTCCACGACTCCCGTTCTGCGGGTCACGGCCAGCACGTATGTCGAGTCGTTGGCCGTGAAGAGGCGGGCGTCAGTAAACTCGCCGGAGACCGGCCACCACGGTGGACGCAGCGACGCTCGGTCGGCCAGATACGGCGTCATCACCGTCACGAGGCCTGCGCTGTCGAAAGGAACCGGCCGTTCGACGATTTGCGCTTGGACCCGCGCCAGCGGAAACAACAACAAGGCGCCAAGTGTGACGGCGCGTTTGAGCAGATTCATTTATAGGTAGGGTTAAGTCCGCGTTCCCCGTTGGATATCGAAAATCGCGCTGCGGCGGCACTTGCCGCAGATTAACCAGTCGCGCTGCCGCGCGTAACCGAGCCCGAACGAGCCGCCTCCAATCTCTCGGCGAGTCATCGCGGTGTTGCAGCGCGGACACAGCGGCGTTTGGCCCGCAGTGAACTCTTTGCGGATCTGCGCCAGCTCGCTCGGGGTGTACTGGGCCTGACCGTCTGCCACAGTCATTCCGGAATCCGCACCACGACCTTGCCGAATTGCTGTCCGCTCGCGAGCCGCTCGAACGCCTTGCGGCCCTGCGAAATGTCGAACACCGAATCCACCAGAGCCGTCAACCGCCCGGCGCTGTACTCCTTTGCCACCGCATCGAACTCGGCTTCGTTGCCCATCGTCGAGCCCATGATGTCCCACTGATTCCAGAATAGGCGCCGCACATCTATCTGCACGTGTGGGCCCGACGTCGCTCCGCACGTCACCAGCCGGCCCCGCTTCCCCAGTGCAACAAGCGATTGGGGCCACGATGCTTCGCCGACAGTATCGAAGATGACGTCGACGCCGCGCTTCCCAGTTCGGGTTCGGATCTCCTTGCCCACGTCGGTCGTCGCGTAGTTGAGCGTATTCTCGGCGCCGAGCTCGCGGGCGAGAGCGAGCTTCTCATCGCTGTGCGAGGTGACCCAGGCGGTCGCGCCAATCTTGCGCACTATCTCGAGCGCGGCGAGCGCGACTCCGCCACCAATGCCCCATATCAGCACGTTGTCAGTTTTTTTCACCCGGGCGCGTGTCACTACCATGCGCCAGGCAGTCAGGGCGGAGAGCGTGAACGCCGCTGCCTGCTCAACGGGCTTGTCGCGCGGAATGCTCCGGGCGTTGCGCGACGGGATCGTGATGTACTCGGCGAGCGTTCCCGGATGGTGCTCGCCGAGTATCCCGAACTTCACGCAGAGAGAATGCTCGCCCGCCAGGCAGTACTCGCAGGTGTAGTCGCTGATGCCGGGATTGATTATGACGCTGTCGCCGACCTGGAGTTTGTTGTCGGAGACGCCGCTGAGGTCTCCGACGGCATCGACAACACCTGTTGCATCGGCGCCGAGAATCCACTGAGGGGTGATGGTAACGCCGGGCATTCCGCCGACGACGAAGAGGTCGAGATGATTGAGAGCCGCGGCTTTGACGCGAACGCGGATCTCGCCGCGCTTCGGCTCGGGCTTCGGCAGATCAGTGCGGTACTCGAGCTGGTCGAGCCCGCCGTGCGCCGAGATCGTGAGTCCTCGCACGCGATTATGAGAGCGTTATATTCAGTCGTGACATAGAGAGGCTGCGCGCCGCGTCGTGTGGCCGGAAGATACCGACTTTGATTTCCATCCGCTCCGGATCAGACTGAATGCTCCCCATAAAGGTCCCGCCGCTCGGAGAATCCATCGTTGAGGCCACCGTTTCGCGGTGGCTGAAGAAGGAAGGCGATGCCGTTGCCGCCGGCGACACGTTGGTCGATCTCGAGACCGACAAGATCACGGTGGAAGTGCCCGCGCTCAAGCCGGGTGTTCTCACGAAGCGTACGAAAGCCGAAGGTGAGGTCGTGCACGTAGACGACATCCTCGGCGAGCTCGATGAGACGGCTGTCGCCGCGACGGTGGGCGCCGCCGCTGCTACTGCTGCTACCGCGGCTCCTTCTGCTCCCGCCGCGCCATCGCGAGCTGCATCACCGCCTGCTGCACCGGCACAGTCTGAAAGCACCAAGTCGTCTCCGGCCGCGCGCAAGATCGCCGACGAGCGCGGCATCGACATCGCAGCGATTGCCGGTACGGGTCGCGGTGGCGTCGTGTCGAAACCGGACGTTCTGGCCGCGCCGACGCAGCAACGTCCTGCAGTTCCGCCGCAGCCTCGCGGAAACGGCGCGACGCCGGGTGAGCGCGAGACGCGCGAGAAGATGACAACGCGCCGAAAGCGCATCGCCGAGAATCTGCTTCAGTCGCAGCACGCGACGGCGCACCTGACGACGTTCAACGAGATCGACATGTCGGCGATCAATGCGTTGCGCGAGAAGTACAAGGAGAAGGTCGAGAAAGAGCACGGCGTGAAGCTGACCTTCATGCCGTTCTTCGTCAGAGCCGCGTGCCAGGCGCTCAAGCAGTTCCCGATGGTCAACTCGCAGATCGACGGCGACACGATCGTCTACAAGCATTACGTCAACATGGGGATCGCCGTCGCGTCGGATCAGGGACTGGTGGTGCCGAACATCAAGGACGCCGACCAGAAAGGAACCATCGACCTGAGCCGCGAGATCTCGGAAGTCGCCAAGCGGGCGCGCGACGGCAAGCTCACCATGGACGATCTCACCGGCGGGACGTTCACGATTACCAATGGCGGCGTGTTCGGCTCGCTCGTGTCGACGCCGATCATCAACTATCCGCAGGTCGGGATACTCGGCCTCCACAAGACCCAGGATCGCCCGGTCGCCGTGAATGGAGAGGTGAAGATCCGGCCGATGATGTACATCGCGCTCTCCTACGATCACCGCATCGTGGACGGCCAGCAGGCAGTGCTTTTCCTCGTACGCATAAAGGAGCTCGTTGAAGATCCGGCCGCGATGCTTATCGAATAAATGATCGACTGCGATGTAGCGATCATCGGCGGCGGACCCGGTGGATATGTAGCAGCAATACGCGCCGCCCAGCTGGGCCTCAACACCGTTTGCATCGAGATGGACAAGACCTTGGGCGGCACGTGCGTCAACGTCGGGTGCATTCCATCCAAGGCGCTGCTCACATCATCGGAGCACTACGAGTTCGCGCGGCTGCACGCGGCCGAGCACGGCGTGACGATAGGTGATGTGAAGCTCGACCTCGCGACGATGATGAAGCGGAAGGACAGCGTCGTCGGGCAGAACACGAAGGGGATCGAGTTCCTGTTCAGGAAGAACAAGATCACCTGGGCGAAAGGGCGTGGGACGCTAAAGAAGGGAAATGTCGTCGACGTCGCCGGCACGGATGGCAAGACGGAGTCGTATCGCGCGAAGAACGTCATCATCGCGACGGGCTCCGTTCCGGTGGAGCTGCCGTTCCTCAAGTTCGACGAGACGCGCGTGCTCTCGAACATCGGCGCTCTCAAGATTCCAGCGGTGCCCAGGCATTTATTGGTGATAGGCGGCGGAGTGATCGGGCTCGAGCTCGGCTCTGTGTGGCGGCGATTGGGCGCGAAGGTGACGGTGGTCGAGCTGATGCCGACCATCCTTCCCGGCAACGACGAAGAGATCATCAAGGAAGCCGACAAGGTTTTGCGGAAGCAGGGCCTCGAGATCCGAGTTGGGACCAAGGTCACGGGCGCCAAGCTCGAAGCGAATCGAGTCCTCGTCGATGTCGAAGCGGACGGGAAGAAGGAGACCATCGATGCGGACTACGTCCTCGTTTCAGTCGGGCGCAAATCGGCGCTGACCGGAATCGATGCCAGTGCGCTCGGTTTGAAGCTGGGAAAGCGCGGGGAGATTCAGGTCGACGCGCAGATGCGAACGAATCTTCCGAACGTGTACGCGATTGGTGACGCGGTCGGTGGAAAGCTGCTCGCGCACAAGGCGGAAGAAGAGGGCGTTGTCGCCGCCGAGGTGATCGCGGGGCACAAGGCGCACATGGACTACAAGTCGATGCCGTCGGTCGTGTACACGTGGCCGGAGATCGCGACGGTGGGACTGGCCGAGCACGAGGTGAGAGAGAGCGGCCGAAAGGTCAAGATCGGGAGGTTTCCCTTCTCCGCGAACGCGCGCGCGCGTACGGCTGGCGAGACCGTTGGATTCGTCAAGTTCATTGCCGACGCCGAGACGGACGAATTGCTTGGCGCGCACATGATTGGTCCGAACGTGTCCGAGCTGATCCAGGAAGCGGTGCTCGCGTTCGAGATTCGCGGGACGTCGGAAGACATCGGTATCACGGTGCATTCGCATCCCACGCTGAGCGAGACGGTGAAGGAAGCCGCGCTCGGCGTACTCGGCAGATCGATACATATATAGATGTCGCCCAACCGGATCATCAGGCCGCTCGTCGCGGCCGATCGCAGCGGCGTCTTCAGGATTCTCGAGAACGCGGGGAATTTCACGCCGGAGGAAGTCGCGACCGCGCTCGAGTTGATCGATGAGTGGCTCGAGCTGGGTGAGCACAGTGGATACCTCACGTACGTGCTCGAGTCCCAGGGCGAGGAAGGCGCGGAGGTGCTCGGCTACGTGAGCTTCGGCCCGACACCGCTGACGGAATCAACGTATGACTTGTATTGGATCGCGGTCGACAAGTCGAAGCACCGCGGCGGCGTTGGCAAGAGGCTGATGAAGTTCACCGAGGAAGAGATCGCGCGACGCGGCGGGAGACTGCTGCTGATCGAGACGTCGTCGCAGGAGACTTACGGCGGGACGATTCAGTTTTACGAGCGCACCGGGTATGAGCTCGTCGGCAAGATCAAGGAGTATTACAAGCCCGGGGACGACAAGCTGATTTTCGTGAAGAGGCTGGCGGTGCCGGAAGTAGTCGACGCCGGCGAGATCAAGGTCGAGCCCGCCAAGGCGCCGACTGCGTCTATGGCCTGATCACGCGCTCACTGCCGTCTTTGTTTATAAGCTTGACCGTGCTCTCCCCGCCTTCGGCTAGCACCTGGATATATGTGGGGTCCGACTCCCCGCCTATCAGAAGTGCAGATCCCGTCTGAGACGCGCCCAGTTTTACGTTCGGCCTGCCCTCGGGGCTGATCAAGCGCAATAACACGGTTTCGGGATACGGCTTGCCCTTCCATGTGACCTTGGGATCCTCTGGAAGCACGGCAATGCTTGCTCGAATCTTACCTCGCGCATCAACAATTTCGAGAGCGCGTCCGCGCAGGACGGGCGGGACATCGGCCGTCGAAGCGCCAGCCAAACGTGGTTGGACTACCTGATATCCAAGGAGTCCCAGATTCACTGCTGTCAGGAAAATGAGAAGTCTCTGAGTTTTCATGATCTTCCTCCACTGCGGTAGAGATTGACCCTTAGATGCCGCCGATAGACCAAAAGTCTATTCAGGTTCGAGCCTGACTTATGGCGTTAGGCAAACAGAAACGGATTCCTTAATCAAATCAAAATGAACTTGTCATCAAAAGGACAAGTTGCTAGCACGGTTGGTCGATACCGTACCTGTTCAACCTTTCGGAGTCGTTAATGCTTTTCCGCAATGGGCTTTCGATCACGGCGCTCTTGTTCATAGGGATTATTTCACAAGCGTCTTTGTCACGGGAAGTAAGGGCTCAGTCTGATTGTGGGATGCGCGGGGCCGTCCCCGACAGTGTGATCGTTGACACATTGCCCCGGTTCGAAAACATTCGCGGCGCTGCACGCGATAAGGCCGGTCACATCCGAGCTGCAACGGATGCACTCGTCGGGCGTTCCAGCTTTCCGCCTCCTCTCGTAGTGACAAAGTATCGGCGAGAGCGTTCTTCGGTTCTTGTGGATCTAAAAGCGGACTCCCTACCTCAGTTGCGCTGGACCAATGCGGGTGGATTGGTTCGAATTCGTGGCGATGGATGCAGGATAATAGTGACGAGACATAATTAAGTGCTGTCACGAGCTGCCTAACAAACGTTGCTGCCATCAATCACTTTATGGAAGCTCGCTTCGCTTGCAGGCTCAGAAGCGGCCCGACTCTATCTAGCGGTTATCTAACAACCGTTGCAGCAGACAACCACTTTTCGGATGCGGCTTCACCGCAATGGTGATAGTGTGCTTGCAGTTGGACTTGGGCGTTAGGCGGACCTAATTGCATCAAGACCATGTCAGCCAATCGACTCGGTAGCTGGTCAGCGCTCGCAATATTTCTGCTCGGCGTTGCGTATGTTGTGACGCTGACAGCTGCCGTTACGGTGCACGGGTTAACCGAGCCGATTGTCGACCCGATCTTGGCGATCATGGAAGTGCTTACACTGATATCGGCACCGCTCATGGTGATCGTCATGGCAGCAATTCACGCCTACGCATCAGCCGATCGCAAGATTTACGGCCTGATCGCGATCGCATTCGCGATCGTCTTCGCAGCGATGACCAGCGCTGTTCACTTCGTGGAATTGACTGCGGTTCGACAGAGAGGTCCCGGTGGAATGGTGTGGCCATCTGCAGCCTATGCAGTGGAATTGCTTGCGTGGAACTTTTTTCTCGGACTTGCGCTGCTTTTCGCCGCGCCTGTATTCGGCGGGTCCGGTCTGGAACGCCGTGTTAGACGTGGTCTGTTGATCAGTGGCTCTCTCTGCGTCGCGGGTATCGCCGGGCCGGCTGTCGGAAGCATGCGACTTCAACTGGTAGGCGTGCTCGGGTACGCGGTGGCTCTTCCGGTCGTCTGCTTGATGCTGGCTAGGCTATTTCGCAACGATCGCGGCCATCGGTCCGATGCCGCCTGAAACCCGGCCGAATGGCCCTCGTATGGAACAGCCATATCAGGCACCCTCCACCCGCCCCCAGGACACCAGTGAAGCCCAACACATTGACCATCGCATCCTTGCTCTCGATCATACTCCTGCCATTTCACATCGGCGGCGACGTCGCCCTCGGGTTCGACCGGGGAGGGTCTGGGCTCGTCTTCGTCGTGGTGCCCATCCTGCTCGTCGTGGCGTGCGGAACATTGCTGCTCGCCGAGCGGAGATTGGGGCACGTCATCATGTTCCTCGGCGGGCTCGCTGCGCTGGGCATGCCCATCATCCACCGAAACAACGGGTTCACCGCAGCGGTCGCCAAGTCGCCCGGGGGCCTCTTTTTCATCTGGACCCTCATGGCGCTCGGCGTCACCGGTGGCCTCGCCATGATACTCTCGGCCCGCGGACTGTGGAACCTGCGTTCGCGGAAAACCTGACGATGCGGTATGAGCCGAGAACATAGCAATCGGGTTTGCTAGATTCGATTCTGGAGGTAGTCATGGTTGGGCTTACCGCATTGTGGATGCCGATCGTCGTATCGGCGGTGTTCGTGTTCATCGCGCTTTCCCTCATTCATGGGATGCTGGGCTGGCACAAGGGCGACATGACCGCCGTCCCCGGCGAGGCGAAGTTCATGGAAACGATGCGCGGACTGAACGTGCCGCCGGGAGACTATCGCTTCCCGTTCTCCACTAGCGTGGATGAGATGAAAACGCCGGAGTGGGACGAGAAGATGAAGCAGGGTCCCGTGGGCATGATGTCGATCTCGCCGAGCGCCCCGATCAACATGGGCAAGATGTTCGGCCAATGGTTCGTCTATTCGCTCTTCATCGCCGTGCTCGCCGCATACATCACGGGTCGCACGCACGGACTCGGCGCGCCGTACCTCGAAGTGTTCCGCGTGAGTGGTGCCGTCGCCTTCTGCTGCTACGTCGTTGCACTCTGGCACAACTGGATCTGGTGGGGCCAGAGCACGCGATTCACGGTGACGAACTCACTCGACGGCATCATCTACGCCCTGATCACCGGCGCGACGTTCGGCTGGCTGTGGCCGCACTGACAGAAGGGCCATCATGTGAGCCGCTGCATTTTGAGATGCCTTTGTGCCGGCGCAGCGTTTGTGACCAGTGCATCTGGGTCGGCGTTGTCGGGCCAAGGCGTTTCACTTGGCCACCCGCGTGTTGGAGCGGGCGTAGACACCATCTTCATCGTGCCCGGAAGCCACCTCGACATCGGATATACGGACACACCATCACGTGTGCGCGAGGCTCGCGTACGGCACATCGAGGACGCCCTTCGTGCAGCGAGGAAAGACCCGGACTTTCACTGGTTTGAGGAGGGCGGCTGGTCCTTCGATGCCTGGCTGCAACGTTACGGACGGGATGAGAAGCGGCTCACAGCGGTGCGCGAGCTCTTGCGCAGTGGACGGTTCGGTGTAGGCGCGACTTGGTTGAGTCCCCACGCAGCGGCGTTCCCTCAAGCACTCGGGTTTCTGACAGTCCACCTTGACGAACTCGATCGTCGATTCGGCTATCGACAGAGTGTGGCCGTATTGAATGATCCACCGTCGTACCCCGAAGCGCTCGCCGACGCATTGGCCGCGCACGGTGTGCGCTACCTGTTGGTCGGAGCGAACATGTTTCTCTCACGGCCATTCCCGGGGGAACTGGTCCGCACGCCATTTTGGTGGGAGACCGCTCGCGGCAACCGCCTGTTGGTTTACATCGATCCGGACGGGCCAACCGCGGGCTATGACAAGTGGGGACTGGGACCGCGGTGCGCACAGATTATCAATCCAACGCGTTTCCCGCGAAAACGCGGAGACATGGGAACGATGGAAGATGGGATACGCGCGGGCCTCGGCGGCGTGCCTTCAACGTACAAGGCGACGATCGTGCAACAGTCGCTCGACAATTGGGACACCGAATGTGCGCAGGAGCTATCCGGGGCTGTGCGCGCGTGGAACCGGCGTGGAGAACTTCCGCAACTCGTGATCGCTCAGCCCGAGGTGTACTTCCGCAATATCGAGGAGCGCTACGGACGGGAATTGCCGGTTCGGCGAGGTGAGTGGGGGGGCGAGTGGGACCAGATTCGCGCGACGGCTCCCGTATGGACCTGGCGCCTCAGAGAGGCGGCTCGGAACCTCGCGGCCGATGCCCCGCGCGACGCCCGTGCTGCGCTGGCGACTACGCTGGACCATAATCTCGCGATCGGTCCCGGGCGCGACGGAATGACCGAGCGGGAGTGCCGCACGGGTATTCAGGAGGCGGCTGACATCTATCGCCGAGCAGTGAGACTCGCCTCGGGCCCGCAGGCGCTTACGACTGAACCACCCGATCCTGCGCTGGCAGCATCCCTGCTCTCCGCAGTGTGGACGCCGGTCATTCCATCCGGGTTTGTTGTTCGACTCCGCTCTGGTCCGCCCTGGATCGCGCCATTCGTCGGCGCAAAGGCGCCAGTTCTCGCCGTAGCCATCACGACCGGAGAGCGATCCGGTCATCTTGCAGTGCGCACCGTGATCGACCGCCGCACACTGGCGGAGGGGAACCTCGTGATCGAGGTGCCGCTTCGCGGACCGCCCGGCAATTTCCGCCTCGCACCGGCGAGATCGCCGGACGCAATCGCAGGGCGCTGGCTGACCGGCGAGCCAGCGTTCGTCGTCGCGCCAGATTCGCTTCAAGTGATCGGATCGTCGTTCTCACTTCACGTGACGTCCGCGACGGTCTTTTCCTGGACGCTCCTGCGCGATGAGCACGATGCCGATGTGACCTGGCTTCAGGGTCTCGTCTCTATACAATCACGCGGCTGCATCCTCGAGGGACGGAGGAGGACTCCGTTGACGTTCGAAGTGCTCCATCCCGGAGAGCCGGCCAGACTCGTCGTTCAACTCGATATCTCCGTACTCCGCTAGGGAATCCGGTTTCTACGGGCGCGCCTCAGCGCTAACCCCGGGTCGTTCTGATGGTGGGGCTCCCTCCGCGGCTTTCTTGAGTCCCTCGAGGACCATCGTCCAGTTCTTGGCGTACTCCTGGCGATTCTCGGGCGTAATCGGTTCAGCGTCGTTCTGGTTGGTCTGAGTCAGAACCACTTCTGTACCACCGTTCGCTGGTCGCAGGTCGAAGCTTACGACGTGGTAGTTCTCGGGCGTGTCCTCCATACCGGAGAGCGGACTCCAATGCGTGAAGGCCAGCCGCTGATCGCGGTCGAATGTCTGAATGTTGCCCTTGTCCTCGTAGGGCTTCCCCTTCCAGTTCCCGCGAAAACTGATCGGACTGCCAACTCGCCAATCGGTCGCGACATCCGATCCGAAAAAGAATTGCTTGAGCGTGCTCGGTGTGGTGAGCGCCTTCCATACCGCCGAAGGCGGCGCTTTCACGGTGGTCCGCACCTGCGATGCCTGAACTGCCATTGGAATTCCCTCCGCTAATTATTCTGGCTCCCGCTCCGTTTATCGCCGAGCTTTCGCCGACTCGGGGAGACACACTTTGGCAAGATCTTGGCCGATTCAGATGCGGATTCCCCGCAATGGTGGCCGCGTGCTTGCAGCAAATCGGCGTTAGACAAACAAAGGAGACTCATGAATCGGAAAGAAACGTCAGCGATCGTCCCGCTCCTTTTCCTTACGCTGCTAGTTACGGGGTGCGGCCGGAATCCCTCTGCGCCGATCGTCCAGGCGCCGCCTGAGATAATTGTTGCGCCGAACGAGATCGTCGTCGGAGGCACTACGCTTCGACTCCAAACGTATCTCTGGCGAAATTTCCAGCCCGGCTCATCGCCTGACACGCGACTCTTGGCGCAACTAAGAATTCAAGCCGGAACAGGAAATCCCATCCCGCCCGGCCTTGTGGTCGAGAAAGCCTGGCTCGTTCTGGATGATGAAGCCTGGGTCTCGACGCCACAACAAGAAGCCCCACCTTCCAGCGCCAGCAACATGGAATACATGTCTCGCGGCGGGCCCGAGTGGGCCGTCGGCGCTCTAATAACGGCTACGGTGCAAGTGCGCGATGCAAGCAACAACTCTTACCTACTCCGAGCTGCTCCACAAGCAATCGGGCGGGTTGAATAACGCCCCGATGAAGCACAACGTCATGCTGATCGTTGCGTCATTGCTCTCACTTCTCTTGACGATCATTCACCTGACGCAAGACGGCGATCCTGTCAGCCCGCGGCATCTGGACGACGCTTCGTCGCAGTAGGTGATCCGAACCAGGTGGTTAGCGCGTCGACGAGTCCCACCTGGCTCCGATCTCCCACCCAGGCCACATATCCGTCAGGCCGAATCAGAACGGCGGCAGGAGCAGTGACGGCGCCGATCACCGGAAGCTCCCACGTACCTTTGTACCTGGCATCGATCGACTGAACCCGATCCGCCCATGGAGTGACGTCGAATGCTCCGGGCTCACCGAGGTTGAGCAGCACCGGCCGAGCACGGTGCAGCAGAGTGAAGACCCGCAGCGGGCCGTTGGCGGTGACAATATCCAGGTCGGGCATGCGACGTCCGAGCAGCGGGTGTCCCTCGCCCAGGTCGTAATGAATGTCCAGACCGGACATCATCGCGGCGAATCGTTTACGTGGCTCGTCCATGCTCAGCAGCTCGGACACCGAATCGCGCAATGCCTCGATGCGATCGTCGGCGCGCATGAGCGCGACTTGCGCCATCGTGGTCCGCAGCACCCGAGCGCCGACCGGATGACGCTCGGCGTGGTAAGTATCCAGCAGGCGCTCTTTTGATGTCCGCTTGACCACCTGGGCCAGCTTCCATCCCAGATTCACCGCATCCTGCACCCCAGTGTTGAGGCCCTGTCCACCGACCGGGGAATGCACGTGCGCCGCGTCGCCGGCGAGCAGGACCCGCCCCTTGCGATACGCCGCGGCCTGGCGAGTCATGTCAGTGAACCTGGAGATCATCGTGGGACTGTGGATCCCGTAGTCGGTCCCGTATACGGCGATGAGACCCTCGCTGAGATCACGCAGGGTGGGTTCGCTCGTTGCGATGTGCTGCTCGGTCAACATCACCCCTACCTTTCCCCCTTTTGCGTAGACCACCTCGCCGTCCTTGATCTGGTACTCCACCTTGCCAATGGCGTGCGTGCCGGTGGGAGTGCGACGGATGCCCAGGTCGGGCTCCTCCGTCATCTCGACCTCGGCGATCAGCGCGCTCGTCGTCGGATCCCAACCGGGGAATTCGATGCCGGCTGCTTTGCGGACCACACTGCGTCCTCCGTCGCACCCGACGAGATACTGCGCGCGTAATCGTTGGCCGTCGGACATGTGGACTTCCACGCCGGTGTCGTCCTGCGTAAAGCCGGTCACTTCACGTCCGCGATAGAATGTCACCGGCAGCTCGCCGACCCAGCCGGCGAGTATGCGCTCGATGTGCTTCTGCCACAGCCCGAGTCCGTAGTTGTGCCGAGTCGGAAAGTCGCTGATGTCCAGACGTGTGGCGCCGAATCCCGCGACCTGCGCTTTCTGCCCCTCCGCAAGGAACCGATCGGCGATGCCGCGCTGATCGAGGATCTCGATGGTGCGCGACTGCAGTCCACCCGCGCGCGAGCCGGGGAGGTCCTGGCTGACACGCCGCTCGACGATGGCGACGTCGACGCCCGCCAACGCGAGTTCGCCCGCCAACATCAGCCCCGTCGGACCGCTTCCGGCGATCACCACCGCATGTTCGGTCATCGCTGAACTCTAGCGTTATACGGACCTGTGTAGCAAACTGGCGCGGACGAGCATCTCTCTCGGAGAGTCGGACATGGTCAGAACTCCATTCACTGCGGTACTCGCAGTGTTGCTGGTCGCCTTTCAACTCGTGCCATTAGGGCACCTTCGGGCTCAGACGCCCAGCACCGGCGGTCATGAGCACTTGACGGAAGTGGCCTGCGTGGACGTGCCGCCGGGCGAGAAACGACCCGAGTTCGGCTGCTTCAACGTCGGCGTGGTAACAGGACTTCATTTCAGTCAAGCATCCGTCTACTGGCATCTGCGCGCGTTTCCGAGCAGAAAGGCTGCGGACGCGGCCAAGAGTGCGACCGGAATCGTTGTGGAAGAAGACGGGCGAGTGTGGCTCTCCGAATTCGGACCCCGAAACATTGCTCCGCGGGGAGGCAAGGCTATCGCCGTCGTCGGACCTCTGCGCCTTCCCGCAGCAAAGAGCTACACCGCGGTTCTCTCTTACGCTCCCATGCGCCCCGGCGACAATTCGAGGGTGCACACACACCCTGGCCCCGAAGGATGGTACGTGCTGTCGGGAGAGCAGTGTTTGGAGACTCCGTCTGGCGCTCACAGGGCCCGGGCCGGAGGCACCATGACGGTGCGAGCGAATACTCCAATGGAATTGAACGTGACTGGTAAGACGTTCCGGCGTGCGTTCGCACTGGTCATCCATGATTCGGCTCAGCAGAGGGGCAAGCCCTCTGACTGGAAACCGCCCGGAGCCTGTCACTAGAACGACCGTACCCACCGAGGTCAGCGGACACTATGG